>Ga0351865_10207_pt1 | contig 21537 bp, 18 predicted proteins | sample TotcelFGM3001L10_FD_206780 | JGI IMG/M metagenome (GOLD analysis project Ga0351865, IMG submission 206780) | Enriched cells from coal bed in the Powder River Basin, Montana, United States - Total cells FGM rep2 HSBNCT.FGM.300.1.L10 ... | reverse complement strand
TGTCTTTTATGCCCACGATATAATGACATTGCTCTATAATTCTCATATCGAAGAAGCTACACCAGTATTCAGATTTCTGATGATCGGATTTCTCAGTACATCAATGACTTACATCTTTGGATCCCTGCTAACTGCAAACGGGAACCTGAAACAATTAAATATCATTGCAGCCATCAGCGTTCTGATAAATTTCTCCATGAACCTGATACTTGTCCCTCATCTGATGGCACTTGGATCTGCAATTGCCAGTTTTGCAACCCTGCTATTCACGGCAATTGCGCAAGTTTTCCTGGCACAACGTATTTTCAGGTTAAAAATTAACATTAAATTCCTTATCACATTATCCCTTTTTACCGGGATTGTCTTCATGCTGAATTTCATTTCCAGCCAACTCCCCGTTCAACTTCAAGGATTCTCCGAGCAATCGGTTCAAATAGGGAAACTCGTTGCGGTTGCCCTGATCTCAAGTATCATTGCTTTCGGGATGAAGATGGTCAGCATTCGTTCAATGCTGACAATTATCAGAAGAGAAACCTAACTGTCGATTTTTAGCCAAAATGACCCTCCATGCCTCTCCACAGAAGGCATGCCAGGGTTCTCCCATAAATCCGTCAGTTCTCCTGACAACACAGGGTCTTCACTGATAAAGAAATTGGGTAATATGGTATCAAATTTCTCAGGGTTGGAGAGAAGCATGACTGCTATCAGATACTGCTCCGAGTAAAAACGGTCACACATAAATTGCGGATAATCATATGGCAGGTAGATATCATGGAGATGAAACAGCACATCTTTCTTCAACATTGGAACCACATCCAAAAAAATTGCAGTTACGTCTGAGTTGGGAAAGCATCGGTGAGAGTTATCTACGAACAAAATGTCATTGGGCTCGAGTTCGCCAAAGATGCTTAAATCCACCATGTCTTCAAGAGGTTTTCTGATGACCTGATGTGCAAGGAGATCAATGGATGCTCGTGGCGAAGGATCGATGGAGATGATCCGGGTGGGAAGATTGCCATCCTTGATCGCTTTTGCAGCCACTTTTGTTGAATTTCCTGAACCAATCTCGATGTAGGTCCGGGGTTTGTGTTCACGAATCATAGTATAAAGGGCGATAATATCCAAACCTGGCAGATAATCATTGTTCCAAACGGGCAATGCTTCATCCTGTTCAAGTGCAGCATCTTTGAACGTCAGGAAAATGTCGGTGTAGGATTTGATCTTTCCCAGGAATTCATGATACTCGTTCCTGTTGGAATCAATTAAGGCATACAATAACTTATGCGGTTTCAACCCATGACCGTATCGTGGCTTAAAATCAACCTTATATTCGAGAATAAGTTTTTGGTACTTCGGGTGAAGGTATTTAAGATATCTTTTCATAATACAGGAAAATTCCGCAGAAGAAGGGAAAAGGGTTTCTTTTTCAAAAAAATAGTGTGATATTTGCTACAAAGTTAAAAATAATCTGAACTAAGAAACATTCTCTCCGGATGAACATTGCGGTTAACACCCGTCTGCTGCTGAAAGACAAACTCGAAGGGATCGGGTGGTTTACCTATGAATCGTTAAAACGAATCACTACGCAACATCCCGAGCACCATTTCTATTTCATATTCGACAGGCCATTTTCAGAGGATTTCATTTTCTCTGATAACATCACACCAATGGTCCAGTACCCCCCGGCACGCCACCCAATTCTTTATTATGCATGGTTCGAATACAGCCTTCCATCACTGCTCAACCGTTTGAAGCCAGATCTGTTTCTCTCCCCCGACGGTTTTCTTTCCCTTCGGTACAAAGGAAAGTCAATGAATGTGATCCATGATCTTAATTTCGAACATTATCCGGAAGATCTACCATTACTTACCCGTAGATACTATCGTCATTACTTCCCAAAATATACGCAGAAGGCTGTGCGGATCGCAACCGTTTCGGAATACTCCCGCCAGGATATTGTCGAACAATACCATGTGAACGAAGACAAAATCGATATCGTTTACGACGGAGCCAATGAGATCTACAAACCGCTTACCGAAGAGGAGAAGGTGATGACCAGGCAGTTCTATTCTGATGGAAAACCATTTTTTCTCTTCATCGGATCACTTCATCCAAGGAAAAATCTTTCCAACCTCTTCCGGGCATTTGACCTTTTCAAAAAAACCAACCCCTCAGACATACAACTGCTGATAGTCGGTGCAAGGAAATGGTGGACTCCCGAGATCGACTCTGCCTACCAGCGGATGATCTATTCGAGGGATGTGGTTTTCACAGGTCGTCTCAATATCGAACACCTCCGGTATGTACTGGGCGCAGCGACAGCCCTCACCTACGTCTCTTATTTTGAGGGGTTTGGGATTCCCATTGTCGAAGCTTTCCGCTGTGGCACTCCAGTTATCACATCCGATGTCACTTCTATGCCTGAAGTTGCCGGCGATGGCGCCCTTCTGGTCGACCCATTTGATCCCGAATCCATCGCCATGGCAATGTATAAGATCTACCAGTACAAAACCATGCGCGAGGAGCTTGTCCTTAGAGGCCATGCCCGTGAAGGGCTCTTTACCTGGCAAAATACCGCCGACTGTTTATGGGAATCGATCCAAAAAGCATTGAAAACCAAATAACTGCATGAACATTCTCCTGTTAGGTTCGGGGGGGCGGGAGCATACCCTCGCCTGGAAACTTTCGCAAAGCCCCCGTTTGACTTCCCTCTTTATCGCCCCAGGAAATGCCGGGACTGCAACGATTGGGACCAACCTCCCCATCACTGTAACAGACTTTCATGCGATCGGTGAAGCCTGCCACCGTCACAAAATCAACATGGTAATTGTTGGACCTGAAGATCCTCTCGTTTACGGAATTCATGATTTTTTCCTCGCCAACCCGAATCTCAGAAGCATCCCGGTGATTGGCCCGACAAAGCAAGCTGCCATGCTGGAGGGAAGCAAAGACTTTGCAAAAGCATTCCTAAAGAAGTACAACATCCCCACAGCCAGGTATGAAACGTTCACCAAGGAAACACTTTCTAAAGGAATCTCCTTCCTTCACACACTCGTTCCCCCTTATGTATTAAAAGCCGACGGGCTTGCTGCCGGCAAAGGGGTGGTGATCTGTCCTGAGCTGGATGAGGCTATTACAGAACTCACATCAATGCTTTCGGATGCCAAATTCGGTGCGGCTTCAAGTAAAGTGGTGATTGAAGAATTCCTCGACGGAATTGAACTTTCGGCCTTTGTGATTACCGATGGTATTCATTACCGTATTTTTCCGGAAGCCAAAGACTATAAAAAGATCGGTGTTGGAGATACCGGCCCAAATACCGGAGGGATGGGATCAGTCTCTCCCGTCCCGTTTGCGCAGGGGGAACTTCTTGAGAATGTGGAACGGCAGGTAATACGCCCTACCCTGGAGGGCCTCAGCGCCGAAGGAATCACTTACCAGGGCTTCATTTTTTTCGGACTTATGAATGTTCGGGGAGTGCCTTATGTAATTGAATACAACTGCCGGCTTGGAGATCCCGAAACCGAATCGGTTTTACCCAGGATCCAGGGCGATTTTGTTGAACTCTGTCAGGCTGTAGCCGATGGCTCCCTTGACCAGGTTTCAATGGACCTGGATCCCCGTTATACCGCCAGTGTAATGCTGGTGGCAGAAGGTTACCCGGGTTCTTATGAAAAGGGGAAAGAGATCACCGGAATTGACCAGGTAAGTGGAAGTTTCGTATTTCATGCCGGGACCAAACAAGCTGATGGACGGATTGTAACAAACGGAGGCCGTGTGCTTGCAGTTACCTCCTTTGGTGACACCATGGAGATGGCGCTGAAGAAATCTTATATGAACGCTGAGAAGATCCAGTTTGAGGGAAAATATTATCGAAGGGATATTGGGTTTGACTTATGAGTGAGAGGTCCCCTTTAAGGGATTAAGGGGTTCATTCATAAATCCTAAATCGAGTTAATCGAAATTCCGAATGGTTCGCTATTTCAAATCGAGTTTTCCAGGGCAGTTCATCACCATCGGCGTGATAGGATTGTTGCTCTGGGGCATCGGGGCTTTCAATCCCCCTGTAATGCCTGCACCTGAGGGGCCTGTACCTCTCTATGGTGTTTTATTCGATTGGCTTGCCGGCATGCCATACCTCGCTATGGGGATTGGGTTTCTCCTGGTTCTTTTTCAAGCCGTTTGGCTTAATTACATCTTTTTGCACCACGACCTGGTTCCTCACAACACCTCGCTTGCGGCACTGCTTTTCCTGTTATTCATCAGCCTTCTTCCGTCCTACCTGACTCTCACTCCGATAAATATTACCACCTTTTTCCTGCTTTTTATCCTGCACGCGCTTTTAGAAGCATACAACCAGTCCGAACCAATTGAACTTGTCTATACCGCCGGCTTCTTTGTAGCCCTCTCTTCCTTTTTCTACTTTCCCTCTCTGCTATTCTATGGTTTGCTGATCATCTCCTTTCTGGTTTACCGGTCCATGAAATGGCGTGAGTGGGTAAGCTCCTTTATCGGACTAACTACGCCCTTTCTGTACCTTGTCGTAGTGTACTTCCTAACTGACAGACTTTCGGGTCTTTTCACACTTTATTCCGATTATTTCGGTCAGTTGAAAATAACCTTGTTTGATGCAAACTGGAATACCTGGACGCTTCTTGGCATGATGGGATTGTTCACCATGTTGGGACTTTGGGATTCCATTGGACACATCAGTGAGAAGACAGTTGAGCTAAGGAAGAAGAACATTGTCCTGCTGTGGGTCTTATTCTGGTCTTTGTTGACTCTCCTTTATGCCGACTCGCTACTGATCTATTTTCCAGCACTGCTCAGCATTTGCCTATCAATCTTTGTTACCAACTTCTATATGCGACTCAGGAAACTTTTCTGGTTTGAATTGCTGCTTTGGCTCCTGATCATCATGCTCTTTTTCAACATGACCCTTTGGACTTTCTTTCCTGGAAATTAAGATGCTCCAAAGCCACTATACCAACGATCTGATTGAAGCCGGGTGTGATGAAGCCGGAAGAGGTTGCCTGGCCGGGCCGGTATTTGCTGCTGCCGTGATTCTGCCAAAAGGTTATCACCACCCCTTTCTCAACGACTCGAAACAACTCTCTAAGGTCCAGCGTGAAAGGTTACGAAAGGAGGTAGAACGGGATTCCATCGCGTTTGCAATCAGCTATATAGGGGAGCAAACAATTGATGAAATCAATATTCTAAATGCCTCTTTCATGGCAATGGAGGAGGCTGTAAAGAAGCTTGCCCTGAAGCCCGAACTTCTTCTGATTGATGGAAACAGATTTCGGACATCCCTGGAGATCCCTTATCATTGCATCGTGAAGGGGGATGGAAAATTCCTCTCCATCGCTGCTGCTTCGATACTTGCCAAAACATACCGGGACGACTTTATGGAGAAGTTGCACGAATTATTCCCGGTTTATAGGTGGAATGAGAACAAAGGCTATCCGACACCGGCACACCGGAAAGCCATTTCGTCACAAGGAATCTCTCCATATCACCGTGTCAGCTTCCGGCTGCAACCTCAGCTGAAAATTTTATTTTAATACCTTTGTTGTTTCCGCTTCATCAGCCAAAACAATGAGGATCATCAAACGCATCATTCAGGCAACCATCATCGTGATCCTGGCTGTTGGGATTCCTTATCTCTGCTATCTGCTTTATGTAACTCTGGATCGTCCGAACAAAGACCCGGTACAGGCAATCCCCGACCGAACAGCGCTTATCATCCAGGTTAACCATCCACTGGGGCTTCTGGGTGAGCTGACGCGGAACAACCTCATCTGGAAAGAACTTCTTACATACCCCGGCATCAGACCTATCCAGGATCAGCTGTTGCTGATCGACTCCATGTCACGCTGGAGTCCCGAAATCAGGGAAATCCTTAACGACGCACCGTTAACTATTGCCCTCTCACTGCATAGCCGAACAAAGTTCGATCCCCTTTTTCTGATGCCAGTACCATCTTCGCTGGAAGGAAGTTCCTTTACCTCTTTTATTGAAGAACATTATCCCGGAAAGATAACCATACTCCAAAGTCCCTATAATCTGACAGAGATCTACAGGATTCATTTTGAGAACCAGCGAAACACACTCTTTGCCGCTGTGTGGGAAGGGATATGTATCTTCAGCTTCACCGATGCGCTGGTTAAACGAGCCATTGACCAGCTATCCCTGAACACAGCGATTTCTGTGATGAAAGGTTTCAATACCGTATCTTCAACCACCGGGAAGAAAGTTGATGCCAACCTCTATGTCAATTTTCCTTATCTCTCTCTTGCCCTTTGGAAAAGTGTTAATGAGCAACATAACAATGGTTTGGTAAAATTTGCGCGCTACGCTGACTGGAGTGGCATGGACCTGTATCTTAAAAAGGACGGGCTCCTGTTTAATGGCTATACAATTGCGTCAGACAGCGCTATGCAAACGCTGGCCTTGATCAACGACCAGGTGCCCGTCTCCCTGACAATGACCGGCATTCTTCCGTCAAATACAGAGATTTACCTCCTCTATGCCATGATTGGGTATCCCGAATATTTTCAGCGTTGGCAGCTCAGGTTACAACGTGCTGCCTTTTCGGTTGAAAACATTGACCTTTTCAACGGGTTGAACTCCCGGTATGATACACTTGTCCTCCACTTCCTCGAGTCGTGGATAGGCCACCAAGTGGGAAGGTGCTGGATCAAACCGTCACCAACAGAAAATGGTCTGCATCCTGTAACAATCCTCCAAACAGCAAATCCCGATTCAGCACGGAAGAGCCTCCTCTCTCTTTCGCAAACCACCGGAAAAAAAATCGATTCTACTAGTTACGAGGGAGTGCCGATTTACCAAACTAACCTCTCCGAGATTCTCAACATCTGGCTAAGTCCTCTTTTTGAACAAGAAGAGCTTGCATTTTTTACCATTATTGGGGATTTTGTATGTTTCTCTCATAGCCGTGAGACGTTGAAAGAGATGCTCAAAAGCAACCTGAAAAGAGAGTTCCTTATTGAGACCAAAGTATATCAGGATATCTCGGAAAACATTTCCGATCAGGCCAACTTCTCCTTCTACTGCAACTCCAACCATCTTCTTGATGAACTTCCAGTAGTACTTAACACAGAGTACCTGCCACTCTTCAGTCCAATCCTCGGCTCGCTGAAGAAATTTCAATCATTTACCCTTCAGCTATCTGCTGAAGATGGGATGTTTTACACCAGTTTTCAGGTAAGGTTCAATCCAAAGAATACCGAAGAGGGCCCTCTCGCCTGGAAGACAAATCTTGACACCCTCGTCTCGGGACGACCGCAAATAGTCCATTCCGGCGCCAAGGACTCTTTCTCAGTGTTGGTTACAGACACAATGAACACCCTGTATAAAATTGATCCCGGAGGACAAATCGCCTGGAAACAAAAACTTTACGGAAAGGTCCTCGGAAGTTTTCATGAAGTAATTCTCCCCTCCTCAGACTCCTTGTTTTACCTTTTCAACACAGAAAACCACCTCTATCTTATCAGAAGTGATGGCAAATCTGCCCCTCGTTTCCCCATGAAGTTTCCCGTCCAGGCCTCAAATGGGTTATCTGTCATTACGCCCGGCGAATTCAATATCGTAATCGCATTCAGGAACAAACGCATCTACAGTTTTAATTTTGACGGAGGGTTGAGTGAGGGCTGGACTTCTCCTGAGGTGGAAGAACTGGTTGTTACTCCCATACAGGTTTTACGAGGTAGAGGCGGGTCACTTATTCGCACTGCCTCCCGCGAGAATCCTCGTTCTGCCGTGAGGTTGTTTGCAACAATGAAAAGCGGAAAGATCCTGATCACAGATGAATTTGGTGTAAAAAAAGTGGATCCTGAAAAAGGGTTCTACAACTCCCCAAACTCTGCGTTTTACGTGAACCTTACTAACTCAAAATCGCCGTGGTTGACAACCGATGTGCAAGGGAATGTGTCCTATTTTGAAGAGAGTGGCCGTGTAAGCAGCGTTAGTTTTAATACCTTCTCTGCAAATCATTATTTTCTTTACGAAGATATTCTGGGTGACGGCGCACCTGAGTTTATTTTTTTCGACAATAACACGCTTTTTTATTACGACCACTTTTTCAAACTGATTTATTTTTATTCCTTCAGACACAATGTTTCTCCTCCATGTCTGATAAAGAAAATCCATGGCAACACATACCTCGGATTCACCTCGCAAACAACGAATGAGGTATTTCTTTTTGACCGGCAAGGATATGTTGAGATTGAATCAGGTGTTAAAGGAACAACTCCATTTGACCTCGGTTTTCTGAACAATGATAATAGTCTGTACCTGGTGATTGGCAGCAACCGGAGTGTAAAAGGATTTAGTTTGGGGCATATGCCTTAGACTATTTCAGTCTAAGTACTTTCCCTGCAGGAGGTTCATAACCTTCGGGAAGAAGGTTTTTACGATAAAGATTTTCCAGGCGGATTCCATAAACCTGGGAAATTTCCCACAGGGTTTGATTATTTCCAACAACGTGCACTTTTTGGATAGCTTTCCGTTGCTTCTTCTCAAGATAAACCGCTTGCCCTTGTTTCAAGCCACCGGCACGTTGGAGATCATTAAAATCCATCAGGTCTGAAGCACTAAGCTTAAAATCACGTGCAATCTTAAGAAGATCATCATTATCGAGGGCCATGGTACATTGAACGTGGTTATTGATATAGACTTTCCGGTTGTTTGGACCCGGACCAAAGTATGTAAATAATGATGCGTATGCCTCCATCAGGTTTCCATCGGCCACTGTTGTTACGATGGCGGGGATATCTCCTTCGCGAAGATCATAGGCTTGCAGGGAGTAACGTTCTATCAGATTGATCAGTAGATCGGGATATTTCGGGTTGGTTGCATAGCCGGCCGATTTAAGGCCGTAAGCCCATGCCTGGTAGTTTTGGACATCAATTGAAAAGAGAAACTTATAGCGGTCCCGGGTAGACAGGAACTCGGAATGATCGCGAAACGATTCTACTGCATTATCGTATTTCCGGAAGCATTCATCCGGTGTATCATCGTCCATCCTGTAGGTTTTACCTGTCCACTCCTTATGACATTTGATCCCAAAATGGTTATTGGCCTCTTTGGCCAGAATACTCTGGCCTGCTCTTGATTCAAGGATTGCCTGAGCAAGCTTGATGCTGGCAGGAATACCATATGATCGCATTTCCTGAATCGAGATCCCCTTGTAAGCATCTATGTATGCACGAACCTGCTCCTCGTAGGAGGATTGAGCCTTAGCAAAGAAGGAAGAGAAGACCAGGGTTAGCAAGAGGTAGCGGGATTGGGAGGTCATAGTTTCGTGTTTCGTGTTTCGTATTTCGTGTTTCGTATTTCGTGTTTCGTATTTCGTGTTTCGTATTTCGTGTTTCGTGTTTTACGTCTCACTTCCCCATTATCAGTTCAGCGAACCTGAATCCGCGTTCCTCAAAGCTCCGGAATTCGTCGTAGCTGGATGCAGCCGGCGAAAGCAGGCATGTTTTTCCAGCCCTCGTATTCTCAAGCGCAAGTGGCAGGAGATGGTCAAAACGGTTAATGTAAAACAGGTTTTTCCTCGATTTTATTGTTTTGTCGGCCTTTTCAATTTCTGTTCCAATCCTTCGGCCCGCTGGTCCAATTAAAATCAACGTACGCACGTGTGATAGGACCAGGAATTGGGCAAACGCCTCATAGCTGACCCCACGGTCGAACCCTCCCAGGATCAGGGTATCCACGCCGGGCAGAGATTGAACAGCAGCGATAGCAGCTTCGGGAATTGTGGCGATGGAATCGTTCACCCAATGGATTGCATGGTGGCACCCCATGTACTCCATTCGGTGAGCCAGCCCTTTGAAGGAGGCAAGTCCGTCCAGGATCGCCTCCTCATTGACGCCCAACAGCCAACAGGTAGTGACAGCTGCCATGATATTCCTGAAATTGTGTTCCCCTTTCAGGTACCGGTTGTGGATTTCGCGCAAAACAAGTTCTTTCCGCCCAGGCACCCTGATAATGAGTTCGTTTCCTCTTTTAAAAGCACCCGTTTCTAAGTGTGACTTCAGGGAAAGGGGAATAAGGGAGGAGGGAATGACCGCCTCCGCCAAGGTTTCGGCGGTTGAAATGTGACTAAGGATGATAGGATCGTCGGCGTTGTATAGCAGGAAATCGCCCTGGGCCTGGGTGGTGGCTACTTTCATTTTAGCCAACTGGTAATCGAAGTATGAGTTGTAAGCATCCAGGTGCTCTTCGAAAATATTAAGCAACAAAGCGATATGTGGTCCTCGGTGGATATATTCAAGTTGATGCGAAGAGAGTTCGTTGACGATGAAAGTTCGTGGTGTGATCAAATCCAGGAAGTGCCAGGCGGGGGTTCCGATATTGCCGAGCAGGACAGTCTCTTTCCCGTCTGTGGAGAGGATGTGTGCAACCAGACTGCTGGTGGTACTCTTCCCTTTGGTCCCCGTAATACCGATAGTTTGTGTTGCAAAGGCTTCAAGGAAAATATCTGTCTGAGATGTGATTCTCGATGTTTCGACTGGGGGCTTCAGTTTTGCGAGCGAAATACCGGGCGATTTCAGGATCAACTCGAACCGTTCCAATTTGTTTAGGTAATTTTCTCCACACTGAAATTCAATATTGGGATCATCCGCCAGAAGTGAACTTTTTGATACATCGGGATTGCGGTCGGCAATCCCGATTTTTTGATGCGGAAAGAGCTTCCTGATCAGTTGATACGACGATACTCCTTCCCGTCCGAAGCCTAAAAGAAGAATTTTCTTCCCTTCCAATCTCCTGCGAAGCAGATCAACCATGGAGAGCTCCTTTCAGCAGTTCTTCAAATTGGGGCAACAGAAAGTTTTGTGGATTCCAACTTTCCAGAAGTTCGTGGAAAGATGAGGATTCTGAGGTGGGGGATGAAGCATAGTATCTGAGTAGAACAGGAAGGGGTTTGTCTCCAAACTTTTTGATGGTCTCTTGCAGGGCAGCGTTGACTTCAGAGATGGTGCCCACACATTCAAAGGGTTTTTCGGGGGCAAATCCGGTGAGTTGGTCAAGGGTTGGGGCCAGGTCAATATCGTTAAGCAGGTCCCTGTGAAAGATTTCGGTCAGTTGGTCGGGGTTCAGAAATGGCGCCAGGATAATGTAAGTAAAAAGGCATTTGGGACATTTCCCGCACCATGAATCGGTTTTACTGCCAACATTACAACTTTTAAAAACGGAAAAATATTTCGGAAAGCGATAAAAGATTCTGGCAATCTGAAGTTCATTTAACGGCCTGAGAAGGCTGAAGTAATTGATTTCTGTACTGATCCATTTATGGACGTAATCCCGGAAATCCTGCTCAAATTCAAATGTTTTGGAGTACTGGTGGTTAACAGGCGAGCCAGGGATGGTTGTTTCGTTTGCACTTGATTCATTCGAAAGAGCAATATTTCTCTTCCCGGAGAGTGCTGCTGATAAGATGGTAACAAATGCGAGCAATGCTGAAAAGGGTGTGTGACCATTGAGAAATCCCTGATCATTTAACTGCAAAAGGAGAGGATCAATCGTACGGTTGATCCCGATCATTCCCGAATGGGCGAACCCTGCCATGAATATACTGTGTACACTGGCTCCCCGCGGGTTGAGAATAAGAGGAGTGACACCAGGAAGCTTCCTGAGTGTTTCGAGACTAACAATCGAATCCTTACCACCTCCTATAGGGACGATCACATCAGGTTTGAATGAGCAATGAAGCGGAGACAGTGGTTCTTCAGAATCCACAACAACCTCCATAAACTGATCAATATCTGTTGAGATTGAGTTGAGGAAGAAAAACTCTCCCAAACCATTAAACCAGCACTTTTTCCACCATGCTACCTGCTCCTGGGAAATGGAATGCGGTTTGATAATCAATTGTTTAGAACAAGCCGACTTCCAATAACTGATGAGTTCAATCAGTCCAAGATGAAAGACAAGGTTCGGAAGGAGATCCATGAGATCCTTTTCGGGAATGAAAAACTCTTTGTGTGGAATAAAAATGGTTGGTGAAAACTTGTACCGGTCGGCCAGGTTGAAATAATAGCGAATGTCCAGCCCGTGTGCTGAGTAACTGAAGTCATACCCTTCATAGGTAAAAAAAGGAAATTCGTCCCTGAGTTGCAGGAATTTATCCTGACGGTTTGACTTCTCCATGAAATGGTACTATATTTGCTAGGTGGCTCTCGCAAATGTAACAAATTTTAGATTATGACCGAGCGTCAGGTTATAAAACCAAAGCAGGGAATCATTCTGATTTCTGAACCTTCATTAAAGGATTTTTATTTTCGCCAATCTGTCGTCCTGTTAGCCGATCATAATGAAGATGGGACTTTTGGAGTGATTGTGAACAAGCCGATTGAGGTGCGCCTCGATGAAGTTATCACAGGATTTTCAGGATTTGACCACCAGGTTTACCTGGGAGGTCCGGTGCAGACTGACAGTATTTTTTTCATCCATACTCTATCCCAGATAGAGAACAGTTTACAGATCATGGATGGCCTTTTCTGGGGAGGCGATATTGACGAAATCAGGAACCTGATGGTATCCGGTCACCTAAGCGAAGACCAGATTCGGTTTTTCCTTGGCTATTCGGGTTGGGATCCCAAGCAACTTGACCGTGAGATTGGCGAAAAATCATGGGTTCTATCGCATGCCTCTGTGAAGGAAGTTATCAATGAACATCCCGAAGCGTTGTGGTCGAGTTACCTGAGAAACATGGGTAACGATTATTCTATCTGGGCTAACTTCCCTTCCGACCCCACCCTGAATTAACAATGCATAGTTCATAAGTCCTGGAATCCTTCCTTTTACGTAGATTTTCTCCTCTTATATTTGTCTCCAAAGGCACACTTATCTTTGTCATCATATGGTTTTGAAGCGATCTGCTATCTTATTGTTTACAGGAGGCATGTGGTTGTCTGCATGTATTAATGCAGTGCAATCTCAGGAATCTTCATGGTCGCACCGTCAGGATTTTTCCTCGCCACCAAGGGTTCAGGCAGTTGGATTTTCCATTGGCGACAAAGGATATATTGCAACCGGAACTGATGGAATGAGCGATCATCTCCTTCAGGATCTGCAGGAATATGATCCAGGTACGAATAGTTGGACTTTTAAGTCGGGCCTTCCCTTCGCTCTGCGTGGTAGCGTAGCATTTTCGATTGGATCCAAAGCATATGTAACTACCGGCGGTGGTTCGTATGGGTTCAATTACCAGATGCTGGAGTGGGATCAGGGAACCAATACCTGGCGCACCCTTGCAGCCTTTCCTGCAGGAAAGGGAAGGATATCGGCAGTTGCTGTTACAATGGGCAACCGGGGATATATTGGTACTGGATTTGATGCAGCAGAAAGGGCCTTGAACGACTTTTGGGAGTATGACCCCGGAAGCAATTCCTGGCAACAAAAGGCCTCACTTCCCGGGAGCAGCCGTTGCTATGCCACAGCGTTTGCAATTCACGACAAAATCTATGTTGGATTAGGGAATAACGGCTCAGCCTACCTGAAAGATTGGTGGGAGTATAGCCCCGCAACCAATGTATGGAGACGTATGGAAGATCTGGCTGGAGAAGCACGTACCGGAGCGATGGGATTCTCGGTTAATGGCAAAGGGTATGTAGTAGGTGGTGTAAACTACACCATGAAGCCTCTCCGGGATATATGGGAGTTTGATCCGATACGCAACGCCTGGACACAGCTTGACCATTTCCCGGGATCCAGCAGAGGCTATGGTGTAAGCTTCGTAATAAACAACAGCGGCTATATTGCAGCCGGGACCTCATCCGGAGGATACCTGTTTGATCTCTGGGAGTGCTTCCCGGGGACAATGGTTCGGCCATCCATACCAAAAGATGATCCATTTAGCAATCCTGTTGTAATATCTCCAAATCCATTCTTCTATCGTTTCTTCTTTAAGATGCGGCATCCGTATACAGGATCGCTTGAACTTACGGTTACAAATATGCGCGGACAGATTGTCTTCCGGAAAAACATAGACAAGGACAGCGAATACATTGTGAGGTGTTACGAAATAGACTATCTCCCCGACGGATTGTTTGTGTTTCGCGTGAAGGACCCAACCGGCATCATTGACACCAAGCAAACGGTGATACATAAGTCGTTTGACATTTAAGCACATTCAATGATTAAAGCAGGGAAAGGTATCAGGAGATCAGATATTCTGGTTATTTTGGCTATGGCAGTTTTTCTTCTGCCTTTTTTTATATTTCCTTCGGTTTATGAAGAGTACCGGAAAGTAAATTCTTCCCATGGATACCTGTTGGCATTTGTGAAGTTTGCTGTTTTAGCAACCTTCGGTGAGTGCATAGGCCTAAGGATCCGGACAGGGAGGTATTACCAGCCCGGTTTTGGATTGATACAGCGGGCACTAGTCTGGGGTTTTCTCGGAATTTCTATAAAAATGGCATTTGTCATCTTCGGCGAGGGGGCACCATATATGCTAAAAACTCTGGGCATCGCATTCCCTGACCCGAATCCGTCAAATATCCTTAGATCTCCTGACTTTTCAGCACTAAAACTACTGTCGGCATTCGCTGTCGGCGTCACACTGAATCTGTTTTTTGCACCTGTTTTCATGATTTTCCACAGGATTACCGACATGCATATCATTGAACACCACGGATCGCTCAAAGGATTCTTCACACCTGTGCGGTTCGGGTATCAACTCACCCACCTTGACTGGAATTCAATGTGGAACTTTATTCTGAAAAAGACTGTCCCTTTCTTTTGGATACCTGCTCAAACCCTGAATTTCCTGCTGCCCGAGGAGTGGCGTGTTCTGGTGGCTGCAATGTACAGTATCATCCTGGGAGTACTGCTATCCGTGGCGAGTTTGATGGAAGAAAAAAGGATATAACATACCGCCTAATGGAAAGAGTAAGTTAATTCCAGGTTGATCCCATAATCATCTTTGGAGATAGCACTGGGAGGAGGTCTGCTGTCAATGGTGTAGTAGAGGTTGAGTCCGATTTTGAAATTATCATTAAACAGACTGACCTTCGGCGTTAAATTCGCCACAACCCTGTAGCGGCTGTCGCCAGTCATATATGGTACGAAGAAAACGCTGGCATCAACCCAAACTTTTGGGTTCGAGTACTTATAAACCTTCCACACCACCTGAAACAAACCAGTCATATCAGTGGTAATTCCAGTAGTGTCATATGGAGTTTCACGGTTTACCGCCAAGCCGGCTCCGGCATAAAATCGATTCCAGTTGTTGTACACAAGATCTCTGAGTCCTACGACAGACAGCACCAACCTTAGCTTATTTCCCAATTCTGTATTACTGCTTGTCCCAAATGCTACCTGGGTTGACCATTTGTATGCCAGGTAGCGTTGCCAGGCCAGTGTGACATCCCATTTGCTTGAACCGAGGGAATCTCCCTGGTATGTATTGTAAAAGTCCCAAGTCAGATCAAAATAGGTCTTCTTTTTTCTGTAATCCAGATTTCCAGAGAGCGAAAGTGTCGCAAGCTTACTACCTTTTGAATAGTTGAGTCCAAGACTGAAATTGCCGCTCATTCGCCTCCAAAAGTTTCCTTTGATGGGGTAGATCTCCACGATCTCACGAATATCAACTGTTTTATTCCCCTCCTTCGACTGAATAACGAGATTCTTCTCAACGGATGAAGTATCAATGGATCCAAAGTATATAGTCCCATCCTTCATCTTTACCTCGAACTGCTTCCGTGACTTTATCGAATTGACCTTCACTTCATCCAGGCTAATGGTCCCCATCCCATCCATTTTCCAGGTAACAACACCATAGACCATCTTTTTGAAGTCTCCGGTGAGGACATTGCCATTGATATGAAGAATGGTATCGGTTTTCTGGGCAACCCCGCACTTCACCATGAAAAAGAATGAAATTGCAAAGAGAATTATATAGCGTTTAGTCATCATTAAAAGCATGCAATGTTTTGATAATGTGTTTTCATTAAAGCAGATTCAACTTCTTTTCGATCGCATCCTGCACCCTGCTGACCAACTCTTCAACGGGGACTCCTTCTGGTTCCACCGGATCTAGTACAGTATAAGTAATTCTCTGGCCAACTTTCATCGGGAAGTACCCCTTCTTCAACAGTTGATAATGGCCATTGATCACAAAAGGAACAATAATTGCCGATGGGGCTGCACGAAGGAGAGTGATTATCCCAGCCGGCATAAACTTCTTTACCTTACCGGTTTTGCTGCGTGTTCCCTCAGGGAAAATACAGGCAGCATAATTATTCTCTTCGATAAGCCGGCCAAGCTTAAATATCTCCTTCACCGATTGGGTCCCGCTCTTTCTGTCAATCAAAGCCGATTTCCCATGCTTCAGGTTATGGGAAATACTGGGAAGATTCCTGGAGAGTTCTATCTTGGAGATGAATTTCGGATAGTATTTCCTGAATCCCCAAACAACCGGAGGGATATCATACATGCTCTGATGGTTTGAAATAATGATCACCGGTCTGTTATCTGGAATCTTTTCAAACCCCGAAAAGTTGATCCTGCTTCCCAGAATATAGAGCCCGTAAACCAGGCAGTAGTTCAGGATATCAACCGATCGTTTTCGAGCCCGGTCTCCAAAAAGATGCAATGCCAGTACCTGTACCGGGTGAAACAAAACTAACATCAGACCGTAATACAGGTGGAAAATTGGAGTAAGGAGATAGCCCATCATCTTTTTCAAAAAACAAAGATAGATGATATTTTGAGCAACCTCAATCCGAAATTTAGTCATCTTTTGTACATTTAACAAAAATTAGGTGGTGGGAAGTGTATTGGATAAATTTGATATCGTTATTGTTGGCGCAGGTCCGGCAGGCACCATCTGCGCACTGGCATTGAGGGGATCCGGGTTGCGCGTAGCAATGATCGATAAAGGTGAATTCCCGAGAGATAAAATCTGTGGAGATTCAATACCGGGACCTGCACTGAAGGTTTTAAGAAAGGTTCTCAATGGATTCACCATGGAGGTGGAACTGCCTGACATGATGCAACGGATTAGAACTAGCTCCATCAATACGACTTCAGGGAAAGCAGTTCAAATAATCTGGAAAGGGATCGCTTTCAATTGCCGCAGGACCATCTTCGATCAGTTCCTGCTTGATCTGGTGAAACAGCACACGAACACGCATATTTACCTTGGAGAGAAGGTTGACCGGGTTGTTTTTAATAACCATGTTGCAGTGCATTTAGAAAAGAGCGATCGGTATCTGAAGTGCGACCTGGTGATAGGATGTGATGGTGCGAACTCGGTTGTTTCTAAAAACAGCGGTAATCCATTGACGGATCTTACAGAATCATGCATTGCAATGAGAGCTTACTTTAAAGGCATCGACAGCCCTGAAGATTGCAATGCATTTTATTTACTGAAAAATGTTCCCGGCTATTTCTGGATGTTTCCGCTTGGGAATGGGCACTTTAATGTTGGAATTGGATTCCGAACCAGTAATTCACGCAAAAAACTCAACATCAAAGAGGAATTTAAGAATGCCATTGAAGAGAATCCGCTGATCCGTGAGAAATTCAGAAAAGCCGAAAAACTTTCGAATTCTGAGGCTTTCAGCTTACCAATGGGAGGTTACAGAGGCCGTATCTCAGGAGAAAAATATATCCTCGCAGGTGATGCTGCCAGGCTGATTGACCCATTGCAGGGTCACGGGATCGATAAAGCTATGCAAAGCGGCTTTCTGGCTGCCCAACAGGCAATCAGATGCTTCCATCACCTCGACTTCAGTAGTAAAAGGATATCTGAGTATGATCAGTCTATTGCGAAATCAATTGGAAAAGAGTTGCGAAGGAACCACAGAATCATGAAACTACTTGCGGCACAACCATGGCTCATCAATCTCATTGCAGTGCTGACAATGAATAACAGTATTAAAAATAGTTTCCTGAGAAGGTTTTACCGCTCCCGAGAATTCATACAGGAGTTACCGGCCAGCCAGCCTGTTGAATAAGCGATCTGAAGATTATAGCCTCCCGTATCGGCATCCAGGTCAATCATCTCTCCTGCAAAATAGAGACCCGGGATCCGTTTCGACTCCATTGTTTTTGATGAAATCTCGCTCGTTGAAACTCCTCCTGCTGTGATAATAGCCTCTTTGAATGAACGATGGTTGATAATCTGGAATCGCAGGTTCTTGAGAAGATGGCGGATCTGTTTTCGTTCATTTGATACTACCTGGTGGCACTCTTTCTCCGGATCAAATCCCAGCAGGTCGATGAAAACGGGAACCATGGTTGCCGGAAGCCAGTAGCGGAAAATATTTACGATCTTCTTCTTCCCATGTTCATTCAGGTCGCGGATCAATCGGTTATCGAGTTTCTGTTCATCCAGAGCGGGCTTCAGGTCGACCGTAATCTCAACCTTATTATTCAGTCGCAATTCATCCACTACAAGCCGGCTCATTGTCAGAATTATCGGCCCGGAGAGGCCAAAATGTGTAAATAACATCTCACCAAAATCCTCTGCAGCTTTTTTACCATTTACCCATACCACAGCTCTGACATTTTTCAGATTCAGTCCCTGAAGCCGTTGTGCAACATCTCCTGCGGTCTCCAGTGGTACCAATGAAGGCCTGACCTTTTCGATTGTATGGCCGGCTTTTCTGGCAAGTTCATATCCCTCCCCGTTTGAGCCGGTAGCTGGATAGGAATTGCCACCAGTGGCCAAAACGACCTGCCTGGCCATGAACTCCTCGCCGTTTGCCTGAAGCCCCCTGACCGTATTGTTTTCAATGATCAGTTTTTCGACGCGTAATCCACAGCGGATATCCACCTTTTGTTCACTAACCCATCGCTGCAATGCCTGCAAGACATCGGCCGATTTGTTGCTGGAAGGGAAATAGCGACCGCCTCTTTCGAGAGTGGTCTCCACACCATACCGGTGGAGCAATGCCAGGATGTCTGCTGAAAAAAACTGAGAGAACGCATTTCTCAGAAATCGCCCATTGGGATGAACATGGTTGATGAAATCACCGATAGAATCTGCATTGGTAATATTGCATCTCCCTTTACCGGTAATCAATAACTTGCGCCCAACCTGATGCATTTTCTCAATGAGAAGCACCCTTCCACCCCTCTCTGCCGCCCTGCCAGCTGCCATTAATCCGGCCGGTCCGCCTCCGACAACAATCACATCAAAACGTTCCATATGATGCAAAGGTAATGTTACTGAAAATAAAAGCGTACCTTTGTCAACAAAACTATCAAATGGGAAGATCACAAGAGACATTCAACAAAAAAGAGGTAAGGAATAAAAAAGAGAAGAAGCGAAAAGAGAAAGAGAAGAAAAGACTTGCCAGAAAAGATAACGAGAAGTCGGGCAGCCTTGACGATATGATTGCCTATGTGGATGAAAATGGGATGATTACCAGAACTCCTCCTGATCCAAGCAAAAAAAGAGATATTAAACTGGAAGACATTGAGATTGGCGTTCCAACCAGGAGTTCAGAACAAGACGACGATCCTGTCAAAAAAGGAATCGTCTCTTTTTTTAACGACTCGAAGGGATTTGGTTTTATCAAAGACTCGGAAACAAAACAAGGTATTTTTGTTCATGCAAATAACCTGGTTGAGGATATTAAGGAGGGAAATATTGTCTCCTTTGAAGTAGAAATGGGACATAAGGGCCCAACTGCTGTCAATGTCAGGATTTTTAAGGAAAAAATAGTGCCACCAGTTGTTAAGCCAGTCGCTGAAACTACCGCACTGCTTGTCGCTGAAGATCCACCCTCAGATCCTGACCAAACCCTGGAGTCTGAGTCTTCTGAACAACCAACTACCGGGATTTAACAATTCTTTGCGTATCTTCAACCCGAATAATTAGCGAACACTATCATGTATACTAACTTCATGAAACGCGCGATGATTGTTGCATGGATCATCATGTCATGCGCCTTCACTTCCTCCTTCGCACAAAACGATCAAGTAATCCGTCAGATCATCGAGATCGGAAAAACCGATAACCAAACGATGCATCATCTTGATGTCCTCTGCAATAGGTTTGGGGGCAGGCCTATCGGTTCCGATGCTTATGAGAATGCTGCAGAATGGGCCGCGTATAAGTTTCGCGAATGGGGTATGGAAGTGATGATGGATAAGGCGGGAGAATTACCAGTTGGGTTTAACCGAGGCCCCTGGTTTGGCCGGATGTTGTCTGTCGACGGGATGAATCTCCATTTTGCAACACCCTCCTACACAGCCGGTACCAAGGGTATGCAAACCGGGCATGTGTTGCTGGAACCTAAAACACAGGATCAGTTCGACCGCATGAAAGGAAAGCTGAATGGCGCATGGGTCCTGATCACAGGTGAGAGTAGCGGATTCCCGATCGATTATTCAACGCAAGGAGATCACAAGCGTGATTCAATTATTGCACAGAATGAAGAGATTGCAAAGAGTAATAGTGAAGTCAGGAAATACAACCGGGAAAAGGCAGATTCGCTCCCCGAAAAGGAGATGATTCCATCCATTGAAGAACCGGCACTGTTTTATCGTCAGATGGTTGATGCCGGTATTCTGGGAATCATTCAATCAGCGCCGCTCCCAATCAGGGTGCTATATGACCGAAAGAATATTGATAGCATGACATTCGAAACACTGCCTGCCATTCCCGATATCAAGCTGGATGAACACCAGTATGCCATCATTGAACAGATGGCGAAAGAGAGACAAAACTTCTTTTTAGAGTTTGATATCCGGAATCATTTCAAGATGGGACCGATCAGCTATTACAACGTAATCGGGATCATTCCCGGCACAAAATATCCTGAAGAGTATGTCATCATGGGAGGCCACCTGGATTCATACGATGTTGCCACTGGAGGAGTGGATGACGGTTCGGGATGTACACCTGCCATAGAAGCTGCGCGGCTCATCATGAAGGCTGGAGGGAAACCCAAACGGACCATTCTTGTTTGCCTGTGGGCTGGTGAAGAGTTTGGTTTGCTCGGTTCGAAAAGCTGGATTGAACGCAATATGGATAAACTCCCCATGATATCAAATATGTTCAACCGCGATGGAGGCCCAACAGTCCCCACGGGTATAAGCGTCTCAGAAGCAATGTGGGACGATATGGAGAAAATCTGCGAACCACTCAATGACATCAATTCTGATTTCCCCTTTCTGCTCGAAAAGAGAGAACCCCGGAAACGGCCGAAAGAAGCCTGGGGAACCGACAGCGGACCATTCGCTGTGGAAGGGGTTCCCACCATGACGTTCTCGACGGGAGATCCGAAAGGATACAACTTCAGTTACGGAGAGATTTGGCATACAGAGAGAGATCTTTATAATAAAAGCATCCCTGAATACCAGGACCATACATCGATCCTGACAGCCATTGTTGTTTACGGTGTTGCAAACCTCAACCATCTGCTGTCCCGGGAAGGGTACTACCTGCCTTCTGACGAGAATAAAAAATCAACAGACTGAACCGATCGTGAACAGAACGATAATCCTGGCGGTATTTGTAATCTTAAGTACGATTTCCTCGTTTGCCGCGAAGAA
>Ga0351865_10183_pt2 | contig 21758 bp, 20 predicted proteins | sample TotcelFGM3001L10_FD_206780 | JGI IMG/M metagenome (GOLD analysis project Ga0351865, IMG submission 206780) | Enriched cells from coal bed in the Powder River Basin, Montana, United States - Total cells FGM rep2 HSBNCT.FGM.300.1.L10 ... | reverse complement strand
TTCGGGGAAATGAGCCGCGAGGAAAAAAAGCTGCTTGCCGACGTTCAGAACCGGCTCTCGGATGTGCGCGACAAAGTGGCGCGCGTGGAAAAATCAGGGGACCGCGCCGTGCAGCTCGTGGAAGTCGAAGCCCAGCTCAAAACCGTGTCCCGCAAACTCGAACAGCGCGAAAAACTCATCCAGGAATACAAGAACTCATTTGAAGTGCTCAAACGCGAAAACACCGAACTGCGCGCCTTCAAAAACCGCCACATCGACACCGCCGAAGAACGCGTGCGCGAAGTCAAAGGCCTGCGAAAAACCGCCTTTCTTAAACGCGTTTTCGGACAAAAAGAACAATAATCCAGGCACCTTTATAAACCGAATCATACCGGCCTGTTGAGAAACAGCATGGAATTTATGGTTTCCTGCTGATTCTTATTGGCCATTTCCGGTCATTCAACCAGGCCATTGCCCGGCGCGCTCTATGCCGGGCAATGGCCCGCCAAAAAGTTTGAAGGGTTTCTCAAGGGGAACTTTTCAAGGTTTCCCCTTGAGCCGTCGGAGACGCCTTATCGCCGCCGCGGTTTCAGCGCGGCGGGGGCGGGCCGCCTGGCGGAGGCGGGCCAAACCCGTTCCGGGGCGAGGGTCTCATCCGCTCGGGACCGGCCCCTTCCGGGCCCTGTGGCGATCTTCCGCCCTTGAGCCAGTCGTCAAATTTTTCCTCGAATCGGGGCTTCTGATCTTCTTTTAATATGGCCTGAATTTTTTTGTATAAAACCACGTTCAGCGCATCGAGTTTTTCCTTGATGGATTGTCGGGTGGACTCAAATTCCTGCTCGTGCGCATCGAGCATGGACCCCACCTGCTTGAGTTGATCATCGGAAAGATCGAGTTCTTGCTGAAGATGGTCCAGGAACCGTTCCCTGTTGGCCTGGTGCTGGGCCGGGGGCGCAAGGTCTGCCTGCGGGGGCCGGGTTTCGCCCGCGTTTCCAGCGGTCACATTATTGGTTATGCTGGTTCCAGGCGCCTGCGCGGCCGGTTTGTTATATGCCGGGAACAGCACCTTACGCTCCAGAATCACCCCGGCATGCAGGCCTGTGATGAAGAACAAAGCCAGGCAAGCCGCAAACAGCCATTTCATTGTCTTGTCCATATCGGATCAGCCCCTTTGCGCTTCGCGCTAATCAGTCGCGATCAGGCTATCGTAATAACTGGCCAGAGCAGCATCGGAATCATCGGCCAGGTACATCTGTTGCGTTTTATCCAGAGACGCCTGCACCAGCAGGCCGCTGGGCGAGTCCGAAGAAACAGCCGCGGCGCCCGCTGGCTGCGCAGCCGGCATCTTGTTGGGCGAGGTGAGCAGAACCAGGGCCAGCAGCACCGCGCACAGGGCCGCGGACACGGGGATGAGAGCGCGCTGCCAGCGGCTCACGAACCCCCACCGCGAAACAGCCACGGGCCCGCGATGCGGCATGCGGCTGAGGATGCGGTCCTCGAGTCCGGCCAGGGGTTGAGCCGGTTCCATGGCCGCGGCCATGCGGCGGATATCGCCCGCTTCCCGCACAATGGCGCGGCACGCCTCGCACCCGTCCATGTGCGTCTCGAACCGCTCCTTCTCCACCCCGGCCAATATCCCGAATGGATACAGATGCGCCTGTTCTTCAAACCGGCATTCTTTCATTTTTAGATCACCCTTTGCCGTCCGGCGTTTTAACAATCTCCCGCAGCATCTTGATGGCGCGGAAAAGGCGGATGCGCGCCGTGCCCCCGGAGATGCCCAGGATTTTCCCGATCTCATTGTGCGAATAGCCCTCCACCACATTGAGCACAAATGGTGCGCGGTAAGCGGGCGGCAGTTGCATAATGGCCTCGCGCATGTGCCCCAGGCTTTCCTTTTCCAGCACCTCATCCTCGGAACTGCGCCCTGTGCGCGCCACCTGGCCCATGGCCTCGCGGCCCTCGTAATCCAGGTCCTGCGCCACCACCGGGCGGCGGCTCTTTTTGCGCAGCGCATCGTTTGCCGTGTTCATGGCAATCCGGGTCAGCCAGGTGCTCAGCGCAGACCGGCCCTCGAACCGCGGCAGCGATTTATATGCACGCAAAAACGTCTCCTGCACCAGTTCCTCGGTGTCCTGAGCGTTGCCCGCCATCTGGTAGAGCATGCCGTAGATGCGCCGGCTGAAGGTCCGAACGATCAGGTCAAAATCGTACGGCGGACCGGGAATCTCCTGCTCTGCGCCAGGGCCGTTGTGGTCGGTTTCGGCTGTCATCGTGCACATTGTATCAGAAAAATCCCTCATCCGCTGTGCTGTCCGCGGGCGGGCCATGTCCCTGCACCCTGCGCTCCCGCATCCCACCGTTCTTCCCCTGCCTTTCCGTTGTCTGGTTTCCCCGCTCCTTTGTCGTGTTCTTGCCTGATTAGTCGTTCAAACGTGATCTTTGTTACAAAATCCAATGTTTTTATTTTTCCCTTTATTACCAAGCTTTTTGCACGGCATTGAATGCGGCGCATCGGAGTATGCCCGGCCTGGAAGTGCGAATTTCAAGATGTTAATCGGATTTGCTATCAGCAGATCAGCGCTTCAAATCGGCGTGTTAGTTCATGAAAAACAAACCGAATCAACGGATTCCATTGGGGGCATTTTCAGGTAAAGCGTCCAGGCGTAATGCCACTCTATATCGTGGCGGCGTAAATGGCGCGGCTTAGTCTTTATCAGTGAAAGGCATTGTATTCCATGGCAAATGATTCCGCCGTGAGCTTCATCTTTTTAACATCCGCCTGGCTCTGATCCCCGATGCTGAATAATTCGTGCGGCGCCGCCTCGTTCGCCTTGATGTTGAATTTCTTTTTGTTTTCAAAAAGACATGTATTCGGAAGGATGGCGAGAGGGAATGTCTGAATTCTGAATGGCTCATATTTGGCGATGTAAGCCAATGTGCCCGCGATTTTCAAAATGTCATCTCCAGGCAATCCGATGATGACCTGGGCCATAATCTGAAATTTCCATTTAGTGAATAGATTGTGAATACTGCGTTTCCTGAATTTTCTATTGCACAGGCTTAATGTTTCCTGGTCGGAACACTGGATACCGATTGCAATACTCAATGCTTCCTTGTCGGGAACAACTTCGTCGAGCAAGTCGAAAAAATCTTGGTCATCATTGTTTCCATAAATAAATAACGTATCAGCGCTTGAAATATCGCACCCCATGCCGCGGTATTTCTTAAGAAGCTTCAAAACTTTGGTCCCAAAGTTTTTGTGGTTGAGATAAGAGCCGCAAAACAGGCCCAGCTTCATATCGTTTTCAATACACTGTTTAATTTCCTCCTCTATGCATTCAAGCGACACATGCCGGTAGGGCGTATTGGCGCCTGTGCAAAAGTGCACTGAAATGAGCAGCCCCTGTTGTATTCGATGTGCTTGATGGGCATGGGTTCGAGGATCCCGGCAGGCGCCCATAAAGCAAAACGCTTTTCCTCAGCACCCCTCTGCGAACCTCTGCGCCAATCTTTTTATCATCTGCTTTTATCCTTATGACCTTGACCGGAATTCAGCCATTGTTTATCCAATGGCGTAGTGGTGGCGTTCCTGTTTGCCCGTGTGGAAATTCCATCCTCAATGGCCTGGCCAAAACATCAGCTTATCCGGCCTCGTCGTTTTTTCAATTTTCAAGGCTTAACCCTGGTCCGGGAGTTGGTCCGGTTTGGTGATTCACTGATTGGCCACAATAAGCGCGGATATATGCATACTTGAGAAAGAGATGCAGGAGCCGGCGCCGTGGCATGGGATTGCCAGGGAGGGATGGAATGTGATAATATTGTGGAAATTTGGTCATAGCACTCAAGAGACTTGTCCATGCAAAATTCGCACTCGCAAAATCCGAGTTGCAAAAATGAAGTGATTTGACGTTTCAAGAATGAACAATTTCTTTGAACTGGGATGGTTGAAAATCATGAAAATTGCCATGAATCGCGTTGTTCTTCTGGCTGTTGCATTTCTGTTTCTATCGGCTGCGCATGCAAACGGCGTGGAGATCGAGCAGCCTGGGAAAACCAGCGTGGCGGCGGTGAGCGGGCAGGGACAACTGCTGCTGGTGGATACTTCATACGGCCGCGTTAGTGTAATTGTCCTCAAGGGGACTCACTATGAGATGGGCAGGCAGTACGGGGTGCTGTTGGGTCAGCAAATCGCCGTGATTACCAAAGCCATGGACCTGAGCATGGTGATGGGCGGCGAACACTCGAAGGAAGACCTGAACCGGCTCGTGGCCGCGTTGTGGGAAATAATGTCGCCACACGTGCCCGACGCATTTAAAGATGAAATAAAGGGAATCGTCGAGGGCGCCCGGGAGTCGGGTGCGGAGATTTCGGAACTGGACCTCATTGCCCCACTGGTGATCACCAACATAAGCGACATGAACGATAAGGATTCTCTGCTTGGCGGGAAATCCTCGCTGCATCCCCTTTTGGACGAATTCGCGTACACATGCTCCGCATTCGCGGTCTGGGGTGATCGCACGGTCGGTGGAAAACTGTTCTCCAGCCGGGTTCTCGACTGGAAGCCCGGCACCGGCACGGACAGGTTCAAACTCATTACGGTTTACGAGCCAGTGGACGAAATTGGAAACAAAGGCAACGCCTACATGACCGCCGGATACATCGGTTTGATAGGCGCCACCAACGGCATGAATGACAAAGGCATCACTGTTTCAGAGATAGGCTCCGAGAACGCGGTGGAGAAACTGGACGGGATGCCCTGGACCCTGATGTTCCGCAAAGTGCTGGAGGATTCGGATAGCCTGGACCAGGCGGTGGAAATTATTCAGGCCGCCGAAAACACTATCGGATACAATTTTGTCATCGGCGATGGCGATGCGGAAAATTTCGGGACGCAGGCGTGGCAACCCCGCGCGGCGGAGATAGAGGAGAACGGCCAATATACCGTGGTCATGTACGATGACGACCCGGTGGACCGCGATGCGGCATGGATTGATTCATCTGGGAACAAAGTCCTTGTTGGCGGCGCGCCGGTGCAATACGGCACTCCGCTGAAATGGGCGGTGCTGCGCGCGGACGTGGCCATGAGCCCGGAGGTGCGGAAAACGCAAACCGCGGGAAACGGGCCGGGGAACGCGGACGGCGGAGGAAATCCCCTGGAAGTCCGCTCCTACCGCAACCGGCACAGATCCCAATATGATGGGCTCATGGCGTTGGAGGCCGGCGGTGCTTTCAACAATCCCTACACCGGCGAGCCCGTGTTCCAAGCCACCGGGGAAACAAGGCTTGTCGACCCGGAAACCGCTCTGGAAATCGCCTCTGCCGCGGCCATGCCGGATCAGAACGTGCTTACCATCGTGTACTCCGCAACGGATCTGGATTTTTATGTATCCTGGGAAAATTCATCCGGCGACGAATGGCAACCAGCCTTCAAAATGCCGTTCCTCAAATTAAGCTTGAAGGGCTTGCTGGCCAAAGAATAATAAAAGACACTGGTTTGAATAATTCAAACGCTTAAAAGTGTGAATGCATGTGCAGAAAGCGGCCGAATCACAATCATGCTGCTTTTTGGATCTATCGGCACGGCAAAAACAATCAACAGAAAACAGCCTCCGAAACACCTGTACCGACTCGCAGCCTCAAATCGCCCAGGGTACATACACAGGACATATCGGAACCTCAACATAAGGGCACACAAGGGTATAACACGGGAATTCGGCATTATCTGACAATTAGCTGTGTGTAAATTGAAAAAGCTTATTGATAATGCTGTTTTTTGAATTGACACTTTCAGAACCCGCTGAAATACCGTGAAAAATCACACATTTGGGAAAAATGACTCATTCCGGTGTTGGTCCAGGTCATGGTTCAGATTGATAATTCGTTGAATGGGGACAAAATCACGGTTTGCGTCGGGCGCAGGATTTGCATATGACTAATACGATGTGGTAAAATCCGGTTGTAAATATCCCGATAAATCATAGAAGGATAGTTAGAGGTCATTATGAAAAGAAAACTGATTATTTTCACTGGGCTCATTCTATTGTTTTTTATTCATACACACGCGTGGTCCACGGAATCAAAAGTATTGAATCTTACCGAATACAGGGATGAACAGTCGCTTGAAAAACACAGAGGCGATCTGAGCACGATTGAGTTGAGCGGGAAGGTCACCCGCGCCGCATATGGCGACTATCATGCTATTGTGCCCGGTGTCAACATCTGGATCGCAGAGTATCCAGAGTCTAAGGAGTTGAAAATTCTATCCGATAAAACCGGTTGGTGGTCCATGACTGTGATTAAACCCAAAGGTGTGGAATTGGGTTTTTCTTTCGTTTATGAGAAAAAAGGTTGGATTACAACAAAATCCAATGTCATCCCTGTGGTAGACGAAGATGATCTCGATCTCTCGATGCAATACATTGATCCACTGCTGTATCATGAATTCGCTAAACCAGGAATAGAAAAGATGATCGCCTCCATGATCCCTGCTGGAGAGGACACGGCTTTCAAAAACGCCGCCGTTGTCACCATCGGAAAAGAGTGGGCAAGCATGCATGATGATCGGCTGCCGCATGGCGTGGCTGGCGCTGTGGCAACCAATATCCCGGGAGCAATCGGCCCCATCTATTTTGATGAATCCGTGATGCCGAACTTATCTTATTCGGAATCATCTGTTGACGGAGGCGTTGCATGGATAAATATTCCGCCAGGTGAGTATATTCTCACCGCTACGCGTCCGGGCCTGAAGTTCAACCACGTCAAATTTGTCATAAAAGACACGGACCAAGATGACGGTATCATTCTATATATCGCATCGCCGCCGGATACAATTTTAAGCGATGACAACACAAATCCATGACCCTGCTGTTTTCTGCTGCTCTAACGAGGCGGCATGGGGGCGGTGAGACTATGGCGAGGTATTGAACAATAATGGAAAATGGTTAAGATCCCTTTTGAATTGCATTATTATAACTATACGTCCGTCCAGCCTTCCGCATCCCAGTATATACTCAGTACATACCCGGACCTCATAATAAACGTGCGCCCGTCTTATTCCTGTTGCGGACAACAGTTTTCAGCCAGCGGCGCGCGTGGTGGGTCTTGCCAGGGTTAAAGAGCATGACGCTGAATGGGAATTGCAGGGGCTAACACTGAAAGAACAAATACACAACAAATTAATATTTCGGAATCAAACATATCTCACTGTGCCTGCCGCATGCGCGCGGCTTCGTGGCGGAAGATGGGGTATGTGAGCATTTGGGCGATAAGGTTGTGGCCCGTGGGGCGCGGGTGGTAGTCGTCGCGGTACAGGATGTTCTGGTCTTCACTGGCCTGGAACCGGGACCGCACGTCTACGAATGGAAATCCGTTCGCGTCGGCGAATTCCTTTAATATTGTTGAATATTCGAGAAGTATGGGCGTGTTTTCTTCAATAGCTTTCTTTCGGTGCGGGTCGGCGACGACGAGCAGGAAGCCGTGCTCGCGCGCCAGGGCGGCGAAGGCTTCGAGGTCTTTTGCGAATTGCTGCGGCGGGGTGCGCGGGACCAGGGGGCGCGGTTTGCCGCGGCGGGACCGGTGCGTGAGTTTGAGCATGAGCCGGCTGAGGCGCAGTTCCATGAGCGCGCGGCGCAGGGGCGCCTGGTGCGCGGCGTTGCTCCGCATGCGTGCGATGCGCTGCGCGTCTGTGTATTCCATGCCAAAGCTTTCATTGATGGCGCCCACGAGCAGGACCACGGCGTCGGGATCGAGCGGCAGTGCGTCGCGCTTGAAATGCTCCAGGGCCTGGGTGCTGGTGTAGCCAACCACCCCCGCGTTGATGACTTCCACGGTGCGGTCCTGCATGCGGTACGAGAGGTAGCCCTGAAGTTGCTGCGGGTATGTGTCCTTATATGGCACGCCGAACCCGAATGTGGAGGAATCCCCAAGGCAGACCACGCGATACGCGCCCGCGGTTTTTTTTACGGATATGTCGGGGCCGCGGAATCCCAGGCGGTTGATGCGCTCTTTTGTTTTTTGCTCGTACAGTGCGCCGGGCTTCAGGGACCAGATGGTGCCGGGATCGAAGGTGTACAGTTCTTTGTAATTGGTGCGCCCGAATTTCTGCATGACCACGATGGGCGAGTCGTCGGGAAGGTACGAAAACCCGGCCACGCGCAGCACGCCTTCGGCCAGGCCGAAAAACAGGCACACGGCGATAAGAGAAAACAGGACATTTTTTATTTTACGCGCGCTGTTCATATCTGGTTCCAAGCAGTTTGTTCCATTGCTCCCGGGGGTTCACTTTGCCCTGGGCGTCTTCGATGCGGTATTGCACCCGGGTGGCGCGTATGATGATGTTCTGGAGAAATACGGCGCTCCGCTTTTCCAGGCGCACTTCGATGAATCCGTCTCCGGCAGCGTTGTAGAATTTGACGAAATACCATGTTTTTACAAGGCCCAGGATGCGGCACATGAAGCTGTTGGGGAGCAGTGTCTCCCGTTTGCCGTAGATGTACACTGTTGCGATTTGGTTCCAGGGTATGGACATGGCTTTGCCAAGCAGTGATGTCTGCTCCAGGCTGGTGCTGGTTATGATGATGCGCGTGGGCAGTACAAAAAGTCCCAGAAGCAGAATCATGATGAGTGCAAATCCGCCCAGCACCACAAGCGAAAATGTTGTGAGTATCCCGTTGCGGAAACAGTAATACCAGAGGTACGCCATCACGATTATTAACAGGTGCGCCATCACGCTCATAAACGGCGACAATGGATTGTGCTTCATACAATGCTGTCCTTCAAGAAAAGAAATAAAATGAAATGATTAAAGGCGTCTCCGACGGCTTAAGGAACCCCTTTGAAAAGGGGTTCCTTAAGAATCCTCCCTAAACTTTTTGGCGGGCAATTGCACGACCAAAGGCGGGTCGTGCAATTGCCTCCTTAAAGCGTTTGGGAAGATCTCCATGGAACACTTGTGTCCTCAGAAAACTCAAACGAACAGGCCGCCGTTTACTCGCAGCACGGTTCCGTTGATGTAGGATGCGGCGTCTGAGGCCAGGAACAGGACCGGGCCGGCCACTTCATCGGGCGTGCCGAAACGTCCCGCGGGTATTTTTTTGCGGATATAATCCACGGCTGCGTCTTCCATGCCGTTGATCATGTCGGTTTCGATGAGGCCCGGGGCCACGGCGTTCACGGTGATGCCGTAGTGCCCGAATTCGCGGGCCGTGCTTTTGGTCAGGGCGATGACCCCGGCCTTGGCCGCGCTGTAGTTGGCCTGTCCGGGATTGCCGACTTCGCCTGCCACGGACGCCATGTTTATGATGCGCCCACCCGTGCGCTGGCGGATCATGCGGCGCGCGAAGATGCGCGTGACCAGGAATGCGCCGCGCAGATTCACGCTGATGACATCGTCCCACATGTCGGTTTTCATGCGCAGGAACAGGTTGTCGCGCGTCATGCCCGCGTTGTTCACCACCACGTGCACGGCGCCGAACTTTTCAAAAACCGCGTCCGCGAACTGCGATACGGTTTCTTCGTCGGAAACGTCCACAACGGCCCAGTGAACCTGCCGGCCCATGGATTCGATTTCCTCGGCAACGGGCCGAATAGTGCGCTCGTGCATGGCGTTGATAACCAGGTTGGCGCCCTCGTGCGCAAACGCCAGGGCAACAGCTTTGCCGATGCCGCGCCCGGCCCCGGTCACTACTACGGTTTTGTCCTGGAATGTCATGATGCTGTTCCTTTCAATGTGGTGAGAAAAGATTTACAAGCGCGGAAACCCTTTTTTGCAAAAAGGGTTTCCGCACCTTCCCCAAAACTTGTGGCGGGCAATTTCCCGGCAAATGCGCTCCGGGCAATTGCCTCATTGAAAAGATGCGAAAGACCTTTTACAAAAACTTCTGGCAGGCCGGACAGATTTTGGAGCCCGCTGCCTGGGGCGCGCCGCAGTAGGGGCAGTATTTCTGCGGCAGTGTGTTTTGCTTTGCGGGACGCTGCGGGGCTGTGTTACTCTTTGAAGATTCGGCGTTGCGCAGGATCAAATACGCGATTGCGGGCAGGCCGAATAGCATGATGACAGCAAAATACCAGAGCACGGCGGTGCGTTTGCTCATGCCGCGCTCGCGCGCATCCATGGCCACCAGAACGCCCGCCAGGTTGATGAGCATGGAAAAAACGACCAGGCCCAGATAAAGGATTGTGGAAGCGCCGCTCAGGGGTGCGGGAATTCCGCCCATAATATTAACCCGCTCCCTTGACGATCTGTGTGCCGCAGCCTTCATCGGTGAATATTTCGCGGGCCAGGGCGTGGGGCACGCGTCCGCTGATCATGTGCACTTTCTTGAGCCCTTTTTCCACCATGCGCACCATGCTTTCCACTTTGGGCACCATGCCCGCGTCGATGGTTCCGTCCTCGATAAGCGAACGCGCGGTGTGCGTGGTGAGCGAGGGGATGAGCGTGGACGGGTCGGTGCGGTCGCGCAGCACGCCCAGCACGTCGGTGAGCAGGATGAGTTTTTCCGCGTCCATGTGCAGGGCCAGGGGGGACGCCACGTAGTCGGCGTTGATATTCAGCACATTGTCATCGCGGTCCACACCCAGGGACGCAATCACGGGCAATGCGTCGGGCGCCAGGGAGTCGAGCAGCGCGGTGTTGATGCCCGTGACGTCGCCCACGTGGCCGATGTCCTGGCCGTCCGGGGTCATGCGCTCGGCGCGCACCAGGCCGCCGCCCTTGTGGCCGCTGAAGCCCACGGCGTTCACGCCGCGGAACTGGAGCCTCTGAATAATGGAATCATTGAGTTCGCCAAAGCAGCGCTCGATGATTTGAATTGTTTTGTCGCAGGTCACGCGCAGGCCCTTGTAGCGGCACACCTGGATGCCCGCCTCTCTCATCTCGCGGTCCGCCTGCACGCCGCCGCCGTGCACGAGCACGGGCCGCACCCCGCACCGGGTAAGGATGGCCAGGTCGTCCAGGATGAGCGCGCCGGTTGCGCGGTCCTCGAGCAGTGTGCCCCCGGCCTTGACCACGAACACCATGCCCTGGAATTCCTCGATATACCGCTCCACTCCACGAATTCCGAAAATGGACAGGACGCTCAATATCACTTCTGTGGATGTGTTCATAAAACGTGAAACCTTCCCGCATCGTGGCAATAAAAATACATTCTCTATTATGTATACGGCGAGCCCTTTTGTACAGTTAGGGCTCCATTCAAGAGAAAAGCCTCGTGATGACAGCCTGAAAAATATTTTTACATTTGTGTAAATTCAGACATATTAGACATTATAATTCAAACAAGACCATTGTGAATGAGACAATTACAACATTAGACAATAAATTCAACAAGGGAGAGGAGGCGACAGAAGATGCCGCACCCCAACTTTCAATTTTGCCAGCATTGCGGATATGAAAACAACGCGCGGAATAAGTTCTGTGCGCGGTGCGGGAGGCCCATACGGTCATCGCGGGACTTCAGTGCGCCACGGAACGGCAAAGCAGACAATAAGCAGGCCGGCCCCACAGACACGACATGCCTGGGAATCGACAAGGCGCCTGTGGCTGTGGGCGGCGCCACGTGGCGGCTGAACCCGGCGCAGGCGCGCCCTGCCCTGTGCACAGACCCGGTGTGCCCGCAATGCGGACGCGTCAATGATCCGAACCTTGAGCACTGCAAGAGCTGCGGCCTGATCATATCGCGCGACATACGCCTGGATATATTTAACCAATATGTTCTGCTCAAAGTGAATATGCAGCAATTGGATTTCGAAAACAGCCGGATTCTCACCCAGGCGTTCAAGAATCTCAGCAGCAAAAAGCGGGTAATCGTGGATCTCGGGTGCGTTACATTCATCGACAGCTCTGGCATCGGCGCGCTGGTGACCCAGACACTGCGGTGGGGCCGCTATACCGCGGATATTAAAATCATCGGCCTGCAGCCCAGGGTGCAAGAAGCCGTGCGCACTTTGCAGGTGGACAATGTGCTCGGAATCAACGACGACTTAAGCCAATGCCTGGAAGGTTGGGGCATTGCATCACACGAATCATCATGTACTTTTTAGTGGAATTCACTTAACGTGCGCGGCCGGGTGCGGGAGATATCCTGGGGGAGGCAATGTCCTCTGCCCCGGCCCGCATGTTTTTCTTGACTGCATACATCATGAGATGCTAATCTGAATTTAATAGGACTCATTAATAACAATACCGTTTCCGGCCTTTTCGGAGTGCTGTTATTAAGGTCTATTCCTGCAAATTTCCAGAAACCGGTTCGCGCGCCGGCGCGGCGGATTTCTGTGTGGAGAGCACACGCCATGTCCGCGGAATTTGTTTTCTGCTCCAAATGCGGTTTTCAGAACACAAAAAAGAATAACTTCTGTTCGCGTTGCGGGGAGAAGCTGCGCACCACGGCATCGTTCGCCGCGCACCGGCCGCAGCGCGTGGCCGGGCCGGATGCGGGCGAAGCCGCACCAGTGCCCGGCAAATGCGGTAACTGCGGGCATGTGAATGATCCGGCCGCGGAATTCTGCCAGGGTTGCTCCATGCCCATGTCCCCGGATGTGACCGTGGACAACCAGGGCGATCTGATATACATCAAGCTGAACATGGAGGAGTTGGATTTCGACACGCACAGCATCCTGGCCCCGGTGTTCAAGGCCATCATGCGGAAAAAAATCATCATGGACGTGAGCGATGTAAAGTGGATGGACAGCACGGGCATCGGCACCCTTGTGTCCCAGGTCTACCGGTTCACGCGCACCAAGCAGGAAATGAAAATCGTGGGCATGAATAAAAAGATTTTCAATGCGGTCAAACAATTGCAGGTGGACAACGTGCTGGAGTTGTGCGACACCATCAACGACGCGCGGGTTTCCTGGGGCCTGCCGCCTTCCTGATCACAAAAGACAAATCCGAAATGAACAGTTGCAGCAGAATCTGGTCCGTGCCTTTTTTGGGGCGTTGGATGCCTTTGAATTGGCAGTCGATTTCCAGGAGGCGGCGCATCACGGCCTCAATGGTTTTGAGGGGCATGAGACGCGCGCGGCGCACGGCGTGATAGACCAGGTAGGGGCTGCGCTCGGTGAGGCACTTGCCCCCTGATGACAGAACCCTGCGCTCGGCTTGGCCCACGCTCGCGCAATCCGCGGCCACCTGGCCCTTGTTGTAGCGCGCGGGCATGCGCTTGAAGTACCCGCTGTCCATGAGATAACGCGCCTGCCAGATGTCACGCAGGGCGCTGCCGAACGCGGCCACGATCATGAGCGGCTGGGTGCTGCCCTCCAGGGCCATGCCCAGCAGGCGCACGGCTTCATCTCCGCGGCCCTCCACGATGCAGTCGAATATCTGGTACACGAACTGGTCGTCGCTGGAAGTGACCAGTTGGCGGATGTGATCTTCGGTAACGAGCTGGCCCTCGCCCAGGAAGGTGGCGAGCTTGTCGAGTTCATTGGCCAGGTGGCGCAGGTCCGAGCCGGCCCAGGCCAGGAAGAACTCGGCGGTGTCCCCGGCCATGCGCAAGCCGCTCTGCATGAGCCGCGCATTAACCCAGCCCGCCATCTGGTCGTCCCACAGGTGCTCGAAAGCAACCACCGCGCCCTTGTCCGCGAAATGCGGGTACAGGCGCTGTACGTATTTGTCCGAACGGCGGCCCGTGAGGGTTTTGACTTTTCGGAGCGCCTCGTGGCACAGGAACACGGTGATCACGCCGTCGAGGGGCTCTTCCACGGCGCGCTCGAACCGGCGGTATGCATTCCAGTTGGTGAACTTGTCGGGGTTCTTTGCTTTTGCCGGGGGATCGGGTATGCGCTTAAGCGAGGGCATGTGCGCGTTGTCAACAATCAGCAGCTTGCCCTCGTCGAACAGGGACATGGTGCTGGCGGCTTCGGACCACGCGTCCACGGCGGCGTCGCCATCGGCCCAGTCGAATTTCTGGGTGGCGGCGGCGCGGCCCGCGGCGTCGGGCATGAGAATCTTCACAGCCTGAGACGCGAATTCCTTGTTGAGAAATTCATATTCTCCGTGGCACACGTAAAACGGTTTTGGCTTTGCGCTTCGTAGTTTGTCTATGGCCGTGGGGCCGGCGAGTTCCATGGCAGTTGCGTGGTCCTTCCGCCCGCGCCTTTGCGGCGCGGCACGGTGTTTATTATAGCGGGTTGCGCCCGGAATTTGCGAACCCGCGCGTGAAGAATTCCAGGCGATGGGAGCGCGGGCCCGTTCCTTGAAAAATGGGCACCCCTCAAGTAGAATCAGAGCATCCTGCGCTTGGAGACGATACCGCAAGCCGCAATGCCTTGAATTTCAGAGAATGTGGGGGACTGACGCATGGCCGGATACTGGGGAAAAATACTGCATGCGGACCTGTCGGGCAACAGCCTGGCCGATATACCGCTGGACCGGGACATGTGCCGCGATTACATCGGCGGCGCGGGCGTGGCCGCGCGCCTGCTCCTGGACCGCCTGGACCCGGAACGCGACCCGCTGGATCCGCAAAGCCCGCTGTTCATCATGACGGGACCGCTCACTGGCAGCCGCATCATCGGCGCGGCAACCCGCTTCACCGTGGCGGGCGTGTCCCCGCTCACAGGCATATGGGGCGAAAGCAGTTGCGGCGGCTCGTTCGGCGTGCAGCTCAAGCGCAACGGCTGGGACGGAATCCTCATCACAGGCCGCGCGCCAGCGCCTGTATATATTGAATTAATTGAAGGCCGCGCGGCAATCCGGGACGCCGCGGACCTGTGGGGCATGGACACGGTTCAGGTTACGGACACGCTCAAGGCGCGCATCAAGGAATCCGAGGGCAAGGCGGCCAGCGTGCTGTGCGCGGGCCCGGCCGGGGAAAATCTTGTGAAGTTCGCATGCCTCATGAACGGCCCGCACAATGCGGCCGGTCGCTGCGGGTTCGGCGCAGTCCTGGGATCCAAGAACATCAAGGCCCTGGCCGCATGGGGCGGCAGCAAACCCGCGTTCGCGGACCCGGACGCGCTCAACGCTTTGCGCGATGAACTCAAGGAAAAAATCGAATCCAATATCGCAGTCAGCTCCATGGGCGCGTTCGGCACGGCAGGCGGCATGGACCTTGGGTCCATGAGCGGCGATGTGCCCATTAAAAACTGGACCCAGGGCCTGTGGGACGAGGGCATTGATAAAATCAACGGCCCCACCCTGGCCGACACCATTCTCACGCGCACCGCGGCCTGCTTCGGCTGCACCGTGGGCTGCAAGCGCGTGGTCAGCGTGCCCGACGGGCCCTATGCCATGGAACAGGGTCCCGGCCCCGAGTATGAGGCCGCGGCCGAGTTCGGCTCCATGATCCTGGTGGACAATTTAGCGGCCATCTCCAAAATCAACGAAACCTGCAACCGCCTGGGCATGGACACGATTTCCTGCGGCGGTACTGTGGCGTGGCTGGTGGAAGCCATGGAATGCGGGGATATAACACCCGAACAGACCAATGGAATCAAGATGGCCTGGGGCGATGCGGACGCGGTGCTGCAAATCCTGGACCTCATGGCGCGGCGCCAGGGCATCGGGGACATCCTGGCCCGGGGCAGCCGCGCGGCCGCCGCGCAACTGGGCGTTGGCGCTGAATACACGGTCACAGTCAAGGGCATGGAAGCGCCCATGCACGACCCGCGCGCGTTCTGGGGCATGGGCCTCAATTACGCAACCGGCAACCGCGGCGCCTGCCACGTGAACACGGCTGGCATGTACCACGAGCACGGGTTCTGCTTCTTCCCCAAAATTGGGCTCGATGATGAAGCGCCCCCGCACCAGACAGGCGGCAAAGCGTTCCTCACCGCGCAGACCCAGGATTTGGGCCAGCTCTGGAACAGCATGTGCCTGTGCCATTTCCCGGCCATTCCGTGGGAGGAAGCCGATTACGTGAACGTGCTGAATCACGCCACGGGCTTTGGATACGACCTGGATGCGCTCATGCAAGCGGGCCGGCGCACATGGTACATCAAGCGCGGCATCAACAATCTGCTGGGCGTGTCCCGCGAGCACGACACCCTGCCCCCGCGCCTTCTGGCACCCCTGGACGATGGCGCCACGGCCGGGCTGGAAATCGATCTGCGCACCATGCTCGATGAATGGTACGCACTGCGCGGCATCGACGCGCAGGGCCGGCCCGGCAGCGAACAGCTCCACGAACTCGGGCTCGGAGACCTCGCGGAAAAACTGCACGCGCAGGTTTGAACTGAATAGGGATAACGAATTGAAAAAGATTAAAATCTTACAAACGCGGAAACCCTTTTTGGCAAAAAGGTTTTCCGCGCCTTCCCAAAAATTTTTGGCGGTCAATACCGCACCTGCGGCGCGGTATTGCCTGTTGCACTTGTCAGAAATTCGTACTTTGCCATAAGCCATTTGCAAAAATCAAGTTCTTGAGCCGTCGAAAACGCACAAATAAAACCATATTAACTGGAGCATCATGGCTCTGCCCGAATATTTCGAGTTCCAGTGCCGCACCAAAATCAAATGCGGCATGGACGTGATTGACGAGATTGGCGCCGAGGCGCGCCTGCTGGGCGGCGCGCGCGCTGTGATTGTCACGGACAAGGTGGTGCGCGGCCTGGGCTTTGTGGACCGCATGGCGCGGAGCCTGGCCCACGAAGGCGTGGATGTGGTGCACGTGTTCGATGATGTGCCTGTGGACTCGGACGTAAATGTGTGCCAGCGCGCCCATGGCATTGCACGGGAAAAAGGCGCGGATATCACCATCGCCCACGGCGGCGGATCCGCCCTGGACACGGCCAAGGGCATGAATATCCTGCTGAGCGAGGGCGGAGATCTGGTCGAGGACCACCAGGGTGCGGGCCTGCTCACCCGTCCCCTCAAGCCGCTCATCGCTGTGCCCACCACAGCGGGCACGGGCAGCGAAGTCATATTCGCCGCAGTGATTAAGGATCCCGCGGAAAACATCAAGCTGTCCTTTTACAGCCCGTACCTGTCGCCGGACACAGCCATCCTGGACCCTGCCGTGACTCAGAAAATGCCCCCGGGCCTCACGGCGGCCACGGGCCTGGACGCGCTCACCCACTGCATCGAATGCACGGTCAGCACCATGGCCAGCCCCATCACCAGCGCGCTGGCGTTCGGCGCGATCCGGGACATCGCCAAGCACCTGCGCCGCGCCGTGGCGGACGGCGATGACATGGAGGCGCGCGGACACATGCTCGTGGCCGCGTGCACCGCGGGCCTGGCGTTCGCCAATGCGCTCTGCGGCATTGTGCATGGCATCGCGCACTCGGTGGGCGCCATTTCCCACGTGCCCCACGGCGTGGCCAATGCCATTCTCCTGCCCTGGTGCATGGAATGGAATCTGGACCACGCCCTGGAGCAGTATGCGGATATCGCGCTCGCCATGGGTGCGAGTCCGCGCCATGATGCGCGCGCCACGGCCCTGGAGGGCATCGCCCTTGTGCGCGCGCTGTGCGCGGACATCGGCCTGCCCCAAACTTTGTCCCAGGCGGGAGTTCAAAAAGCAGACCTGGCGCACATCAGCGATATCACCCTGGGCGACGGGTCCGTGGTCACCAACCCGCGGCCCGTGGAAGATGAAGCGCACGTGCTCGAAATTCTCGAAAAAGCTTTCTGACCAGACACGCCGCGCCCAGGCCCGGCATGGCAAAGGAGACTGCATGGATTCCGTTTTCAAAAACCAGGAGCATTTCTACAGTGTGCTGGTTCCGTTTTTCAACCGGCTCAAGCAGGACCCCAATATCGGCCCCAAGGTGCTGGCCACGGGTCTGGTGATCAAGTTCGTGTACCACAAGCCCGACGCGGTTATCGCCATCGACTGCCCGGGCGACCGCGTGGTGCAGGGCGAGGACGAATCCCTGGAAGCGGACGTGACCATGACCATGGACGCGGAGGTGGCGCACAAATTCTGGCTCGGTAAAATAAATCTTATGGTGGCGCTCACCAAACGGCAGATCACGGCCAAGGGTCCGGTGGCCAAGATCATGAAACTGCTGCCCATCATCAAGGATTCCTACGCCATGTACGCCGCGCACCTCAAAGAAATCGGCATGGAGCACGCCATTGATGTAAAATAATGAAACTGCGGCGGGAGAAGAGAGAAATCACGCGCCGGCGCTCCAGGGCCCGATTGCGCATTTTTGATCTTTCGGTCCGGCCTGTTGACGAACCGCTCACAAATTGCAGATAATGTACGGGTAATTCTAATAAGAAGGTATTATGGGCGAGTTGCTGAAAAAACGGTGGTTCCAGGTTGTGGGCACGATTTTGCTCCTGTCCGCGTTTTCCATTGCTTATTACAAATTTATGGACCGCGAGATTCCGGAGCCCAAAAACATTGTGGCCGATTTGTGCGGCGAGAAAATTACGCGCCTGGAATACCAGACCCACATCCGGCGCCGCACCCAGCGCGTGTACCAGAAGGACGGCATGCTGCGCGGCTCGGACCAGTTCTCCATCCGCCTCTATGTGTTTCGCGCCCTGTCCAACGATAAATTGCTGAACAGACTCGGGAACGAATTGAAGATTGAGGTCACGCCCAAGGAAATCGATGAGCGCATCAAGCTGATCAAAGATCAACTCGAACACCCGGACAAGGAATACGCCTTCAGCCTGTTCCTGGAAATGGGCGGATACGGCAGCGGAACCGAAGGCCTGGCCCAGTTGCGCGAAGACCTGCGCCTGGAAATCCTGGAGCAGAAAATCGCCAACGCCAAGTTCCCCATAGACGGCCCCGAGTTTGAAATCACGGACAGCGAAGTGCGCGATTTCATTCCCACCAAACGGCTGCAGCAAATCTATTTTGCCGTGGACCCCTCACGCGAACTGTCGCAGGACATCAACGAAGCCTCGGCCAAGATGATGGACCGCGCCCAGGAGGTTTACGAACAGGCGGCCGCGGATCCCGCGAACGAAGAACTGTTCGGCAAACTGGCCGTGCAGTACTCCATGGAGCCCCAGGCCGCGGCGCGCGGTTATATCGGCTGGGTCAGCAAGGGCATTGTCACGGCCAAGTTCTGGGAAAACGTCAAAGACCTTGAACCCAACCAGGTCTCACGCCCGTTCATCACAGAAGCCGGCGTGCATCTGGTGCGCTGCGTGGAAACCGCGGGCCCGGGCGACAAGGTTTACGAAACCTATAAAGATGTCATCCGTGTCCGCCTGCAGTTCAAAAAACAAAAATCCCGGTTCGCCTCATGGTTCCTGGAGCAGATCACGAAAATGCACGACGAGAATTGCGTCAGCATATACGACGACTTCCTGCTGGCCATCAAGTACGAGGCCGAGGGCGACATCGCCAAGGCCATCGAGCATCTGCGCCGCGCCGCCGGCCAGGAATCCCAAAACCCCTACTTCCAGGTGCAGCTCGGCAAACTCCTGGCGCGGCAGAACAACCGCGAGGACGCGCTCATGGCCTACCGCAAGGCCACGGAAATGGCGCCGCGCGACCCCTATGTTTTCTTTGAACTCGGCTCGGCGTATATGGAATACGGGGATGTGGAAAAAGCCATCCGCGAATACCGCAAATCATCGGACCTGGCGCGCCTGGACCCGGAAATCCACAACCGGCTCGAAAAAATCTATTCCAGCATGGGCTTGCTTGCGGAAACCGATGAAGAACACAGCCGCTACCTGCACGCCATCCAGTTGCGCGTTCCCAAAGACGCCCAGGACAGACTCGAACAGGACCTACCCGGGGACAACCGCATGCTGCAGCCGCCGCCCGAAACCCTGATGCCGGAAATGGGCGCACCCATGGCGCCCGACATGGAACTGCCCGAAATGCGCCCGCCCGGCGCCGCGGGTTCACAATAATCTCCATCTTCCCACGCACAGGTGATCGTCCTTGAAATTCATTCTTTTCTCAGATGTGCATGGAAACCTCGAAGCCTTCGAAACCTTTCTCGAACGCATCGAATCCATCCAGCATGACCGCATCTATAACCTGGGCGACATCATCGGCTACGGCGCCAACCCCAACGAATGCATCGAAATCATGATCGAGCGCGACATCCCCAGCGTGGTGGGCAACCACGACGATGTGGTGCTCGACAAATACGAACCCGAAATGTTCAACCCCGACGCGCGCAGCGCCGTCATGTGGTGCCGCAACCAGCTCACTGAAGAAAACATGGACTTCCTGCGCGAACTCAAGGATTTTATCTGGATCGATTCCATGCTCGGCAAGGTGCTTATCGTGCACGGCAGCCCCATGGACAAGGACGAATATGTGATGAGCCGCTGGCACGCCGAACGCGCGTTCGTGAATATGATGACGCGCGACATCGCGGTGGCGTTCGTGGCGCACACGCACCAGCCCTGCATCTGGGTGCAGACGCCGGACGGCGCCGCGGAATTCATCACCCCGCCCGAAGACGGCGCGCCCGTGCGCCTCAACAAATCGGCCAAGGCCATCGTGAACGTGGGCAGCGTGGGCCAGCCCCGCGACGGCGACCCCCGCGGCGGCTTCGTGGTCTGGGACGATGTGGAGCACCTCATCGAGTTCCACCGCTTCCACTATCCCATATCCCAGGCCCAGCGCAAAATCCGCGAGGCGGGCCTGCCCCGCTTTTTGTCCGAACGCCTGGCCGGCGGGTTTTAATCCGCCGCCTACTACCCGCTTGCCCCGCACTCGGGTAAAATATACGGAACATGCACACCGGGAGGAGGGTGTCTCTTTTGAAAATAAACATCATGACTATGCTGGCCGCGTTCCTGGCCGCAGCCATTGTGTTCTCCGGCTGCACAAAAGACAACGTGGACACCGAACAACTCAAACAGCTCAAACCCAATGACGTGGTGGAGCGCGTGCTCGCAGGCCTGCGCACAGGGGAAACCGATTCCCTGGTCGATTATTTCGCAGCCGATGTGAGCCGCGACATCATCAAAAAGCGTCTGGCTGATCGTGCGGCTTCCGTGGAAATTCAAACCACGCGCATCGACAAACCCACGGAAAAGAAAAACACGGCCATCGTCAGATACGTGTACGTTTATACCGAAAAGAAAACCGATAAAGACGGCAACAAGATCCTGGGCGATAAGATGCGCGAAGCCGGCACGGCCGTGCTGGTCAAGGAAGACGGTATCTGGAAAATCCGCCTCCTGGACGCCAAGCTCGCGGATCGCGCGGACAAGTGGGTGGTGCAGGAACTGGGCGCCAAACTCGACCAGGACGGGGAAATCGCCCTGTTCAAGGACTGTGTGCTGGCCGTGGAAATCACCAAGCTGGCAGAGCAGATGTATGCGGCGGACAACAAGGGTGAATACACAAACAACGCCGGCCTGCTGAGCAACTACATAACGGATTACGACCCCGAGGCGTGCGCAACCCTGAAAATCCACAGCATCGGCGTGAACGAAAAAGGCGAAAACGATTACCGCATCACCGCGGAAACCAAGAATATGCCCGTATGCAGCATATGGGCCACCAAGAACAAAACGTACCCCGATTCCTGGGAGAAAAAGTGCCTGGGACAGAAGAACCCGATTGCCAATTGATTGCTGGCGGGCGCGAAATCGGAACGCAGCGAACATTATCCGGCGGCGCACCCCGCGCCGCCGTTTCGCGTTCCAGGGCTTGAACGCCTGTTTCGCGCCACGCGCGTTTTGTTTATACTGGATACAACATTATGAACTTCAACCTGGACAATGCCAACGGAGGCCATGAACCGCCCGAAACCATCGAGGGCGTGATTGACCATATCGTTTTCCGCAACGAGGAAAACGGCTACACCGTGGCGCAAATCCGCCCCCTGGACGGCTCGGACGCCGTCACCGTGGTGGGCACGTTTATCAACATCAGCCCGGGCCTGCCCCTCAC
>Ga0351865_10203_pt1 | contig 22153 bp, 21 predicted proteins | sample TotcelFGM3001L10_FD_206780 | JGI IMG/M metagenome (GOLD analysis project Ga0351865, IMG submission 206780) | Enriched cells from coal bed in the Powder River Basin, Montana, United States - Total cells FGM rep2 HSBNCT.FGM.300.1.L10 ... | reverse complement strand
AAGCAAACTTTTAAAAAAAAAAGGATATTCCCCCCCAATTTGTGTTATCATGTCTCACACGAGACGACTTGGGGACAGAAAGAGTAAACTTTCCGGGGTAAAAGTCGAGCAGAGAGGTCTCAAAGCCATTACTACAGTGACCAAGGCTGCCGCATAATATCGTTTAAATAAACCATCGTGGATAAATTGCGGGCCAAAAAATAATGAAAAGCAAAGGAGATATTATGATGGCGTCTTTTAGAAAAATGGGGCTGGCCGGCATGGTATTGTTGGCATCAGTAATGCTGGCCGGTTCTTCTGCCCAAGGGGGAACCATAACAGAGAACTTCGATAACAATCAATACAATACTCAATGGTGGGGGACCGGCAGCGAAGGTCCCGGGGCCACTGCCATCGTGACCGGTAATCGCCTGGAAATCGGCTTGCCGGCCTCTGCTGGCGGTACGCTGTATATGGGGGGAATTGGATTTGAAAGGAATACTCTAATAGGTGACTTCGATATGCAGTTCGATTTTACCCTGCTTAACTGGCCGGCGACAAATGGCTCGCAAATAACCATGGGAGCATATTTCAGGAAACCTGTCTTTTTTAACGTAAATCGCAGAAGTCAAATGCCACAGCCAAATGAGAACGGGCAAGAAGTGTACTATACTCTTGTCACTGGGCAGCAGATATACGATCCTGTTCCTGCTTCGGGCACTGCCGGGAAGTTGAGAATGACGCGGACCGGCAGCATGATGGCAGGGTTTTATTGGAATGGGGCGGCTTGGCTATCCATCGGGTCCGCCACCGCTGGCGATTTAAGTGCGCCATGCCAATTTTACATTAATTTCAATAGAGACATGATTTTCTCTGGGCCAGCCGTGCAAGTCGCGATCGACAATATCCAGGTAACCTATACGTCTCTCGGTCCGGCACTTGGAAATTCCAATCTCTCGGGCATGCTGCCGTTGCTACTGGAATAAGGTATAAGAAAGAAAGCCGGGCCCGGTTATCCAGGTAAAGACAATCCTGCTTGGCCCACCGTGCTGAATGAACCTCCTCCAGGAGCTTAACATTTGTTCTTTGACTCTAGAGTACCTCGTCCCTCCACTCGCAGCAACCGAAAATGATCAGATTAAATCTTGACCACTTTAGATCAAAGGTAGCGAGTTCTGCTATATATCTATAATGAATTCAGCAATAAGAAATTACCTATACCTAATCCTTAACCGGCTAACCGCTGCAAGCTGGGAGCTGAGAGCTGAGAGCTATCTATGATAGAAATCAAGGCCATCGGTATCGGGGGCATCGGCTGTGCCCTGCTGCCCTTTCTGTGCCGCTACCTGCAATATTCCGGCGAGCCGGCCCGGGTCACCCTCATTGACGGGGACCGGTTTGAACGAGGCAATGCCGCCCGCCAGGCTTTCTCCGGCCTGGGCAATAAGGCGGAGGTCAAGGCCCGGGAACTGGCCCGGGAGTACGAGGGCGTGGCCTTCCGGTCGCAACCCGAATACGTCACCGAGGACAACGTGGCCCGTTTGATCAGCGAGGGTGAGGTGGTCTTCCTGATGGTGGACAACCACGCCTCCCGCCACCTGGTCAGCCGTCACGCCTCCTATTTGGCCGACCTCAGCCTCATTTCCGGGGGCAACGACTACGAGGACGGCAACGTCCAGGTCTACATCCGCCAGAAAGGCCTGGATCTCACCCCCTCGCTGGCCCGCTATCACCCTGAGATCGCCGCGCCCCAGGACCGGAATCCCGCCGCCATGTCCTGCGAGGAACTCATGGCGGCCGGCGCCCCCCAACTGCTCTTCGCCAATCTCATGGTGGCATCCCTGATGCTGAACGCCTTCTACGCCCTCAGAGAAGGCCGCTTAAACTACTCGGAGGTCTACCTGGACATCGTGCAGAATGCCAGCCGGGCGGTGTCCCGGCCGGTGTGATACTGTAGCCAAAAAGATTATAAATGCTTGTGTCATTCTGACCGGAGCGCAGCTTCGTTGCGAATCTCTGCGGCTTATACCAAATAGCGCTCAGGGCGGACACATAGGTCCGCCCCTACAGAAGATAAATTGCCTGTTTGATCGCAGTTTGGTATTGAAAGAGAGATTCTTCGCTGCACTCAGAATGACAAAAAGTAGCCTGTTGATTCCTCATGTATAAATAAAAGAGGAAGTAAGGACAAACCTTACTTCCTCAGATAATTTTATCGGCACGTGCCGCAGAAAATTATTTCCCTGCCCTAAACCTTTACCGCCATCTTAGACTTGGGGTTGCTGCTTGACGCGCCGCTGTCTCTTCTTCATGGGCTTATACTTGCCCGCCGCCGGCTCCGGTTTGACGATCTCCGCCATGAAATCGTATTTCTTGCACATAAACTGATATTCGCTGGGATCGGCCCAGAGTTTCAAGCAATAAAACGGCTTACCGTCGTTATAGGCCGTCACGTTGGCACGCCGGGTCCAGATAGTATACTCGATCCAGCTATGGGGCGGGATAGTCAGGGTCGCGTCGCTGTTTTCGGAAGGCACGGATACTTCGTAGCGCGTCTTATTCTTGATGATTCCGGTGTAACGCCGGGCTCTCTCGTTATCCCTCAGGTTGGCGGGGAGCGGGAGTTCACCGCGGCCGGGTAACGCCGAAACATCAGGCGTCAGCGGGTCAAACCTCAAATCACCCGTTCCCACTTGGGTTGAATAAGGAGAAACCGCCGGGTCTACAACGCGGCCGTTTTCACCGGCCACCTGAGCATGAGCGGCGGCAGACCCCAGACACAAGAAGGCTAATGCAGCTACGGCAATGATTTTCTTGTTCATAAGAAACCACCTTTTTTATTGAACGGGTTGATGGCCGAAAGACGACCGCCGTTGTTGCCTGGGTTGCGGTTCCTGGGGGGTAGTTTTCAGAGACGATATTGGTTGAGCCTCGAATTCGTAGTCAATGACCCCGCCAAATTCATCATATTTGATGCTCTTTAATTTCTTGCTGTAATTGATCATGGCAATGGCCCGGGCAAACTCATAGGCGCCACTCGGCGGAGGTCCGGTTTCAACGCACATCCACCCGGCGCCCATGCCAACACTAGCCGCTCCGGCGCCGAATCCTGACGCACCCACAGACATTCTTCCCGTGGGGCCGTTACTTTTAGAATCATAGGTGCCCGAGGCATAGCCGCCAAGTTTATCGGTGTCAATCACCTCAGAACGATGTGATACGGTGCATCCGGCACAAACCAAGGCAAATACCATTATTAATCCCAGTAGCTTCATAATACCCCTCTCTCCGAAAAATCATTGAGCTCCTGCTCCACGGTAATTTTTGAAGCGCCCCTCAACCAACTTTTTCCCAAAAAATAGGAACAAAGTAAGTAAATGTCAAGGAAATTGTTCAAAAACAACATGTAACTACAAACCGGCGCCCCTTCAAAAGAAACATTTCTTAATTTTACCCATAAATATATGAAAAGTGACTTGATGGAAATCAGGATAACCCTCATTTCTGAACTCTAAATCCCTTAATTATGGACGAGAGGGCAATCGGTCCAAGGGAGGATGGAGGAATTAATTGAGGCGGCAGGGAAACAGCTTTTTCTTCAAAGGAAAAACACCGGGAGTCTTACCTGATGAATTATCAAAGATCGATGCTACTCCGGCAACTCCACCGCCTCGCCGGTGAGGGCCGCCACTTCCGTGAGCAAGGCCCGGAGGAGGTCGGCCTCGGGCACCTGGCGCACCACCTCGCCTTTCTTGAACAACAACCCCACCCCGGCGCCCCCGGCGATCCCCACATCGGCCTCCCGGGCTTCTCCCGGGCCGTTGACCACGCAGCCCATGATAGCGACTTTGATGGGCGCAGTCACGGCCAACAGGCGCCGTTCGACCTCCTCGGCCAGGGAAAAGAGATCGATGCGGCAGCGGCCGCAGGTGGGGCAGGAGATCAGCTCTACCCCCCGTTCCCTGAGGTGCAGGGCCCGCAGGATCTCGTAGGCCACCCGGATTTCTTCCACCGGGTCCCGGGTCAGCGAGACCCGCATGGTGTCGCCGATGCCCTTGGCCAGCAGCATGCCGATGCCCAGGGCGGATTTCACCGTACCGGCAATGAGGCCCCCGGCTTCGGTAACCCCCAGATGGAGGGGATAGTCCGTCTGGCCGGACAATTCCTCATAGGCCGCCACGGTAGTTAACACATCGGACGATTTCAGAGAAATCTTAAAATTAAAAAAACCCCAGTCCTCGAATTGCTGCACCCAGCGCCGGGCGCTGGCCGCCAGGGCGGCGGCGGTGGGGGCGCCGTACTGCGCCAGGAGATCCGCCTCCAGGGAACCGGCGTTCACCCCCAGGCGCAGAGACACGCCCCGTTCCCGGCAGGCCTCCACCACGATCCGGGTCTTGGCTGCGCCCCCCAAGTTGCCGGGGTTGATGCGGATGGCGTCGGCCCCCGCCTCCAGAGACGCCAGGGCCAGGCGGTGATTGAAGTGGATATCGGCAATCAGAGGCAGGGGACTGTCGCGCTTGATCTGCCCTAAGGCCCGGACCGCTTTCTGGTCGGGCACGGCCAGGCGGGCCACTTCACAGCCCGCCGCGGCCAGGCGCTGGATCTGGGCCAGGGTAGCGCCAACGTCCCGGGTATCGGTGTTGGTCATACTTTGCACCACCACCGGGGCCCCGCCCCCGACCTGGACCGGTCCGATAAAAATGGCGCGGGTGGGTTTACGCGTTATCTGGAGAGCTTCTTTAGGCTGAGACATAAGTTAGGCAGATTTTAACGGAATTGCCCGCGGCCCGCAAGTTGCGGCCGGAAAATACCCGCCGCCGGGCTGGTTCGCTAAGTTCAAAGTTCAAGGTTCAAGGTTCAAGGTTAGGAGCCTGTGCACCAGGAATTTTTGTGCTTTACGGGGGGGCTTTAAGCCCATGAGCAACTGTCCCAAAAGTCTAACGTAGGGTGCGTCCTATGCACCATCAACTCCGTTGCGTGGCGGGCGGGGACGCCCGCTCCACCACCCTTTTTTGTTTTCCGGATAAGCCCGCGGCCCATGCGCATCTGCTCACTGCTTACTGCTCATATAAACCGCGGCTGGCGCTTCTCCAGGAAGGCCCTGGCCCCCTCGTGGGCGTCCGGGGAGGCGAAGCACAGGGCAAAGCTGTCCACCTCCAGGAGGCAGGCGTTTCTCAGGTCCAGGTCGAAACCCCGGTCGATGGCGCTCTTGGCGGCGTGCAGAGACACCCGGCCCTTGGCGGCCAGGGACCGGGCCACCTTGAGACATTCCTCCATAAAGGTGTCCGCCGGGAATATCCGGGCCACCAGCCCCAGGGACTTGGCCTCGGCGGCGTCCAGCAGGCGGCCGGTGAGGACCATTTCCTTGGCCGCGCCTTTGCCTACCAGGCGCGACAGGCGCTGGGTGCCGCCGAAGCCGGGGATGATCCCCAGGTTGATCTCCGGCTGGCCCAGCCTGGCGGTATCGGCGGCGTAGATGAAATCGCAGGCCATGGCCATCTCCAGGCCGCCGCCCAGAGCAAAGCCGTTGACGCAGGCAATCACCGGGATGGCCAGGGCTTCGAGCTTAAAGCCGGTCTCGTGGGCCGAGGCGGCAAAGGCCTGGGCCGCCAGGGGGTCAAACTCCAGAAAAACCTGGATATCCGCCCCGGCGATGAAGGAGCGGCCGGTCCCGGTGAGGAGCAGGACTCGAATCTCGGGGTCCCGGCTCACCCGGTTAAGTGCGTCACGAAACTCCGCCAGCATCTCGTGGTTCAGGGCGTTGAGCCGCTCCGGGCGGTTGAAGGTGATGGTGGCGACTCCGGCTTCATTGAAAAGGATAATTGTCTTATAGTTCATAAAATTTCCTTTGAAAATATTTATAAATTAGTATATAAGATTTTTAAATTCCTGCATTCGAATTATTAGCTACCTAATCCCTTAAAGATAAATAAAGTAAAAATGGGCGTACTTCATTTAAATTATACGAAATTGAAAGATGAAAAAGGTTTTACACATAATTCTCTTTCTAAGAAAGATTTTCAAAGTTTTAATTCCAGCATTCTTGGGCTAGGAGATATTTCAAGAGATGGAACAAATATCCAAGCATTAGCAGCAATATTTGATCTTGAAAACTTTACCTCATTCTTTAATCAACCAGACCCGCATATTGTAGTTCCAGAATACTTGTCAATATTTCTTGATTGGTTATTTAAGGAAATTTCTAATAAGTTTAAAAAAGATGATGAAAATGAAAAAATAACAATTTGGGGAAGCTTACCTTTTTTTGCAAAATTTCTAGGGGATGGAATTCTTTTTATATGGGATACGAGTTATAGTATGGGTGTTAGTGGTATTGGTAATATTATAATAACTTTGCGTAATATTTGTGTAGAATATGTTTTAGATTTATTGCCAATAGTTAGAAGAAAAGCAACAAAAATACCATTGCGTTTACGTTGCGGCATTGCCAGAGGACAGATTATGTCAATTGGTAATGGGCAAGATTTTGTTGGGCCATGCATTAACATTGCTTCTAGATTACAAAAGATAAGCCAACTCTCTTTCGCTTTTTCTTCAAGAGGGGTCGATATTGAAAATGGTATGTCAGCCGCAAACCGAGAACTATTTATCTTAAAAAAGATGAAGGTTAGGGGAATTGGTGATGAATTAATATATTTTGATAAAAGTGAATTTGAATCATTGTCTTATAAGGAGAAAAAATTATTTGTAGAACCATAATTTTATATAAATTGATCAGTTAAAATCTGCAAAAACAATAGTAATTCAATTTTCATCGATGCTGTCCGGCTGCCAGCGGGGCTGATCATCCTTGTCGATGATCCGGGCCCGGATGCCCTCCAGGTAATCGGGGTGGGTGATCATAAAGTGGGCCGCCAGGGCCTCCCGGTGGAAAACTTCTCGCAAAGGCCGGGCCTCGTTGGCCCGGAGCAGTTGCAGGGTCACGGCCAGGGCCGTGGGGGAGCGCTCCCCCAGCCGCCGCCGCACCTCCTCACAGAGCGACGACTCCAGACTGCATCGGCTGAGGGCGGCCACGATCTCCTGAAGAGACCTCTGGCCCGCGAAGCGCCTCGCCACCCAGGCGTCCAGGTCCGGGTTGGGGGTGATATCCCGGCGGGCAAAGGGGGCCAGCACCTGTTCCAGGCGCGCCACCGCGGCCGGTTTAGCCGCGGGAAGCGCCCCGGCGCAATCTTTGAGCCCCTGGCGCAGTTCGGGTAATCGCTCTGAGTCCACCAGGTGGGTGGCCAGCCCCAGCCGGACGCATTCGGCCCCCAGAAGTTCGTACCCCGTCAGGGCCAGGTATTCAGGGTAGCCCGGGGGACACTTGGTGAAGAGCCAGCCTGTACCGCCGACGTCCGGGAAGAAGCCGATGCGGGTTTCGGGCATGGCCATGCGGGTGGCTTCGGTGGCCACCACAAAGTCGGCCCCGGCGGCCAGGCCCAGGCCGCCGCCCATGGTGATGCCGTGGGCCAGGACCACCACCGGCTTGGGGCACTGGTGAATCATGAGGTCCAGGTCATACTCCTCCCGGAAGAACTGGTCGGCCAGATGCACCGCCCCGGTCTGGACCGCCTGGGTCAGTTCCTTGAGATCGCCCCCGGCGCAGAAACCCCGGTCCCCGGCCCCGCCGATGACCACCAGACGCACATCGGCCGCGGCCATGGCCTCCTCCAGCCCCAGGGTCAGGAGCCGGATCATCTCCCGGTTGAGGGTGTTGAGGACGCGAGGACGGTTCAGGACCAGGGCCATCAGGCCGGGAGAACGGTGCATCAGGATGGGGGGCTCGGTTTGGTCGGGCATACTTTAGGTTTCAGGTTCCAGGAAAAAATTGCTCACTGCTTACTGCCTTGAAAAGTTCAAAGTTCACTGTTCAAAGTTCAAGGTTATTGTAGGGTGCGCACTGCGCACCATGATCGACAGCCAGCCACTTTTCATAATTTGCGGGTGGGCCAAAGGCCCATGAATGACTGCTTCGAAAAGTTCTTCCGGTGGCACAGGCTTTCCAGCCTGTGCAGACCGGCTGGCGGGCGGGGACGCCCGCCCCACTGATCTTTTCATGCTTTACGGGTGGGTCGAAGGCCCATGAACGACTGCTCTCTGCTTACTGCTTACTGCCCCTTCCCCTTTTCTCCCCAAAAAATGAGCTGGGGCAGTTCCACGTTTTGCATGAACGGGATTGGGGCCCAGACGATCTCCTGGCGTAGGACGGTAAACCCGGGAAACTGCTCCCGGAGTTCGGCCGGGGTGGGAAAATGATGCACCATGGCGCCGTCCGGGGTGGCAATGTCCACCAGGGTGCCGGGCTCCAGTTCCCGGGTCTGGGGCAGGCGCACGATCTCCCCGGCCTCACGGGGGGAGGTATAGAGAAACAGGTGGCCGCCGGCCTTGAGCACCCGGGCCAGCTCCCGGCAATAGTCCCTGAAGGTGGCGGCATCGCCATGGTTGATGACGTTGACGGACACCACCAGGTCGAAGGCCCCGGAGGCAAAAGGCAGGCGGTTGAGGTCGGCCTGCACCAGGGGAGCCGCGGCCGCCGGGGCGGCGGCGCCGGCGAGGCGCGCCTGGAGGAGTTTGAGCACCTGAGCGTCACAATCCGCCCCCGCGACCTTAAACCCCGCGGCGAGCAAGGGCCACAGATGGCGGCCGACGCCGCAGCCGGCGTCCAAAACCCGGCGGCAGCCGGCCGCCTGCCACCCCGGGATCAGGCCCATGAGTTCAGGATTGGGCCCCAGTCCCTGCATCCCGGGATTGGCAAACAGTTCTCCCCAATTAGGCATGGCGACCTCAATATTTCGGTTCCAAAATGTTTTTCGTAGGGTGCGTTCTACGCACCGATTGATGGTCGGATACGGCGGGCAGTGCCCGCCCTACCGGACTAAGCAATTGATTCGAAAGGCGGGATGCGCTCCGCTTTCCCGCCCTACGGCCAGTGACATTCGGCCACATCCTTTTCATAAGTTATGGCTGGGCCAAAGGCCCGCGAGGACTACCCTGAAAAGTATATTTTCCCTGAGTCGGCGTCAACTCTCCCGGCGGGGGAATCGGCATTATTTGCCCTCAGGCCAGATTCTCTTACCGCGCGCTTTTGTTTTCAGATTATAATCAGGCGTCGGCGTTGGGGCCGGGGCGTCAGCCTGGCTCCGGGTGGTAATGCGGCCCTACCCGTCTGGCCAGCACTTTTGAACCGATATTCTTTGCGCGAGGTGAAGCATGATTTCCCGATACAGCCGTAAGGTAATGGCCCGGATTTGGACCGAAGAGAACAAGTTTGCCAGTTGGCTCAAGGTGGAGTTGGCCGCTATGCGAGCCATGGCGGAGTGCGGCCTCATACCGGAGGGGGTGCCGCAACGGGCCGCCAGGAAGGCCAAGATCGACGTGGCCCGCATCCTGGAGATCGAGGCCAAGACCCACCACGACGTCGCCGCCTTTGTGGACCAGGTGGCCGCCGGGCTGGGAGAGGACGGCCGCTACTTCCACTTCGGGCTGACCTCCTCCGACGTGCTGGATACCGCCCTGGGCCTGCGCCTGACCGAAGCCGCGGACCTGCTGTTGGCCGATCTGGATGATCTCTTGACCGTGCTTAAAGAAAAGGCCTATGCCTTCAAAGACCAGGTCATGGTGGGGCGGACCCACGGGGTGCACGCCGAGCCCATCACCCTGGGCTTGAAATTCGCCCTGTGGTACGCCGAGTTTACGCGGCAGCGGGTCCGCCTGGTGGCGGCCCGGAAAAATATCGCGGTGGGCAAAATTTCCGGCGCGGTGGGCACCTTCGCCCAGTTGGCCCCGGAGGTGGAGGCCGGGGTCTGCAGCCGTCTAAGACTTAAACCCGCCCCCATTTCCACTCAGGTCATTCAGCGGGACCGGCATGCCGAATATTTTCTTACTCTGGCCCTGATCGGCGCCAGCGTCGAAAAAGTGGCCCTGGAGATTCGCCACCTGCAGCGCACCGAGGTGCGGGAGGCGGAGGAGATGTTCGCCGCCGGCCAGAAGGGGTCGTCGGCTATGCCCCACAAGCGCAACCCGATCTTGTCGGAAAACCTCTGCGGCCTGGCCCGGGTGCTGAGGGGCAACGCCCTGGCGGCCCTGGAAAACGTGGCCCTGTGGCACGAGCGGGACATCAGCCACTCGTCGGTGGAGCGGGTCATTGCGCCGGATTCCACCGTGCTCCTGGATTTCATGCTGTCCCGGATTACCCGGCTGCTCAAGAATCTCCAGGTCTACCCGGAGCACATGGCCGCCAATCTTGGGTTGACCCGGGGCCTGGTCTTCTCCCAGTCGCTGCTGCTGGCCCTGATCGACAAGGGTCTGGCCAGGGATGCGGCCTACCGGCTGGTGCAGCGCCCGGCCATGCAGGTCTGGGAGGCAGGTGGCGAATTCGCCCAGCGGGTCAAGGCCGACGCCGAGATCAGCCAACACCTGACCCCGGCGGAGATTGAGGCGATTTTCGATCTCAAGCGCTACTTCCGGCACGTGGATGAGATTTTCACCCGGGTGTTCGGTGAGAAGCGACATTGAAGTAGTTAATTATTTTCGATTAAACGCGCAGAGAAACGGTTAAGGCGGGATGCGCGGCGCTTTCCCGCCGCTCCGGGCTACGGGCTCTATCGGCTCCCCCGTAAAACATGAAAAGCCAAGTAGGGCGGGCGTCCTCGCCCGCCACTCAACTGGATCGATGGTGCGTAGGACGCACCCTACGAAAAACTTTTCAGACCAGAGGACGGCTAAGCCCACACCTGGGCCCTGTCTTAGAAACCCCAACCCCGTATCACCTCAATACCTTCCTTAAGCAGGCCGGGGGGTGGCGATGCGGTCCAGGCTGCCTTCCAGATCGGTGATGATCAGGCGTCCGGAGGGCAGGCGCCAGGCCCTGATATCCCCATCGCTCTGGGCAAATTCCGGCGGCACCGGCCAGACCTCAGGCAGATTGGCTTCCACGGCCACCGTCCGCACGCCGGATGGACCTGATTCCCGGGTGGTCTTGCCGGATGACTCTTTAAAAGTCACTCCCTCTTTTACCAGTTCCTCCACCAGTTCTTGCCGATCGGAACCTGCTTCGTTGACATAGATGATCATAATTCTTCCTCCTCATCGCCGGTTATGGAGTCGCATCTTGAACCTGGCAGGTTTAGGCGCTGCTCACTATCGTCATTGAAGCTGCCTCGATGCTGGCAGCTAAAAACTAGCTTATGGCAATTGCCAGAAGTTTTTTTCGGTAAGGGAAACTTTATAATCCCCCCTGCCCCCCTTTAAAAAAGGGGGGGAACTACAAGGAATTGCGGGGAAAGTCTCCCTTTGAAAAAGGGGGATTTAGGGGGATTTGAGAACCTCCAAGGGGAAAGAATTTATGGTAAATATTATAATTCCCCCTGGGACAACTCCATTCAGACTGACCCACCACCTGCCGCCACTTTGGCTGCCCTGCGGAGAGCGGGGAGGTTCAATACCCACGAAATTGAAGTTTGCGGGTCCCCGGCTATCCGGCAGTTTCGGTTTTTCGGCCTTGACCCCTGGGTGATTTTATTTTTTAGTAAGCACCCCAAAAGGAAATGTCAACGAGGGCAATTGCCCAAAGACCACCTGAAGACGGGGACAAAGAGTCTGCACTAGCCTGATAGACCCTGAGTCTGCGACCCCAGGCGACAGGCATAATAACCCCTCATTTCCACCGGTTGCCAATCTGGTCTGATGTTATGGGCCCGAGGTGTACCCGGCGTTCAAAAAGTATTGACAGGCTCGTATCCGGCCGCTATAGTTAGAAACCGACCGGTCGGTCTTTGGTCGAGGGAGTTCACATGGTGTCACTGAAAGACAGGATTATTCATGAGGCCCTGCGCCAATTTTCCAGCAAAGGGTTTATGAGCACTTCCATCAGTGACATCCTGGAATCCGCCGGCGCTTCCAAGGGCGGGCTTTACAATCACTTCAAGAGCAAAGAGGAGCTTTTCTTCGCGGCCCTGAGCGAAGCCCGAAAGATCTGGCGGCAGAGAAATCTGGCCGGTCTGAACCACTGTGATCGCCCCCTGGACAAACTCAAGCAGATTTTGGAAAACTATCGGGATCATTACCTGGCCGACTCGGAAAACTTTCCGGGCGGCTGCGTCTTTGTGGCCCTGGCGGTGGAATTACATGACCAGCAACCCCACCTGGCCCGGGAAGTTACTGAAGGTTTCAATCGGTTCAAGGGCATGATTAAGCGCCTGCTGGACCAGGAACAGGCCGCCGGCAACCTGAGGAACGGGGTTGAGACTCGTATGGCCGCCGAAATTATCTTCTCAGGTGTCCTGGGCGCCTGCGTCTCCTACACCTCGGACAAATCAAAGGAGAACCTGGATCACACCATCCAGGGTTTGATTGATTTTTTGACTATGATCAGTCTCTGAAAAATTCTCCCCGTAAGAGAGGGCCTGTCTTTTCTTGCGGCAATGCAAAATCTATTTCCATCACCAGGGGGACCGCCCGGTCTTATCCTAAAGGAGGTAGTCTTATGGACTTCAAGCTGTCGGAACGAGAGGAGTTGCTCAGAAAATCGGCCAGAGAATTTGCCGAAAGCGAGATCACCCCCAAAATAGACGCCATGGAAGTGACCGGAGATTTTGCCGTCGACCTTCTCAAACCCATGGCCAAACTGGGGATCACCGGCATCATCGCTCCCCGGGAGTACGAGGGCGTCGGCCTGGGGTATATGGCCCGGACGATCGTCTTGGAGGAGATGGCCCGCGTCTGTGCGGCCGTGGCCATGGCCATGCAGGTGCATCACATGGCCATCGCCGCGCTCAATGATTTCGGCACCGAAGCCCAGAAAAAAAAGTACCTCCCCCCCCTGGCCCGGGGTGAAACCATGGGGTGCGTGGCCATTACCGAGCCTTCCGGGGGTTCGGACATTCTGGGGATGCAATCCACGGCCGCCTTGAAAGGCGACACCTGGATCCTGAACGGCAGAAAGTGCTTCATCACCAATTCCCATACCTCCGATTTTTGGCTGGTGCTGGCCAGAACCGGTGAAGGCCCCAAGGGCCTCACCGCCTTCATGGTCGACAAGGACGCCCCCGGGGCCAAAACCGGGCGGGCGGAGCACAAATTCGGTCTCCGGGGCTCCAATACCGGTGAGTTGGTGTTCGACAATTGCGAACTCCCCCGGGAAAGTATGTTGGGCCAGCAAGGCGGCGGTCTGGGGGTGGCCCTGAAGACCGTCAGTGAAAGCGGCCGGACCGGCATGGCCGCGACGGCCCTGGGGATTCTCCAGGCTTGTTATGAAGAGGCCGCCAAATTCGCCAACGAACGGGTCCTCTACGGCAAACCCATCGGCTTCCTCCAGGCGATCAGCTTTGCGGTAGCCGAAATTTACACGGAGCTGGATATTTGCCGGCTGCTGTGCTACCGGGCCAGTTGGATGAAGGACCAGAATATGCGGTTTGACACGGAGAGCGCCATGGCCAAATCTTACACCTGCGAGGCGGCCGCGAACTGCGCCAAAAAGGCCATCGAAATTCACGGCGCCTACGGCATCATGCAGGAATACAAGGTCCAGCGGCTCCTGCGGGATGCCATGGTGACCATATCCGCGGGCGGCACCGGGCAGATCGGCAAGGTGGTCATCGGCAGGGCGGCGCTGGCGCCGTTCCAAAAGAAAGGCTAAGAGCCCGGAACCATGAAGAAAATTATCGTCTGCATCAAGCCGGTCCCGGACCCGTTGGCCTGGGACCGGCTGGCGATGGACCCCGGGACCAAGACGTTGATCCGCGAGGGGATCCCCAATGTGATCAACCCCTTGGACAAGCAGGCCCTGGAAGCCGCCCTGGAAATCAAAGACGTCTGCGGGGCCGAAGTGGTGCTGCTGGCCATGGCCCCCGCCGCCGCCCGGCCGGTTTTGCGGGAGGCCCTGGCCATGGGAGCCGACCGGGCGGTGCTCCTGTCGGACCAATGGTTCGCCGGCTCCGACACCCTGGCGACCTCCCGGATTCTGGCCGCGGCCATCGGGCGCCTTTCGCCCTTTGACCTGATTTGTTGCGGCAATTTCACCCTGGACGGCTCCACGGCCCAGGTCCCTTCCCAAGTCGCCGAACTCTTGGGGATTCCCAATATTATGCACGTCAGCGCCATGGAGTTCAGGCCGGCAGAACCGTTGCTGGTGACCCAGAAGATTGAGCCGGGATCGGTCAGACTTGAGGCCGAACCTCCCCTGCTGCTGTCTTTCACCAAGGAAGCCAACAAGCCGCGCTATAGTTCCTTTCTCGAAATCCTGGCGGCGGAGTCCCGGGAGATCGCGGTGTGGACCAATGCCGACCTGCAACTGGGCGCCGGGCTCATCGGCTTGGGGGGCTCCCCCACCCAAATGGCCGACCTGCTGGTCCGCCACAAGGTGCGCCAGGGCCTGAGGCTTGAGGGCACCCCGGAGGAGATCGCCCGTCTCTTGGCGGACAGAATCAGTCAACTGGGAATCTTGTAATATTGTTTTCTGTTTTCTGTTAAAAAACTTTTAACATCAACAGCTTATAGAGAAAGTTTGGCCACATGGAAAAATCGCAGATTTGGGTGTTCATGGAGCAGCGGGGCGGGGTCTTGCACGAGGTGGGCCTGGAGCTGCTGGGCAAGGCGAGGGAGCTGGCCGGGGCCTCGGGAAGTACGGTGGCTGCCATCCTCCTGGGCGCCGGAGTGGCGCCGCTGGCCGGCCGGATTATCAATCACGGGGCCGATCTGGTCCTGGTGGCGGAGCATCCGGCGCTGGGGCCGTATCGCTTATTGCCTTATACCGATGTGTTGGCCAGGGCCTGCCGGGCCCGCCACCCTTCCGTCTTCCTATTCGGAGCTACCCGCATGGGGGTGGAACTGGCCCCGCGCCTGGCGGCGCGCCTCAAGACCGGCCTTTCGGCCCATTGCATCGATCTCAAGTGGGATGCCAACGGCAACCTCCTGCAAATGGTCCCGGGCTGGGGCGGCGGCGTCGTCGCCACCATCCGGTGCCCGGAACATCGCCCCCAGATGGCCACCGTGATGCCCGGAGTGATGCAAAAGTGTGAATCTTCCGAGAGGCCGGGCCGGGTCATCAGCCTGACCGTGGGCGAGGACCTGGACGTCTCCGGGCCCCGGGTCCGGTCTATCGACCGGGAGGAGCCCAAGACCAGGCTCTTGGAGACCGCCGAGGTGGTGATTGCGGGCGGCTGGGGCATCGGCGGGCCGGAAGGCTGGAAACTGCTGGAAGAACTGGCGGCGCTTCTGGGCGGCGCGGTGGGCGCCACCCGGCCGCCGGTGGACGAAGGCTGGGCCTCGGAAGAGCAGATGATCGGCCAGAGCGGCAAAACCATCCGGCCCCGTCTCTATATCGGGGTGGGCATCTCCGGCATGCCACACCACGTGGTGGGGATGGACGGCTCAGAACTGGTGGTGGCCATCAACTCCGACCCCAAGGCCCCCATCTTTGAGGTGGCAGATATCTGCATCACCGGCGATTTCCGGGAGATTATCCCCCCCCTGCTGGAGAAGCTTCGCCGCCGGCTGGCGGGAAAGCAGCCGCATTGAATCAGCCAGGTTTCGCCGGATAAAGCCAGCATCTTTAAAATCTTCGGTGTGAGTTATAGATATGACAATTATCTCAGCTACCGATTATTTTTATTTGAGGGGGTGATAGATAGCAGATAACAAAACTCTAGCGCGAAGCTTCATAGATATTTCAAACTATGGATTTTATCCTCCCTCTAAGAAAGGGGGGAATGTGGACATCTTAAATAACCACTAAAATACCAGTAAGTAACCTTTTCCAAAGAAAGATTTTGATGCCGTATACGTTCGAATTTACCTTCATCTAACGCCATACTATTTAACTACACAATCTTTCAACAGTTTTTTTATGCGAATTTTATTATCAATCTTTTGGCTCCTTTGGCTCAAATTTGTTCAGATATGCAACAAATGCTTCTTGGTAATTGTCATCATATTTTAAATGTTCCTTAAGATATTTAATAGTGTATTCAGCCAATTGATCTGCAGGATAGTATCTGTTCTTAACATTTTCATTGTCATTAGAAAAATAAAATTCATAAACATAAATTAAGTATTCATTTTTTATCTGGCTTTTCCTGATCTTTTCCATTTCTTTAATAGCATTTTCAATCTCCCCCAGCAAAACATAATTGAGAGCTAAATAATAGTGGGCGTCCATTGTCTCTGAAGGTTCATATTTCCCCTCTTTAACCATTTTAAAATAATTTTCATATGTTGAATTGGATTTTTTGGCAATAAATTCATGCTTATCCGCTTGCCATCCTTTATATTTTTTTATCAAATATACCCTGGTGTAATATCTTGCGAGGTAATAGTGGGCTTTTGATGCATAGCTACTTTCAGGATAATCTACAAAAACATGGCGAAACTTTTGGACGTTTTTGTTAATAATTGCATTTGTTATTGGTTTATCGTAATTATAACCGTGAATGGCGTCCCAATATAATCCTTCTGCTTTCATTAAAGCGCTATCCATATTTTTTTTTAAGGCTGGATCTTTTTCTTGTTGAAAATCCACATATAAATTCTGTTCTGCCTTCTCTTGATCCTTTACCTTCCAAAAAAAGGATTTTATTTGTCCTATGCTGTAGGAAATACCTGTCCTAAGCCGTGTAGAACTATTCTTCTTATCACGAATTTTCAACAGCAGCCTATCAATAACTTCTCCACGGTTTGCATCATCAGTATTGTCCAGATATTCAGTCAACTCATTCTGTGCTGCTCGTCGTTTTAAGAAATCATCGGACGATGAGATTTCTTGTAAAATCTTATTAAGTTTGTCATTTTGACAAAAACCTTTGGTGTAGTTTGAGATCATAAATATCAATGAAATTAAGAGTATTACTAACAGGTTCCTTGTTATTATCAAAGCTGATATTCTTTCTTTTGGTCTAGTTTCTTGATTGGCTAGCATGGATTTCTTTTTCCTTTGTTATCTCTTCCAGTTTTTTTCTTTGCTCTCCCGTTAGCTCCAGATAACTTTTTAATTCTTTTGCAATCAGTATTTTAATTTGAGGAGGATCTACTTTATATTCTAAATCTAAAATCTTTACTACTGGCAATAATTGTTCTTTTCGGCCTATGGTAATACCTCCACCACTCTTAATATTAAGTGTCACGAAAAATTCGCCTTTTTTTTCTGGTATTGATTCTCCATTATCATCTAACATTATAAACCCACTCGATCTTTGTAATGTAATCCCCTCACGAAATGTTAAATTTATTTTTTTGGAATGGAACCTTTCCTTTGTCATTTCATCAATAAAATCGAGATTCAACCTAATTTTCGGTGGGTTTGGAATATAAGTTACGCAAATATCATCGTTGCTTCCCCCCTTTTCAACTGGCCATTGATAATTAATTATAATAATTCCGTCAGAAGCCTTAATATCTTTTAACGATAATTCGACATTTCCATCTTGCTTTACTGGTATTGCCTCTGCAAGGCTTATGGGTCTGACTTTGATATTCTGGTGCATAGGGTGGGACCCTTTATGAAAAGATAAAATCAATTTTTCTGCTGGAGCCCATTCTCTTTGTTTTTCCAATTCACGACTTATAATAAATATGCATATGACGATTGCAGCAAGAGACCCTGTCAGCTTGATTCCTTTGATTATTGTAAATGATGTAACTTCGCTTATTCCACCGAGAAACCGGTAAACCAAAGCAGAAATACTTATCGCGAAAAAAACGGCAACAAAAATTGGCTCAACTGTTGGCCAAATAATACGTATTAATAACGCTCCTATTAATCCAACAAGAAAAGCAAAAGTGACTACAATATCCTCTAATGTAAGCTTCCCCCACCAATTACCCTTCTTTTTTTTGCCAGACTTTACAATATCAGGCATTTTGGTACTCACTTAACTTTCGATTTTGTAAAACAGAAATAGAGTTTTAACAAAAAATTATGTGACCCCCATCACAACCGTGAGACATTGCCAGATTAGCTAAATATTTAAATGGGTTATCAAAGGACTATCTACTTATTTTCAAACATAATTTAAAAGAAATGCTTTGTCAAGTTATATATTAACCTCATTTCATAATCCTTAGAAGCGAATTAAAATTTGCTACCAGAAGCTTGCCACTATACGCCCTTATCATCAAACTCGGAAAAATTGACGTTATGATCTGCATTGGGAAATTGGCCTCTTGTGTGGGGCTTTTCGGAATATTGCTTGTCCGATGATGGAGAGGTTGTCTGGTCAAATTTTGGCCATAATATATGGGGCAAAGGTGGGCGATCTTCTCCCCCCTTTTTCCCTGCTTCGCCTTTTTGCCTTTTTCCCTCTTATTTATCCCGGGCCTGGATGTCGCAGATCATGACCATCAGGTCGCTGCTGTTGCCGGCCGGGTCCTTGACCAGGTCTTCGAACACCGCCTTGACGGAAAAGCCCGCCTTTTTGAAGGCGTTGAAGGCGCCCTGGGCCTGGAGGTGAACCTCGGCGATGAGTTTTTCCAGGCCGAATTCCCCGGCCAGTTCGACGATCTCATTGATCAGCAGGGTGCCCAGGCCCCGGCCCTGGTAATCCGGCGACACCACCACCCGCACATTGCCCAGGTGGCGCTTCCACCCTTTCTGGCGCATGTGGAGGGTGATATCCCCGACGATGCGGCCGTTGGCCTCCGCCACCAGGGGAAAGACCCGGCGATAGTCGATGTGGTTCACCCAGTGGTCGATGACGGCCGGGTCCCGCACGTCACTGCGCAGGAAGCTCAATTCCTTGTCATCGAGACCCTGGAAGAATTGCAGCAGCATCTCCCGGTCTTCCTTAACCAAGGGCCGCAGCTTCACCCGAGTGCCGTCTTTCAGCACCCCCTCTTTTTGGTAAGCCATTCTCTCGTCCCCCTTTGGTGTAAAGAGCTATCAGCTATCAGCAGTCAGCGGTCAGCCAAAACCCAGAACCTAAAACCCAAAACCCAAAACCCGCTCCTACGCCCCCAGGGCCAGGCGTTCGGCCAGATAAGGGGGCAGCCCGGCGGCCAGGATGCGGCGTTGGGCCCCCCTGACATCGTAAGGCACGGACTTGAACTCAATGGAGGCCGCCTCGTCGTCGAAGATGGCGTAGGCCGCTTCGGGATTGCCGTCCCGGGGCTGGCCGACGCTGCCGGGATTGATGAGGTAGTGTTCCTCCGGGGATAACCGCATGGTCACCGGGGAAATCTGGCGCAGGGCGACCTTGCCCCGGATATCCCGGTACCACAGTGCCCGCCGGTGGGTATGGCCGAAAAAGCACACCCGCAGATCAGAGTGTTTGTACAACTCGGTGAGGACGCGTTTGCCCTGGAAGTGGTAGGCGATGTAGGTGTCGGCGTTGGTGGGGGTGCCGTGGCAGGCCATAAATGAGCCTGGCAGCTTCCTGAGCAAGGGCAGGTTTTGCAGAAATTCCAGGAATTCCGGGCGGATCTGCTGCCGGCACCACATCAAGGCCTCATAGGCGATGATGTTGAAATTTTGGGCCCGTTCAGGATCGAGCAGCGCCAGGTCATGATTCCCGGCCAGACTCCAGGTCTGGCGGCCCTGGAGCAGCTCCAGGCACTCATTGGGGCTGGCATTGTAGCCCACCAGGTCGCCCAGGTTCAAGATGGCCTCTACCCTTTCCCGGTCGAGCTGGGCCAAGACGCTGGCCAGGGCTTCACTGTTGCTATGAATATCGGCGATAACCGCGAGTCGCATAGGAGGGGTCCGGTTTTCGGGCAGTCATTCATGGGCCTTCGGCCCACCCATAATTATGAAAAGGTCAGTGGGGCGGGCGTCCCCGCCCGCCAGGCGGTCCGCACAGGCGAGACGCCTGTGCCACCAGATTATAGATTCACTTTTCGAAGCAGTCCGGGTGGTACGTCAACGCTGACGCAGTATTTCCGGTCGCAATTATTTTGGCTCAAATCACCGGATAATAAAAGTGATTTTATACCATAACGGCAGCCCTGTAACGACAAGGGCCTCAAAAGATTATTTAATAACCGCAAGCCGGCCCGGCTGGCCTTCCTTGACTTTTACGGGGATTTTGTTACGTTCTGGCCACTATGGAACCCGGCGATATTGTCGAATTCTTCGAAGATAAGCGCATTTTCTTGGGCGTCGTCCTGGAACTGAAAGGCGAGCGGCTCCATGTGCTAACCCAAACCAGCCGGGAGATGACCCTGACCCCCAAGCGGGTCCTGCACGTAGGCCCCCGCCTGCCCGTCGCCGCCCTGTCCCGCCATGAGTTGTTGAGACATCTGGAAGCCACCGCCAATGAACGCGAGGCCTTAAAGGCGGCCATAGACCTTCATGACTTGTGGGAACTTCTGGCCTCCGAGGATCAGACCGTGTCGGTGGCCGAAATGGCCGACCTGTGGTTTGGCCAGACGGCCCCCGACCAGGTGGCCGCCACCGGCCGCAGCCTCAGAGAGGACCGGTTTCTCTTTAGGCGCAAAGACGACCTGGTCAGCCCCAATCCCCCGGAATTGGTGGCGCAGCTTAAGGAGCAGTATTTCCGGGAGCTGGAGCGCCAGAAAGAGCTGGGGGAAATCGCCGCCTGGCTGGAGAAGGTCTGGGCCGGAGAGAAGGCCGCGGCCGGGGACTGGAAAGACCGGGTCATAGAACTGTTGCGCCGCATGGCCTTGTGGGGGGCCGATGGACCCGACTTCGCCCAGGGGAAGGCCTTTCTCGACCAGGCCCGGCTCAACCCGCTGGAGGCCCCCTTTCGCCTGCTGGTGCGGTTAGGGGTGTGGCAGGAGGATGAGGATCTGGACCTCTACCGGCAGGAGGTGCCCCTGGAATTCTCCCCGGAGGCCCTGGTCCTGGCCCGGCACCTGTCCCAGAGTCCGCCCCAGGATCGTTATGCCACCTGCCGGCGGGACCTGACCCACCTTGAGGTCATGACCATAGACGGGGAGCGCACCCGGGACTACGACGACGCCCTGAGTCTGGAAGAAGTGCCGGATGGGTGGCGCCTGGGGATTCACATCGCCGATGTCTCGGCCCACGTGTTGCCCCAAACCCGTCTGGATCTGGAGGCCCAGGAACGGGGAACCTCCATTTACCTGCCGGAGCGGCGGTTGCCCATGCTGCCGGAAGAACTCTCGGAAGATACCGTGAGCCTGCTGGCGAACCAGGAGCGCCTCGCCCTGAGCTTCCTCGTGACTCTGGGCGCCGACGCCGAGATCAAAGATTGGGAGATCGTCCCCAGCCTGATTAAGGTGGCCCGCCGCCTGACCTATCATGAGGTGGACGCCCTCCTCACCCAGGACCGGCAACTCGCCACCCTGTTCCGCCTCACCCGCCGCCTCAAGGAACGGCGGCTGGCCCGGGGCGGCTATGAGCTCAAGTTGCCCGAGGTGTGGGTCACTTTTACTCCTCAGGGAGAATTCCAGGTCGTGGTGGAAGACCAGGAGACCGCCAGCCACCAACTGGTGGGCGAGGCCATGGTGCTGGCCAATTCCCTGGCCTCCCAGTTTCTGGCCGAGCACGGGGTTCCCGCCATCTACCGGGGGCAACCCGACCCTCGGGAGCCCATCGATCCGTCCTCGGACAAGAGCCTGCTGGAGCTCTGGCAGGACCGGCGCCGTCTGAGCCGGGTGGTGATGGAGCTGGCGCCGTCGCCCCACTGGGGCCTGGGGCTGCCATGCTACACCTTTGCCACCTCCCCCATCCGCCGCTACCTGGACCTGGTGATCCATCGGCAGCTTCTGGCAGTAGTGAGCGGCCAGCCGCCGGTTTACCAGCCCGATGATCTGGATCAGATCCTCTCCACCATCGAGCCGGCCATGCGCCGGGCCGGGCAACTGAAAACCCGGCGCCTGCGCTACTGGCTCCTAAAGCACCTGTCGGCCCGGATCGGTCAGAAGCTGGAGGCCCTGGTGCTGGATAAAACGCCCCACCGCTACCGCCTCATGCTGCCCGACATCCTGCTGGAGCTCTTTATGACCGCCCCGGCCAGTGTGAAGCTGTTCCCGGGAGATACCGTTCTGGTGCGCCTGGATCGCGTCAACCCCCGGGAAGACCAGATCAAGGTGTCGCTGGCGTAGTTTATGGCGCTACTCCATTAAGAGCAAGAGGATGGAACCAGAGATTATCGCCTTCGGCGGACTATAGATCTCGCATTGGGACGGAAAGGGGTTGGTATTGTAGCCCCCGGCCACCAGGACCCGGCCGTCGGTTAACGTGGTGGCTGTGAAGCCTTCG
>Ga0351865_10200_pt1 | contig 22303 bp, 18 predicted proteins | sample TotcelFGM3001L10_FD_206780 | JGI IMG/M metagenome (GOLD analysis project Ga0351865, IMG submission 206780) | Enriched cells from coal bed in the Powder River Basin, Montana, United States - Total cells FGM rep2 HSBNCT.FGM.300.1.L10 ... | reverse complement strand
AACCATAAAATTGTCGGGGCGCCCGGCAAAAAGGGCGGACACATGGGTCCGCCCCTACAGAGAAACGCGGTGGCACAGGCGTCTCGCCTGTGCTTTCTTTATTTAACCGACAACGTCACCCGCTTAAACCGCCGTTTGCCCACCTGGAGGAGGTAAGTCTTCCCCGCAGCCAATTCCAGTTTGGGATCGGCGATCTTTTCACCATCAACCTGGACCCCGCCACCCTTAATTAATCGTTGGGCTTCGGAGGTGCTGGGGGCCAGGCCGGAGTCCACCATAAGCCGCGGCAACCACAGGTAGTTATCGGCTATGGTCAGGGTCACCTCCTCAATCTCCTCCGGTAGTTCCCGCTCCCGCAAGACCCGAATAAACTCTGCTGCTTCATGGTCCGCCGCGGCCCGGCTGTGGTAGCGGGCCACCATGGCTTTGGCCAAATCTTCTTTCACCTGGCGCGGGTGTTTGGCCCCCGAGGCCAGGTCATCTTTTAGCCTGGCCAACGCATCGGGGGTAATATCGGTTAACAAGGCATAGTAGCGCATCATCAACTCATCGGAGATGGACATGAGTTTGCCGAACATCTCTTTGGCCGGCTCGTCGATCCCCACGTAGTTCCCCAGGGATTTGCTCATCTTCTGGACCCCGTCCAGACCCTCTAACAGGGGCAGGGTGATCACCACCTGGGGTGCCTGGCCGTACTCCCGCTGCAAATCCCGCCCCACCAGGAGGTTGAAGGTCTGGTCGGTGCCCCCCAACTCCACGTCGGCTTCGAGCGCCACGGAATCATAGCCCTGGATCAGGGGATAGAGGAACTCGTGGATGCTGATGGGGGTTTGGCTGGTATATCTCTTATGAAAGTCCTCACGCTCCAGCATCCGGGCCACCGTGTGCCGGGCCGCCAGGCGGATGAGATCCTGGGCGGCCATGGGCTTCATCCAGCGGCTGTTGAAGTCGATCAAGGTCTTGTCCGGGTCCAGGATTTTGAAGATCTGGCGCTCATACGTGGCGGCGTTGGCCTTGACCTGCTCCTCGGTCAGGGGCGGCCGGGTCTCGCTCTTGCCCGAGGGGTCGCCGATGAGGCCGGTGAAGTCGCCGATGAGAAAGATCACCTGGTGCCCCAGGTCCTGGAAATTCTTGAGCTTTTGAATGAGCACGGTGTGACCCAGGTGCAAATCCGGGGCGGTGGGGTCGAACCCGGCCTTGACCCGGAGTGGCGTCCCCGTGGCCCGGGCCTTCTCCAGGCGGGCTTCCAATTCCTCTTCCCGAATGATCTCCTGGCACCCCTGCCTGATGATGGCCATCTGTTCCGATACTGGTTTCACGAAGGTAACTCTCCGATGCGGTGAAATTCTGGGAAATCTTGATGAGTATGTGTAGGGTGCGCACTGCGCACCGCTCTCATGGATGATAGCGACGGCGGCATGCCCCCGCTGAACTTTCAGGTTTTAGGAGCCTGTCTGCGAGTCGTGAGCCTGGAAAATGGTGCGCAATGCGCACCCTACAACTATTTCACCCGGCGGTTAAATAATCCCAGAACCTAAAACCTGAAACCTGCTCTTAAAATCCCAGCCAGCGCACCTCGCGCCCCTTCCGGGGCGGCACCGGCGGCTCCCGGTCGGAGTAGCCGATGGGGGTGATGGCCAGGAGCTGCTGGTCCTCTTTCCCCAGAAACTTGAGTATTTCGGTTTCCAGGGAGTGGGCCCCGGTCATCCAGCAGGTGCCCAGGCCCTCAGCGTGGGCCGCCAACAACAGGTTTTGGAACAGGGCGGCGCCGCTCTGGACGTTGGTTAAGTTGGTAGGGTCATCCGGCCGTTTGCCGATGGTTACCGCGATGACCACCGGAGCGCCCCCCAGGTTTTTGAAAAATTTCATCACCAAATCCTGGCCCTGCTCCGGAACCTGGGCCTTTTTCAACATGGGCAGCAGGTGCTTGATGGCCCCGCTGACCAGTTCGACGAACTCATCCCGGACCTTGCCGGCCATAACGGTGATCTCCCAGTCCTGGGCATTGGTGCCGGAGGGGGCCCAGAGGCCGGCTTCCATCACCCGCTCCAAAACTTCCCGGGGTGGCAGGCCGGATTTATATTTCCGGTGGCTGCGGCGTTGGTGAATGGCTTCGTAAATGTCCATGATTACCTCCTGAGGTTGTGCTGCGCCATCGCCATCAGGCGGGCAGGCAGGTAAAAGAAATTTTCCCGGCCAGGATTTGATGCACGGGACACTCCTGGGCGGCCTGGATTAACGCCCAGCGCTGCTCCTCGGTCAGGGGACCTTTCAGCTCCAGGCCATAACGAAAAACGACATCTTCGGGGGCCCGCCGCTCCATAGTCACTTCGGTCACCACGCCGGCCAGAGGGATATTTTGGTTTTGGGCGCAAACCCGGACATAGATATTGAGACAGCTGGCCAGGGCAGCCTCCAAAAGCTCATAGGGGCCGAAGCCGGCATCACAGCCGCCTTTTTCCGCCGGGGCGTCGCAATGACCTTCATGCTTGCCGTTGGTAAACCAGGTGTCAAAATGGGTTTTCTTGCTGAAGCAGGTTATCACGTGGCACTCCTTGCGTTGGAATCACCAAAGGGTAAGCGTTCAGCTTTCAGCAGTCAGCTTTCAGCAAAAACAAAAGATTAGGTGAATCTGGTGCAAAATGGTCGACTCTGTCCTCGATCATAACTTTAGAATTCGTTCATTAAGTTGATGGCTGAAAGCTGACCGCTGACCGCTTACACCAATGGTTTTCATCCGGTCACCGGTAAGCGGCATAGGCATTCGGACCCGGCGCCGAGCCTGCGGCCCGGCTCAGGTTTTCATACCAGGCGGCTTCGGTTTGCCGGCCCCGCTTGTGGCAGCCCTGGGCGTATATAGCGCCCTTGGCGGCCAGCATCCGGCGGGCGGCCCGGGCATAATCCCCGGGCAAATCCGGGTCGGCAAGCAGCTTGACCAGGGCCTGGATGCGGAACCGGTCGATACCCCACTGGCCGGAGAGTTGGTCCGGGTGGCCGCCCCGCTTGATGACCAGGGGCTCGTCCACCAGGCCCACTTCGTAGCGCCAGGTGAGGCGCAGCCAGAGGTCGTAGTCTTCCGCGGCCGGGAGAGTCTCATCGAAGCCGCCGTGGGCTTCAAGGAGCCGCCGGTGGAGCATTACCGCCGACGGGCTGATCATACAGCGCCCCAGCGACGGCAGAAAAATCCATCCCGCCGCCTTCCGGTGGGCCGCGGGCTTATTCACCCTGACCCCCCGGCGCACCCAGGTCTCGTCGGTCTGACAGATGAGCAACTCCGGCCGGCGCTCTAAGAAAGACATTTGCCGGGCCAGTTTATCCGGCAGCCACAGGTCGTCCGAATCCAGAAAGGCCAGCCACTCCCCCCGGGCCGCGGTGACGCCGCGATTGCGGGCGGCGCTCACCCCCTGCCGGCCGGGATGGCGCAGCACCCGGAGCTCCGGGTCGGCGCCCAGGGCCTCATAGGTGCCATCGTCGCCGCCGTCATCCACCACCACGATTTCGAAGTCCCGGAAGGTCTGGGCTTTAACCGAGGCCACCGCCAGCCGCACCAGGCCGGCCCGGTTGTATGTCGGGATGATGACGCTGACCAGAGGCACCATAAGCCCAAGCGTATCAAAAATGCTGCTTAATTAAAAGGTTCGGTGGCCGGTTGGTCTGAATCAGGCTCATTTATGCATCAGTCCCCGCCTGACGATAATGGTTTTAGGGGTAAATGACCCGCAGTGCCCCCTTTCTCCGCCTCTTGCCTGGGACCGGGCCGGGTTGGGGAAGCCGGATGGCAAAACTAAGGATGTAGGCGGCCAATCAAAGGCCCAAGCTGCCCCGGTTTGAAAAAACCAATTTATTTTCTACACATATTGGACTATCATATTTTCTAGCAGCAGGGCTTCCGTAAGGCAGTATGGGTGCGAATTGAAGACGGGGGCCTGGGGTTCGAAGCCTCAACGTTTAACCGGCGCCGAAGCGCTGCCGCATAATCTCGGGTGGCGTTCCTCCTGAAACCCGGGCCGGGAAAAGTATATCGAGCTTTTTCTTTGGCGCTGCAACCGCTAAATTCACCGACCAGCTTTTAGGGGTGTCCGCCTAAATCTCCTGGAGAAAGAACTCATGGCCCACGATGTTTTTGTCAGCTATGCCCATCAGGACCGCACCGTCGCCAACGCGGTGACCGCTACTCTGGAAGCCCATGGCATCCGTTGCTGGATAGCTCCCCGGGATATCCTGCCGGGCAGCGATTGGGGGGCGGCGATCATTGATGCGATCCAGGAGGCCAAGGCCCTGGTCTTGATTTTCTCGTCCAATTCCAATGATTCGGACCAGATCAAGCGGGAGGTGGAACGGACGGTTCATCAAGGCATTGCGGTGATCCCGTTTCGTATCGAGGATGTGCTCCCCAACAAAACCTTGGAGTATTTCATCAGTACCCAGCACTGGCTGGATGCCCTGACCCCGCCGCTGGAGGACCATATGGCGCATCTGGCGGAGACTATAACGGTGCTGCTGGAGAAGAAAGGCGGCAAAGAAAAGCCCCTGCCGGCCGGTGGCGCAGCACCGGCGCCCTCTCAGCCGCCGAGTCAACCGGAGGTGAAGGCCCCGGAAGAGCGTTCGTCGGCCATCTTGGCCAGCGCCCCTCCCCGGCAAATTCCCTGGATTCCGTTGGTTGTGGTCGTTGGCCTTCTCCTGGCGATAGTTGTCGCCGGAGGGGTCTGGTGGCGATGGTCTCAGCCTGTGGTAATAACCAAAGAAGCCCCGGCCCCACTATCCCCAACCACCCCGGCGAAGCCCCGCCCGGCCGAGCCGGCGGCAAAACTCTCGGCCGACGATTATTACAGCCTGGGGGCCGAGGCTAAAGATACTGATGATAAAATCAAATATTATACTAAGGCTATCGAACTTAACCCTTATGACGCCCAGTTTTATTATTACCGGGGCCTGGCCTATAACAAGAAAAACCTTTTCCCTCTGGCAATAGAGGATTTTAATAAGGCTATACAGTACCAACCCAATTATCCAAGCGCTTATTCAAGTCGCGGGTTCTCTCATTATGAAATGGGCCAGCAAGATCTGGCCATCGCCGATTATACTAAGTCGATCTCGTTAGATCCAAAGTATGCGATAACCTTTTTTAAAAGGGGAGTTTCTTACCAGAAAAAGGGAGACAATGTCAAGGCGTTGGAGGATTATACCGAGGCCATCAGATTGAACCCGAGGTATGTCAGCGCCCTGAATAACCGCGGCAATATTTACATAAGAATGGGAGAATATGAAAAAGCGATGGCGGATTTAAACGAAGCCATCAGATTGGACCCGAAATATGTTTACGGTTATAAGAGTCGCGGTAATTTATATGAGAGATTGGGAGATAAGGAGCGTGCCGCCGCTGACCGTGCTAAGGTGAAAGAATTAGATCCCAAGGGCCGGGTGCGCGGCTTTTAATTCCTGGGGAGGTTTTGCTCCCGGAACGAGGCTATTCACGGCCCCCCTGGGTGGGTTGGTTCATTCAACAAAGGCCATGAGGTAACCTGATGCAGATCAGTTTTCACGGCGCCGCCGAGACGGTAACCGGTTCTCAGCATTTGATCACGGTGGGCGGCAAAAGCCTCCTCCTGGATTGCGGCCTCTATCAGGGCAAGCGTGAGGAGGCCCGCCGGCGGAACCGGGAGTTTCTCTTTGATGCCGCCGGCGTTGACGCCGTGGTGCTGTCTCACGCTCACATCGATCACTCGGGAAATATCCCCAACCTGGTGAAACAGGGTTTCCGGGGCCGGATTATCTGCACTCCGGCAACGGCTGATCTCTGCGGCGCCATGCTCCTGGATAGCGGTCATATTCAAGAGGAGGACGTGGAGTACGTCAACCGGCAGCGGCTGAAGTATGGGGAGCCTCCGGTAGAACCGATTTACACCCAGAAGGACGCGGCTGAGGCCCTGAAATATTTTGAGGGGATCGCATATGAGCAGCCATACCCGCTATGGCCCGGCGTTACCTGTACGCTTTACGATGCCGGCCATATGCTGGGCTCAGCCATCGTGGCCCTCGACTTCCAGTCCCGGGGAGGCGAGCCCGCCCGGCGCCTGGTCTTCAGCGGCGACCTGGGCCGGCCGCACGTGCCGTTGTTGTGCGACCCCGCCCAGCTTGCGGCGGCCGACATCCTGCTCATCGAGAGCACCTATGGCAGCCGCATCCACCCGCCCATAGAGGAGTCGGCCGAGGCCCTCAAAGAGACCATCCGGCGCACCAGCAAACGCGGCGGCAAGGTAATCATTCCGGCCTTTGCGGTCGAGCGCACCCAGCTTTTGGTCTACCTCCTGAACAAGCTCTATAACCAAGGCGAGTTGCCGGAAATCCCCATCTATGTGGACAGCCCCCTGGCGGTCAATGTCACCGATATTTTCCGCGACCATACGGCATATTTCGACGCCGAAACCCAGGACTATCTGCGCCAGGACCCCGACCGCGATATCTTCGGCTTCAGGCAGTTGCGGTACATCCGCGACGTGGCCCAGTCCAAACGGCTGCATACCCAGAAAGGCCCCTGCGTAATCATCAGCGCTTCAGGCATGGCCGAGGCCGGGCGGGTCCAGCACCACTTAAAAAACAATATTGAGGATTCCCGCAGCACGGTCCTGATTGTCGGCTGGCAGGCCCCCAACACCCTGGGCCGCCGCCTGGTGGAACGGACTCCGGTGGTCAGAATCTTTGGGAAGGAATACTCCCTGGAAGCCGAAGTGGTGACGTTGAACGGCTTTAGCAATCATGCCGATCAGCCGGGTCTCCTGGGGTGGGCCCAGGCTTTCAAGACGCCCCCGGAGCGGACCTTTGTGGTGCATGGGGATCCCGAAGCGGCCGCCGAACTCGCCACCCGGCTGCGCGGCGATTTGGGTTTCCCGGAGGTGATGATTCCGGCCCTGCACCAGACGGTGGAAATCTAAAGGATCTTTCCGAAAAAGTTCTTCCGGTGACACAGGCTTTCCAGCCTGTGCGGACCGCCTGGCGGGCGCAGAGGCCCGCCCCACCAACCGTTTCATGGGTATATCCCAGATTCACCCTGCTGGTTTGAAAGTCCTGACAGGGGCCGGAAGCGCTTTCTTTATAGCGTTTGCCATAAATTCCTTCCGTTTAGAGGTTCTCATACCGGTTAGCGCTCAATGGACAATTTTTGTAGGGGGGGACCTGCGTGTCCCCCCAAGAGGGCGCACACACAGGTGCGCCCCTACGTTTAGTCTGGAGAGGTTTGACTGCAATTCGGCATCCAATCCCCCTGAATCCCCCTTTTTCAAAGGGGGACTTTAACAGCAATTCCTTGCAGTTCCCCCCCTTTTTTAAAGGGGGGCAGGGGGGATTATAAGGCTTCCCATAACGGAATAAACTTTTAGCAACTATAATCAATGCAGAGCCCTTGCAATTTTTTCCTCCATATACATAATTTAGTATAAAGAGCCTATCCCATGGCTAATCCGCCCCTGGCGGCGTTATGGCCGCCATTGATCTGAATACCTTGCCGGAGATTCGCATTCCCGACAGTTCACATCCGCAGTGAAAAAGGAGGGGTATGATGCGTCTGCTGCCGATATTCCTGGGGTTTTTGCTCTTGGTGGGCCATGGCGCCACCGCCTTAGCGGCCAGCGACAAGGCCGCGGCGTTGCGGCAAGCCAACGGGCTGGCCGTCTTCACCCCGCCCGAAAAGTTCCTGGCCGGGAATTTCGTGGCCGACGAAATGAACCCGGAGGTCATTTTCGGGGCGGTGAAGTCCTTTGCCGCCTCCCGTAAATGCCCTACGACCTGGCTCATCGAATCTGGGGATAAAGATCGCCCGGCCGGGTTTGGCGCCCATGCGGAGTACACCCTCTACCTGGAGGAGGACTGCCCGGACCAGGTGGTTTATTACGTCTTCATCGACCAGAGCGGCTTGACTCCCCAGCAATGGATCGAGTGGCGGGAAAAATTCCACAAGAGCAAGGCCGGAGAGCAGTTTGACTCGGCCAAATCCAAACTGGAACAGGCCTGCACCGCGGGTTGCGGGGTCGGAGCGGAACTACGTTTCATCCAGAAGAACGGGGAACTCATGGCCAAATCTCCGGAAGCAGTCCTGCGGCAGGATCTCAAATTTGCCCCGATCTATGATCTGAACCAGGGTAAGAAGCTGTCCCCATAGGCTGCCCTTTTCGGAAGAATTATGGCACGGAGAAAGGCAAAGGTGGGCCCGGCCCAGAGGCTGACCGGTTACGGCATTCTGGCCGTGCTGGGTTTGATCGTTGCCGGACTGATCATTCAGCAGTCCCGCTTCAACCCGGCGGTGAGCGTGGCCCTGCGGGCGCCTGAGAAGGGCCGGCCCCAGGCCGTTTCCGCCCCGCCCCTGGCCGCCACGGCCGCTTTCATCCCCGAGGTCGAAGGTTTTACCCCCCTGGTCCCCACCCAGAGCTACGGCCCGGACAACCTCTCCGACAAGATCGACGGCAAGGCCGAGCTTTACCTGTCCGCGGGCTTCAAAGAAATGTCCTGCCGCAGTTTCGGCCTGGGCGGCAAAGGGGGGGCGCACGTGGAGGTGTTTCTCTACGACATGGGTTCAGCCCCCAATGCCTATGCCGTGTTCAGCGGTCAACGCCGATCCGGTTCCCCTACAATTCCCCTGACCGCCAATGCCTATGCCACGGCCAATGCCCTGTTCTTCACCCAGGGGCGGTTTTACGTCGAGATCGTGGCCGACCGGGCCTCGGAGACGCTGCAAAAATCCCTGGAGGCTTACGCCACGGCGCTCCTGGCCAAGCTGCCCTCCGGGGGTGAAGCGCCGGAGAAGGACCAGGCGGCGCTCTTCCCCAAAGAAGGTTTGGTGAGGGAAACCGTGCGTCTCTGCGCCGCCGACACCTTTGGCTGCGAGGGTTTGAATAACATGCTCACCGGGGAATATAACCTGAAGAGCGGGAAAGCCACGGCCTTTGTGGCAGTGCGGGACACCGCCGCGCAGGCCCAGGCGGAGGCTAAGCGTTATCTGGATTTCCTGGCCGCCAACGGCTACCAGAAGGTCCCGGCCCCGGGCGCGCCGGGGGACATCGACATACTCGGCCTGGACAACTCGTTTGAAATGGTCTTGGTCCAGGGGCGGATTCTGGCCGGGGTGCATGATGCCACCACCGTTGCCGCCGCCCTGGAACTCGCCGCCCAATTGCGGACCGGGCTCAAGGGGAAGCCGTGATGCAATCTTGCAGAGCAATTTTGGTGCAACTATTCATTATTGGAGACGGTTTTTCCAAACAGTGTGCGCTTAGGAAATTGCACGTTCAGCCCCCCTCACCCCAACCATCTCCCCCCGCAGCGGGGGGAGATGGGGTAGTTAGGTCGCCGGGGTTTTTATGATGGCAGAACCTCAAATCGGTCTTAATTTTGTCCCCTCTCCCCCAATGGGGGCATGGGCGCTAACTTAATGAAAATTAAGTCAATATTTTGTAAGGTAAAGCAGTTCCTTGTCATTCTGAACGAAGCGCAGCGCAGTGAAGAATCTCTCTGACGTGTAGACAACCATTGAGATTCTTCGCTTCACTCAGAATGACAAGCAGGAAAACTATACGTAAGTTAGCGCCCATGCCCAATGCGGGAGAGGGTTAGGGTGAGGGTGAGGGAAGTAATCTTCTCGGAGCAAAAGGTAGAGGCAGAAAATTGTCATCCAAGTTACCGGACGCCAAACCAGATACCGCCGGGTTAAACCGCCGGGATTTCCTCAAGCGGATGGGTTACGCCTCGGCCGTGGCCCTGGCCACCGGCGGGTTGGGCCTGGCCCTGTATGACCCCAAAGGTCCCGTCCCGGCCGAAGGCCGGAAGGCGTTGACCGGTTTGGGGAATTTTACCATCCCCGCCATAGCTGCGGGGCCGGGGAAAATGGCCATCGTCCGGGGCATGGACCGGGCGCTCATGGTCGAGCAGGGGGTTAAAGCCCTGGGGGGGATGGAGACCTTCGTTCAAAAGGGCGACCGGGTGCTCATCAAGGTCAACGCCGCCTTCGCCACCCCGGCCGCACTCGGGGCCACCACCCATCCGGAAACCCTGACGGCGGTGGCCGGCCTGTGCGTCAAGGCCGGGGCGGTCCAGGTGCTGGTGACCGACAACCCCATCAACAATCCCGACAGCTGTTTCGAGATCAGCGGGCTGGCCGGGGCGGCGCTGGCCACCGGAGCCAGGATCATCGCCCCCCGCCCCGACCTGTTTGTTCCCCTCAGCCTGCCCGGCGGCAAGCTTATCCAGAACTGGCCGGTCATGGCCGGGGCCTTCACGGGAGTGACCAGGGTCATGGTGGTAAGCCCGGTCAAGGACCATCAACGCGCCGGGGCCTCCATGACTCTCAAGAATTTCTACGGCTTCCTGGGCGGGCGGCGCAACGTGTTTCACCAGGACATCAACGGCATCATCACCGAGCTGTCGCAACTGCTCAAGCCCAGCCTGTGCGTCCTGGACGGCACGGTGAGCATGATGACCAACGGTCCCACCGGCGGGTCCCTGTCCGACCTGAAGGAGACCGGCACCATGGTGGTTTCAACCGACCCCGTGGCCGCCGACGCCGTGGGCGTGGAACTTTTGGGGCGCACCCTGGCCGACATCCCCTACATTCTGATGGCCGAGAAGGCCGGGGCAGGAACCGCCGACTATCACCGGCTCAACCCGGTGCTCCTTAACACCAGGACCTAAGTACATGATTTTTTATTAAATATGGGGTGTTTACCGCCTCCCCCCCTCACCCCGGCCCAAACTGGGTGGAGAGGGAGAAAAATCGAAATCCTGCCCACTGATATACTTGTGGGTAAAGGTTGGGCTTAGGGAAGGGGAGTCTTGCATGAGTTGGAGCCTTATAATAGTTCCTGCTTTATCCCCTCTCCCCAGTGGGGGAGAGGGTTAGGGTGAGGGGGAAGTAGTCTTTACAGAGCAGTCCCTCATAAGCCCTATCCTACCCGTAAAGCATGAAAAGGTAAGTGGGGCGGGCGTCCTCGCCCGCCAGGCGGTTCGCACAGGCTGGAAAGCCTGTGCCACCAAGTTAAAGAACCTTTGAGCCATAAAAACGTGAACCAATTGATACACTGGTAAATTCAGTTACGGACCACATCTCATGCGCATCGTCACCGTCCGCCGCATCAGCCAAATCTTCTTTCTGGTGGTCTTCCTGTGGTTCTGCGTTGCGGCTACCCTGGGAGCGGCCTGGTGGCAATTACGCGGCTGGCCTATCAACTGGCTCCTTGACCTGGACCCCCTGACGTCCCTGGCCACGGTCCTGGCCACCGGCAGGCTCTATGCGACCCTGGCCTGGAGCCTGGTGGCCATCGGGCTGACCCTGTTCCTGGGCCGGTTCTTCTGCGGCTTTGCCTGTCCCCTGGGCACGATCAACCAGGCCACCGGCTGGGTGGCGCGGCGGGGGCTTCACCAGCATGGCCGGGTGGAGGCCAATCGCCACCGCCCGGCCCAGGCCTGGAAATACTACTTCCTGGCCTTCTTCCTGGCCCTGGCCTTCAGGGGCTCGGTGCAAACCGGGCTTATCGACCCGCTGCCGCTGCTGCACCGCAGCGTCAACCTGGCCCTGCTCCCTTTAGCCGATAACGGCTTGGGCTTGCTCAGCGGCGAGCCCCGCTTCTACGCCTCGGCCTGGTTCATCGGGGTCGTGTTTCTGGGAGTGGTGGGCTTAAACCTGGTCATGCCCCGGTTCTTCTGCCGGTTCATCTGCCCCCTGGGGGCGCTGTTCGGCATGTTGGGCCGCTTTTCTCCCTGGCGCATCGGCAAGACCGGGGGTAAGTGCGGCGAATGCCGCATCTGTGAGGAATACTGCGAAGGGGCCTGCCGCCCGTCGGGAATCTTTATTGCCGGCGAGTGCGTCATGTGCATGAACTGCCTGGATCGCTGCCCCGCCAACCGGGTCACCTTTGCCGGAAAACCCTCGACGGCCGGTGAGGCGGGGTTGCCGGACCTGTCCCGGCGCGGTTTTATCGTGGCCGGGTCCGGGGTGCTCCTGGCCTCCCTGTGGGGCGTCGGCGGTCTGGCCGGGGCGGGCCGCGATGCCGGCCTCATCCGTCCGCCCGGGGCCCTGGACGAAGACCGCTTCCTGGCCCGCTGCATCCGGTGCGGCCAATGCATGCGCATCTGTCCGGCCAACATCATCCAGCCGGCCCTGTTGGAGGCTGGGGTGCAGGGCCTGTGGACTCCGGCGGTCGACTACCGCCTCGGCCGCAGCGGCTGCCAACCCAACTGCATCGCCTGCGGCCAGGTCTGTCCCACCGCGGCCATCCGCCCCTTGAGCCTGGACGAGAAGCAAGGCCTGGGGGACTTCGCCGCCCAGGGGCCCATCCGCATGGGCACGGCCTTTGTGGACCGCGGCCGCTGCCTGCCCTGGGCCATGGACCGGCCCTGTCTGGTCTGCCATGAATTGTGCCCCGTAAGCCCCAAGGCGATCTTCACCCGCACCGGGTTCGAAACCATCCGGGACGGGCGGGCCTTGCCGGCCAGGGCTCAGGGACCGGTGGTGGTCTTGGAGGCCATCATTCCCACCTGGGCCAACATAGTGAGCGGCGACTACTATCTGCGGCCCACCGGGCAGCCCGAGGCGGCGCTCCGGCGCATTACCGGCCTGGCCGGAGTTGGTCTAATCCTGGAGCGCCCCCTGACCGGAGAGGACCTCACGGCCGCGGGGGGCCGGGTAGATATCGTGGTGCGCTTGGAGCGTCCTTTTATGGACCCGGCCAGGTGTATCGGCTGCGGCATGTGCGAGCAGGCGTGCCCGGTATCAGGCCGGCGCGCCATCCGGGTATACAGTGAAAACGAATCCCGTTCCCGATCGGGGCGCTTGCTGATTTAGGGCGGTGACGCGACGCGTGGCGATGCCAAGCTCGGAAGAATATGCTATACGAAAGTGCGTTTTTAAAAAACGTTTACCCCTCGCTCCCAAGCTGAGCTTGGGCTCCAAATTTCGTTCCCAAGTACAACTTGGGAACGAGGAGACAAAAGTTAGGATATAAGATGCCAAGTCTGCGAAGCCGCCTGCTTCGGTTCGTGTTAAAACACCGTCATTGGTTGCAGTTACAATTAACCAAGACCACCATTGACTGGGATACTTCGATACCGGAGTTGCGCCAACAAGTTGAAAAATCTGCCGGCAGTTTCGGCAAGCTGCCGGCCCGGATCGAAGCATCGCCCTTTTGCATTGGCGGCCTCCCGGCTGAATGGATCATGCCTTCCGCCGCGACGAAAGACAAAATGATCCTTTATTTTCATGGTGGAGGCTATGTGGTGGGTTCATGCCAGGCTCACCGGTCGATTGTCGCCAAGTTCGTCAAGGGTAGTGAAGTGGGGGCGCTCCTTTTTGGTTATCGTTTGGCCCCCGAACATCCTTTTCCCGCGGCGCTGGAGGATTCGCTGGCAGCGTATGGATGGTTGTTGGCCCAAGGTGTCTCACCTGCTCATATCGTCTTTGTGGGGGATTCTGCCGGTGGAGGGTTATGTTTAGCTACGTTAATTGCCCTCCGGGATCAAGGCATTCCTCTTCCTGCCGCGGCGGTGGCTCTTTCTCCCTGGACCGATCTTAAGTGTACCGGGGAATCCTACAGAACCAAGGTCAAGGTAGATCCAGCCACCTGGGAGGGGTCATGGACGGTTTTCAGCCAATATTACGCACAGGATAATGACCCTTGTTTACCGTGGATATCTCCTCTTTATGGGGATCTGCATGGACTTCCGCCTATACTTATTCATGTCGGCACAGATGAAGTTCTTCTTGATGACTCGATTCGATTTGCCGCCAAAGCCAAAGATGCAGGTGTAGACGTCACATTGAGGGTTGGAGAGGGAATGTTTCATTGTTTTCCCGTATGTACGCCCCTCTTTCCTGAGGCTAAACGAGCCATGGATGATATTTGTATGTTTATAAGGACCCATATCGGTGCAAATCACTAGGAGGTGGCTATCATGAGCCGAAAGACTAGAGATACAGGCGTTACCCGCCGGGATTTCGTCAAGACTGTGGGACTGGCCGGACTCGCCGTGGCCGGGGCCGGGGCCACGGGGGCCCTGGCCGCCCATGGGCCGCCGGCCGGGGCAGCCAAGGCCGCCACCGTGCCCAAACGCAAATTGGGCAAAACCGGCGTGGAGGTGTCCATCCTCAACCTGGGCGGCATGTTCGACACCATCAACAACCAACTGCTCCTCAAGCAGGCCCTGAAATGGGGCGTCACTTATTGGGACACGGCCGAGTCCTACGGCAACGGCCTGAGCGAGGAGGGCATGGGCCGCTTCTTCGCCCGCAACCCCGAGGCGCGCCAGGAGATCTTCCTGGTCACCAAACTGGTTCCCAAGGAAGGCAATCTCACCGAGCGCCTGAATAAGAGCCTGAAAAGGCTGCAGACGGACCACGTGGACCTGTTCTTCATCCACGCCATCACCGGCATCGGCCAGATGACCCCGGCCATCAAGACCTGGGCCGCGGAGATGAAGCAGGCCGGCAAGATAAAATTTTTCGGCTTCAGCACCCACACCAACATGGCGGACTGTCTGGCGGGCGCGGCCAGGCTGGACTGGATCGACGCGGTCATGATGACCTACAACTTTCAGGTCATGCACGACCCCAAGATGCAGGAAGCGGTGAAGGCCTGTGAGAAATCCGGGGTCGGCCTGGTGGCCATGAAGACTATGGGCGGGGGTCCCGGGGCCCAAAAGACCGCCAGCCCGGCCAAGCTGGAGATGGCCGAAAAATTCCTGAAACGGGGTTTTACCGACAAGCAGGCCAAGCTCAAGGTGGTGTGGGAGACCCCTCAAATCGCCAGCCTCTGCTCCCAGATGCCCAACCTGACCATCCTGATGGCCAACGTAGCCGCGGCCCGGGACCAGGTCAAACTGGCCCGGGAGGAGGTGGAATCCCTGCGCCAGTACGCCCTGGAAACGCAGTGCGACTACTGCGCCGGCTGCGGCAGCATTTGCCAGGAGGCCGCGGGCGGGGTGGTGCCGGTGAACGAGGTCATGCGCTGCCTCATGTACCACCGGTATTACGGCGAGCCGGAGCTGGCCCGGGAGACCTTCGCCGGGCTGCCCGAATCGGTGCGGCAGCAGTTGACCGCGGTAGACTACTCCCGGGCCGAACAGGCCTGCCCCCGGGGGTTGGCCATCGCCCAACTCATGCGCCAGGCCGCGGAGATGTTGGCCTGAAGGCTGATTGGTCTTAGGAAAGTAAGTTTAGGTCAGTCACTTATGGGCCTGTAGCCCATCCCATAAATGATGAAAAGTGCGTGGGGCGGGCGTTTCGCCCGCCCCTATAATCCGCACAGGCGAGACGCCTGTGCCACCAGATTAGGGGTGGCGCGGGCCTCCGTGCCCGCTGCACTTGATCCCTCGGTGAGATGCATGTGATGTTAGCCTGGGGCGCTGAATTTCGGCGGCCACAGGCCGCCCTATGAAAACCGATGGGGCGTGGAACGCACCCTACCAAAAACTTCGGCCCACCCATAGAGCGTGAAAAGGTTAGTGGGGGGCGTCCCCGCCCGCCGCCTTTGGTGGCATAGGCTTCCAGCCTGTGCGCCGCTCCGGCATCTTGCTGGTGCCACGGAACAGTTTGTTGTGACGAGAGGTAGGTTTGGGGTGAGGTAAGGAGTATAACAAAGTTAGATGAAAATACTCTTTATTTGTCACCCACGGTACCGGTGAGAGCCCAGGCCGGAAGAAGGGGGCCGGCGTTCACGTCCTGAGCGGCAGTTCCTCCACCAGGCGGTCGGCAAAGGCCAGGATGAAATCCCTTTGGACGCGGGTGGCGTAGCCGATGCAGGAACAGCGCATGGTTTCGCGGCTCCGGATGAGGAACTCGAAGCGCACGAAGTCATCCCCCAGCTCCACCGCAAACCGGAACGGCCGGCAGTCCACATGGGAGAACTGTTCCGGGCTCAGCAAATCCTCCTGCAATTCCACCCACCAGATGTCCGATAGGCTGGAGGCCAGGGCGTGTTGCTTGAGATACTCCCGGACCCGGGGGATATCGATCCGGGCGATTTCATCCAGCTGGTATTGTCTCATTATTCCTTACCTCATACCACCGATGAGCAAATCACAAGACTATTTTTGTCATTCTGAGCGGAGCGAAGAATCTCTGTTTTGTAGCCGCAGAGATTCTTCACTCCGCTGCGCTCCGTTCAGAATGACATGCATAGTAATAGTTTTTTGCGGCAATTTCTTATCAGAAGCCTATGACTCCCGGGTCTTCAAGCTATACATGGCGAAAGACGCTCACCCGGTATTTATAGCCATTGCCAAAAGTTTTTTCCGCTCAGGGACTCATGATAATCCCCCCTGCCCCCCTTTAAAAAATTGGGGTAACTACAAGGAATTGCAGGAAAAGTCCCCCTTTGAAAAAGGGGGATTTAGGGGGATTTGAGAACCTCCAAGGGGAAAGAATTTATGGCAAACGCTATATATCGCCTCAGCAAATCCCTTGTTCTGACTGACTGCTCACGAGTCCGCTGCCGGTTTCGAGCCTCCGGCCCCCCGGACCGCGTCCACCATGGCAAAGCCCCACAGGGCCAAAAGCAGCCCGAAGGGGATCCAGAACAGCGGGTGCGAAATGGTGTCGATGGACAGGAGCTTGACCAGTTCCCAGGTCAGGGGGCGGGGGTAGAAGACCGCCAGGTATTCCTGGGAAAAAAGCACCATGCCCACCAGCAGGGTCACGCCCAGCAGGAGGTTGGTCCCCAGGACCAGGGCGACGCCCTTGCGCCGGTCCTGGTTGTAGAGCTGCCCCAACCCGGGAAAGACGAACGCTGAAAGAAGAAATGCCTTGAGCCCTGGCCGCATGCCTCATCTTATCCCAAAGGTTGGGCTGCGGTCAAGAAGGGGGAGCGCGGGGAGATGCTTCTATGGGCTGCCGCCCACCGGGCTAAGAGGTAACACCGAGATAACAGGACACCCCCGAGGGATTTTGCGCCTCCCGCATATGAGGGCCAAGGAGTGCTGAAGTTCCGGGGGGGGCGAGCCTGTAGTTCCCGTGACTTATTGATTCCTTGCCGGGAGAGGATGTGCTAACATTATAAGATTGCATTCCGGAGGCCGTTGCATGAATTATAAAGAGACTCTTAACCTGCCCCACACCGATTTTCCCATGAAAGCCGATTTGCCCCGGCGGGAGCCGTTGTTTCTGAAACGTTGGGCCGAGATCGACCTCTATGGCCGGATCAGGGCGCAAAGTCAGGGGCGCCCCAAGTTTGTCCTGCACGACGGGCCCCCTTATGCCAACGGCCACATTCACCTGGGACACGCCCTCAACAAGATTCTCAAGGATATCATCGTCAAGTCCCGGCAGATGACGGGCTACGACAGCCCCTACGTGCCGGGCTGGGATTGCCACGGCCTGCCCATCGAGCACCAGGTGGGCAAGGAGCTGAAGGCCAAAGGCGGGAGCCTGTCCAAGGTGGAGGTGCGGCAGCAGTGTCGCGCCTATGCCGAAAAGTTCATCGATATCCAGCGGGCCGAATTCCAGCGCCTGGGGGTGCTGGGCAATTGGGACCACCCCTACCTCACCATGCGGCCGGCTTACGTGGCCGAAATCCTGGAGGAATACGGCCAGTTCTATTTCAGCGGCGCTATCCACCGCAGCAAAAAGCCCATCCACTGGTGCGCCACCTGCCGCACCGCCCTGGCCGAGGCCGAGGTGGAATACGAGGACCACAAGACCCCGTCCATCTTTGTGAGATTCTCTCTGAATAGTCCTTCGCCTCAATTCCCGGAAATGGGACAGCAAGAAAAAGTCTCTCTGGTGATCTGGACCACCACCCCTTGGACCCTCCCCGCCAACCTGGCCGTGGCGGTGCAACCCGATTTTGAATACGCCGGCATCAAGGTGGGGGATGAAACCCTGGTGGTGGCTGCGGAGTTGGCCGACAAACTGATGGCGCTTTGGGGCCTGAAAGGAGAGCCGGTCTTTAAGGTTCCGGGGAGAAAACTGGAAGGCGCCCAATGCAACCATCCCTGGATTCCCAGGCTTTCCCAGGTCATCCTGGCGAACTACGTCACCCTGGAGGCCGGGACCGGGCTGGTGCACATCGCCCCGGGGCACGGCCAGGAGGACTACGTCTTCGGCAGCCGCTATAATCTTCCGCCTTATTCCCCGGTGGATGACGGCGGGCGCTTTACCAATGAAGTGCCGGAGTTTGCCGGGCAACCGGTGGAAGCCGCCAATGCCGGCATCATCGAGTTGTTGCGGCAGCGGGGCAGGCTCCTGGGGGTTGAGGCGATGAGCCACAGCTACCCGCACTGCTGGCGCTGCAAGCAGCCCATCATCTTCCGGGCCACGGAGCAGTGGTTCATCTCCATGGCGGCCAACGATCTGCGGCAAAAAGCCCTTGCGGCCATCGACCGGGTCACCTGGATTCCCCGCTGGGGCCGGGAGCGCATCTACCAGATGGTGGAGCGCCGCCCGGACTGGTGCATCTCCCGGCAACGCTCCTGGGGGGTTCCCATCATCGCCTTCCACTGTGAGTCGTGCGGCGGGGTGCTCTTGACCCGGGAAATCATGGCCGCCATCGTGGACCGGGCCCGGCGGGAGGGGATAGATTTCTGGTTTGCCGAACCGGAAACGGTATTTTTGCCACCGGGGACCACCTGCGGCTGTGGAGGCGTAAATTTCCGCAAGGAGACCGACATCCTGGATGTCTGGTTCGATTCCGGGGTGAGTTGGGCCGCGGTGGTGGAACCCGACGCGGACCTGACGCTGCCCGCCGACCTCTACCTGGAAGGCTCGGACCAGCACCGGGGCTGGTTTCACTCGAGCCTCCTGACCTGCGTGGGCACCCGGGGGCAGGCGCCCTATAAAGGGGTGCTGACTCACGGCTTCGTGGTGGACGGGGACGGGCGCAAGATGTCCAAGTCCATGGGAAACGTCATCGCCCCCCAGGAGGTCATGGACAAATACGGCGCCGAGATCCTGCGGCTGTGGGTGGCGGCGGAGGATTACCGGGACGATGTGAGGCTGTCGCCGGACATCCTGAAGCAACTGGCCGACTCCTACCGGCGCTTTCGCAACACCGCCCGCTTCATGCTGGGAAACCTCTATGACTTCGACCCCGAGATCCACTGGCTGGAGCCGGGCGCCCGTGATGAACTGGACCGCCTGGCCCTGTCCTGGCTGGCCCAGTTGCTGGCCCGGGTCAAACGGGCTTACGAGGATTATGAGTTTCACCAGGCCTTTCATCGCCTGCACCAGTTTTGCGCCGTGGAACTCAGCTCCATCTATCTGGACATCCTGAAGGACCGCCTTTACGTCTCGAAAGCCGATTCCTCTGGGCGCCGTAGCGCCCAGAGCACGTTATACGACTTGCTCCAGGGCCTCACCCTGGCCATGGCCCCCATCCTCTCCTTTACCGCCGATGAGATTTGGGAATATATTCCCGGCTCCGGCCGCCCCGAAAGCGTCCACCTGGCGAGCTTCCCCTCGCCGCCCCCGGGCTATCCCGACGAGGCCTTGCTTGCCAAGTACGACTTCCTGCTCAAGGTGCGGGGCGAAATCAACCGCAGTCTGGAAGAGGCCCGGAAGGAAAAGCGCCTGGCCACGGCCCAGGAGGCCGCGGTGATTTTGGCGACCATGGACGGTCAACTTTATGATAAGCTGAAAGCCCAGGCGGCGGAGCTCCAAACCCTGGCCCAGGTGGCGGAACTCGAGGTGGCGCTTCAACCTGCGGGGGGCCGGGAAAATCAAGAGATTCCAGGGTTATTGGTTGCCGTGCAACCGGCAGCGGGGGAGAAATGCGTCCGCTGCTGGTTCCGGTACCCAGGGGTGGGGGAAGACCCGCGGCACCCCGACGTGTGCGCCCGCTGCCGTCAGGTTGTGGAGGGATAAGACGTGCCCCGCAAGTTAGCGATTTTCATGGCGATCCTGGCGACAGGGCTGCCCCTGGATCAGGTGACCAAGGTGCTGGTGCAGCTCAAGTTGCCCCTGGGAAGCCAGGAGCCTCTCATTCCGGGTCTGCTCAACCTGGTGCACGTCCGCAATAAGGGCGCGGCTTTCGGGTTGTTTTCCGGCTGGTCGGCGGACTACGCCTGGCTGTTCTTCGTGGCCACCACCGGGCTGGTGCTGGGGGTGTTGGGGTACCTGTTGTGGCGGCTGCCCGATGACCAGTGGCCGGCGGCCCTGGGTTACAGCCTCATCATGACCGGGGCCCTGGGCAACCTCATTGACCGGGTCCGCCTGAGAGAAGTGGTGGATTTTATCGACGTTTATTGGGGCCGCTACCACTGGCCGGCTTTCAACGTGGCCGACAGCCTGGTGTGCGTGGGAACGGCAATCCTGGTGTGGGTCATTATCCGAGACGAGAATACCGCTGATGCATCCAATCCTGTTTGAAATCGGGCCCATCAAGATTTTTACCTATGGCTTCCTCCTGGCGTTGGGGTTTTTAAGCGCCATCTTCGTGGCCGGCCGGGAAGCCAAACGCCTGGGCATACCGCCGGGAAAGTTTTTCGATCTCTGTTTTTATATTATCCTGGCGGCCCTGGTGGGCTCTCGTCTGGTCTATGTTTTACTGGATCTGCGCACCTTCATCGCCCACCCCCTGAAAATCTTCGCCCTGTGGGAAGGGGGTCTGGTCTTTCAAGGCGGCGTCATCCTGGCCTTGCTGGTGGCGTTCTTTTACATCCGGGTCCATGGTCTGCCCTGGCGCCCCACCCTGGACGCCCTGGGGGTGGGGACGCCCCTGGGGCAATTTTTCGGCCGCCTCGGCTGTTTTATGGCCGGGTGTTGCTGGGGCTCTCCTGCCGACCTGCCCTGGTCGGTGGTCTTTAGCAACCCCGATACCCTCTGTCCCCTGCGGGAGCCCCTGCACCCGGCCCAGCTCTACGAGGCCTTCCTGGCCCTGGGGGTCTTCGGGTTTCTTTATTGGTTCAGAACCCGCAAGCGCTTCGACGGCCAGGTGATTCTGATGTACTTTTGCCTGGCGGGCCTGGTGCGCTTTATCGTGGAGTTTTTCCGGAGCCCCCTGGATTACCGGGGCCACGTTTTTTTCGGCTGGATGCCCATGACCCAGCTTATCGCCTTGTTGCTCTTCCTGGTCTGCGGCAGCCTGCTGCTTTTCTGGAGCTTCCGGGCCCGGCCCCGGGGGGATTGATAAGGTTCTGGGTTTTAGGTTCTGGGTTCTGGCTTAAAATGAATGAAATGATCATTATATTGCCTGGTTAGGTTGGATGGATTTTACCGGGAAACCACCATGGCCGTTTTGGGCCACCCCTAATCATGCAATTCCTTGTAGGGGCGGCTCGCGAACCGCCCCTACGGGTGACTTTCACGGGAAAATGCCATGAATAATGGGGGGACGACCCGAGGGGGTGACCGTTGCACGCACGCCGCTGGCTGACCGCCATGATCATTCTGCCGCTCCTCTTGCTGGTGCTGTTTAAAGGCGGCCACGTCCTGTTTGTCCTGCTGCTCCTGGTGGTGAACGGGCTGGCGCAGTGGGAGTTTTTGGGGATGTTCCAGCCCGACTCCGACACCTTCCGCCGCCTCAAAGCCATTATCCTGGGATCGGTGCTCCTCCTGAGTTTCTGCACCGCCCAGCGGGTCACCACCCTGTGCAACCCCAGCGGCCCCCTCTTCGTGCTGGTGGGAATTCTCTTCGTCCTCCTCCTCTTCTACCTTATCGCCTACAGCCACATTCCCGATCTGAGCCGGGATCTGATGGTCAACGTCCTGGGCCTCCTCTATATCCCCCTGCTTTTAGGGCACTTTGTCTGGCTGCGCTACCTGAGTGACGGCCAGTGGTGGGTCTTTTGGCTCCTCATGGTCATCATGGCCGGGGATACCGGGGCGTTCTACGCCGGCCGGACCTGGGGCAAAACCAAGCTCTATCCCGAGGTAAGCCCCGGGAAGACCTGGGCCGGGGTGGCGGGGGGCACGGCCGCCGCCGTGATCGTCGGCGCCACCCTGGGCTGGTGGGCCTTGCCTTCCATGAGCATGATGGGCCTGGCCGGGCTGGCCTTGCTCCTGGCCGTGGTGGGGCTCTTGGGGGACCTCTTCGAATCCATGCTCAAGCGCCAGGCCCAGGTCAAAGACGCCTCGGAGATCCTCCCGGGCCACGGCGGCATGCTGGACCGCCTGGACAGCCTGCTCTTCGCCGCCCCCCTGGTGGTTTACGTCCGCTTGTTCCTGATCGGCTAGTGCAGGTCATTCTGAACAGAGCGTAGCGCAGTAAGGAATCTCGGCGGCTCAAAAAGAGAGATTCTTCGCTACGCTCAGAAAGACAAATATAGTCATTGCCAAAAGTTATTTCCGCTCAGGGACCCCTTATAATCCCCCCTGCCCCCCTTTAAAAAAGGG
>Ga0351865_10197_pt1 | contig 22368 bp, 20 predicted proteins | sample TotcelFGM3001L10_FD_206780 | JGI IMG/M metagenome (GOLD analysis project Ga0351865, IMG submission 206780) | Enriched cells from coal bed in the Powder River Basin, Montana, United States - Total cells FGM rep2 HSBNCT.FGM.300.1.L10 ... | reverse complement strand
TGCGTCCGCAGATATCCTTCAGCTGAAAATTGGCTTTGGCCCCGAACATCTTAGCGGTAGGCTTCCTGACCTTTTGAGGTTCGCTGAGAATTACGATTTTGCCGATAGGCGCTCCGTCCCTGCAGCAAATCGGGCTCGAAGACACCACGCAATTCGCATCCACCTGTCCCAGGGCAATACGGATTTCGAAATTATTGACCAGTTTAGAGCCTTCGACGATGGACAGGAATTCCAAATTATCCGGCTCCAGGACGTCTCGTATATGACGACCTTCGATAGGGCTATGGATCTGAAGCATTTTCCGGGCGCCGTCATTGATCATTGTAACCCGACTCTTCGAGTCAAAGGCGATCATGGCCTGGGGTATTGCAGAGAAGACGGCCTGCTGATAACTACCTACAATTTGCGCCTCTTCGGTTACCTTCTCAGTCTTCATCCTGATTTCTATTGTGTGTGCAATCGTTGTAGCGAACACAAGGGGTTGGGTACTGGAGCAGTTACAGTTGGAAATCAAGGAAATGCCGCCGATAAACTCACCCTGCGGATTGTAGATCGGTGCACTGGAAGCGGCATCGGCATGATACGCGCGCATGTAATGCTGCGGCCCGAAACATTGTGCGGGTTTCCTGATGGCCAGCACAATGGAAATAGAATTTGTGCCGACGATTTCTTCCGTCCAGAGAGCGCCTGGAATCAGCCGCGTCGATTGCGCCAGTTTCTTGCAGTGATCATTGACGCAGGTTTCTAAGATGCGACCTTCTTTGTCGAAAAGACAGACTAAGAAGCGGGTTGTATCAACACATTTATTAAAATTATTGATTAAAGGCCCTCCAGCCCGGATCAACTGACTGTTATCTTCAAGTAATGCCTGCATTTCAGCAGTGGACGGAGTCGGAGGAGTTGGTTTTTTCCAAGGATTTAATCCAGCGTCACGGCAGCGCCGCCAGGAGTTCAGGATGTCATCCGGAATAACAGCACCGTCAATATCCGTCCGCCCGGCGGCAAACTTTTCCCATTCCGACTTTGTCTTTAAAAATTTGTCTTCATAGAACTGCTGTAACGCCGAGAGTCGGTTCTGATAAGGTACGACATATTCGGTTCCTGCTCTAAGTTCCATTTATTACAGCTCACTTTCAAGACATGCGGGCGGAAAATCCTCGTCGAATTTTTACACTTCGCTGGTTGAAGCCGCAGTCTATACTATTTAATATCCGCATTTAAGGCGATGATTCTTCCTCGCCTCTTAAGTCTCCACTTCTCCCTGTCCCGGGATGACATGATTGAGACATATATGTCTCGTTGAGACGGTTATCTGCAGCTACAAATAAAATAACGTCAAAAAAATTCTATAAAAATTGAGGATGTAGTTATGAAAGTGGATATGGCATAAACATTGTAGTGTATTAAGCCATACAGGAATAAATACAAAATATTTTTGCGAATAGCAATAATAAATTTGATGATTTGAAATTGAATAACAACCGGATTAAAGGGACCTCTCGGCTTGCTTTGAGTTTGGTTGCATTATTTAAGAAGGTGGAAATTTGTTTCTTTAATCAAGTAAGGTAAATATAATCAATATGTTGCGTATTATGATGATGAGATCTGGTGCCGGAAAAAATCAGAAATCATTCATCCGATTTTTCCTTCGGAATAAGCGCATATTATGGATATTTATTTTTCAAAGCGTGTGCGCTGAAATAAAAACAAAACTGTCCCACGGAGTGTTCCATTACATCCTGCCGTGAGAAACGGAATTTTCCGGCAGGGAGAAATCTTTAATAGATTTTTAGGGAACGAAGGGACAGGGAGCAGGGGGAATCCCCCTGCTCCACGTATATTGATTGATCATAGCAGCCGATTTTTGTGGGCCATGTGCTGCTCGTAAATTTATTTTATTACAAAAATCCTATCATCTGACCCGTCAAGAAATCTGTCAAATTACGATTGGCGATCCTGATTGCGGAAAAAAATTCTTTGTTCGCTTGTGATTGGGATTCGAATCAAATAATTTCCGCGAGCTCTCCGTATGGACTCGACAGGGCATAAGAAAAGCCCGGCCTTTTTCGGGCCGGGCTGGAAAACTTATCGCACATGTAATGAATAATTTACTTTAGCGGCATTCCGTGCAGACAGCCAGTTCCTTGAACGGCACGCCGGTTTTCTTGCTGATGTATTTCAACTGATCCACTGGGGCGAAGAACTTGCCGCACTTTTCACAGGTCTGCATCTTAAAGGTACGGCCCCAGATCTTGCGTTTGTCGCCGGTCGACGTCATCTCGATGTGCCCTGTCGGACAGACATAAACGCAGGCGCCGCAGCCGATGCAGACGTCTGATTTTTCATTGTAAGGCGTGCCGACTTCTTTATACGATCCCCGGGAAAATAAACCGATGGCGCTCACGCCGACAACTTCTTCACAGACGCGAACGCAGGAGCGGCACAAAATGCACTTGCCGTGATCCTTGTCCGCCACGTAGCGGCCCTGCGATTCCACGCCCATTTCCTTGGCCATTTTTTGCAGGACCTCGGATTGGGGACAGCGCGCCAGAAGTAATTCCATAACCAGTCGACGGACGTTTTGGACCCGCGTGCTCTTCGTATCAACCATTAGGCCCTCTTCCACACCATAAAGGCAGGAGGTGACAATCCGCGTCCGGTTTCCCTTCTTGATCTCGACGACACATAACCGGCAGGCGCCGGATCGGGATATGGCTTCATGTGCACACAGGGTGGGAACCGAGATGCCCGCGCCGCGAATGGCTTCGAGAAGCATGGTGCCTTTTCGAGCTGATATATTCTTTCCGTCAATAATCATATTTACCATGGTGTCTTCTACCTCTACTTCACGTTGATTGCATCAAATTTGCAGCTCTGGATACAGGCGCCGCAACGGGTGCATTTATCTTGATCAATAATGTGAGCTTTCTTCTTCTCTCCGGTGATAGCCTGTACGGCGCAGAATTTAGCGCAGACACCGCATCCGGTGCATTTTTCCGCATCGATGCTGTAAGTGATCAGCGCCTTGCAGACGCCCGCGGGACAGCGGTGATCCTTAATGTGAGCATCATACTCTTCCCGGAAGTATTTAATCGTGCTGAGTACGGGGTTGGGTGCGCTGCCGCCCAGCGCGCAGAGCGAACCGTCGGCAATGGCCTGCGACATGGTTTCCAGAAGCTCGACATCGCCTTCTTTGCCGCGGCCGGCGCAAATGTCTTCCAGGATATCGCTCATCCGGCGAACGCCTTCCCGGCAGGGAACACATTTACCGCAGGACTCTTCCTTCAGAAAGTCGAGGAAATAGCGGGCGACGTCCACCATACAGGAGGTTTCATCCATGACGATCATGCCGCCGGAGCCCATCATGGAGCCTACTTCGGTGAGTTTATCGAAATCGACGGGGATATCGAGCAGGTTCTCCGGAATGCAACCTCCCGAGGGGCCGCCCGTCTGGACGGCTTTGAATTTGCGCCCGTTGGGTATACCGCCGCCCATGTCATAAATGATTTCATAGAGAGTGGTGCCCATCGGCACTTCGATGAGGCCCGTATTATTGATTTTGCCGACCAGCGAGAAGATTTTCGTTCCCTTAGAGCCTTCCGTCCCGATCGAGGAATACCAGTCGGCGCCTTTATTAATAATCAGCGGCACGTTGGCCCAGGTTTCCACATTGTTCAAAACGGTGGGCTTGTCCCACAGACCTTTTTCCACTGCGTGGACATATTTGGCGCGCGGTTCACCGGCGCGGCCTTCGATCGAAGCAAACAGAGCGGAGGATTCACCGCAGACGAAGGCGCCAGCGCCTTTGTTGATGTGAATATCAAACGAAAAATCCGTGCCGAGAATATTCTTGCCTAAAAGGCCTGCTTCCCTGGCGGCTTCAATCGCCGTCTTGAGATGCTCTACCGCCAGCGGGTATTCATTTCTCACGTAGATGTAACCTTCGTGCGCCCCCACGGCGTAAGCGCCGATGATCATGCCCTCAATGACACTGTGAGGATTGCCTTCCATGAGGCTGCGGTCCATGTAAGCGCCGGGGTCGCCTTCGTCTCCATTGGCGATGACGTATTTCGGCTCGCCATGTGCCCGTCGGACGCCTTCCCATTTGAGGGCCGCCGGGAAACCTCCACCGCCGCGGCCTCTGAGCCCGGCCTTCTTCACTTCATTGATGACGTCTTCCGGCGTCATTTCCGAAAGCACTTTACCCAGTGCCTGGTAGCCTTCGATGGCAAAATAGTCTTCGATCTTTGCCGGATCAATCATGCCGTTCTTGCCGAATACCACCCGAACCTGCTTCTTATAGAAGGGCAGGTCTTCTTCCCTGAACAGAGTCTTTTGCGTTTCCGGATGGCGGTAGAGCAAACGGCTGATCACTTCGCCCCTGCCCACGGTTTTCGAGACGATTTCCGGTACATCCTCGACTTTGACGTGCTGATAAAAATACTTGTCGGGATGGATGACGACCATCGGTCCTTTCTCGCAGAAGCCCAGACAACCGGTGGCGAGGACATCCACGTCCATGTTTTGTTTCTTTAATTCGGCTTCGAGCGCTTCTTTGACCTTGAGACTGCCGGTAGCACGACAGCCGGTTCCGGCGCAAATGGCCACAAACTTTTTCTTCGGACCGTAGTAGATCGTTAAATTGTCCATAATCTGGCGGGCTTGAGTATCAGGATTTTCGTTCATTGCTGCGCCCCCTCTTCACTGATCTTCTTGATGATTTTATCAACTTTGTTGATCGTCACCTGGCCGTGATAGTCGGTATTGATGACCACGACGGGTCCCAGTGCGCAGGCGCCAACGCAGTTGACGGTTTCGAGCGAGAACTTTCCATCGGGGGTCGTATGACCCGGTTTGATGCCCAGCGTGGTTTCGAACCTGTCTTGAAGGGCGGCGGCACCGCGGACATGGCAAGCCGTTCCCTTACAGATTTTGACGATATTTTTACCGCGCGGTTTCAAACTGAAGGCGGTGTAAAACGTCGCTGCTTCATACATACGAGTGAAAGGCATATTCATCTGCGCGGCCGCTGTTTTCAAGGCTTCCTTCGGAAGATAATTGAAGGTTTCCTGAATATCCTGCAAAACGGCTATGAGCGCGGTTCTATCGCCTTTATATTTCTTGACGATTTGTTTTGTTTTTAGCTTGATATCGCTAGCTTTTTCCATTCTAAATTCACCTCAATATTCTTCGGGTTCTCCCCTTTTTCTTTTAATCACAGCCTTTCAGGTATTTGGCTTTATCCAGGATCTTCTGATATTCGCTTACCACTTTCTTCTGAATCGTCTCGATTTCAGCCCCGCCCAGATGACGGAAACGGCCTTGGGACTTGAAATAATCCTTGATCGGCTTGAGCTTTTTCGGCATGTCGGGAGATACGCGATATTGTCCGTTTTCAACTTCATACAAGGGGAAAACTCCCGTTTCCACGGCCATCCGTCCCATGGACACTGCCGTTTGGGACGCGGCGCGCCATCCGGTCGGACAGACGGCGAAACAGTGGATATAAGATGGCCCTTTAATGCTTTTGGCCTTTTCAATCTTGCGGATGAAATCCAGCGGATAGCTGGGGCAGGCGGTGGCCACATAAGGAATGTCATGGGCAACCATGATTTCCGGCATGTTCTTTTTCCAGGTTTTCTGGCCCATGCTCACTTTTCCCGCCGGAGCAGTTGTGGTGGATGCGCCCATCGGCGTGCCGCTGGAGCGCTGAATGCCCGTATTCATGTAAGCTTCGTTGTCGAAGCAGACATAAATCATGTCGTGGCCGCGTTCCATCGCGCCGGAAAGCGCCTGAAACCCGATGTCCATGGTGGCGCCGTCGCCGCCCATACCGACGACTTTGATATAGCGGTCGTCAATCTTCCCCTTTTTGCGCAGGGCTTTGAGGCCCGCCTCAATACCGGAGGCGACCGACGCTGCGTTTTCAAAGGCGACGTGAATCCAGGGCACCTGCCATGCGGTGGTCGGAAACATACTCGAGACGATTTCCATGCAACCGGTCGCGGACGCGATGACGGTATTTTCGCCGAGCGCCTTGGCCATCAGCCGCACGGCGAGCACCTCGGCGCAGCCCGAGCAGGCGCGGTGTCCCGGCGACAGCAATTCTTGTTTATTAATCAGCCGCGGAGCATATAAATCAAAATTTTCTACAATATTCATTATTCTCTCACTCCCCAAAATTCATAGGTATCCACCGCAAGGCCTGCCGTGTCTGCCAGAACTTTTTCAAACATGCCCACAAAATCATGAACAGGAACATCACGTCCGCCCAGTCCGTAAATATAATTGTAAATCAAAGGACGGTCGGCCTGGGCATAAAGGGCTGACTTGATTTCCGAAAATACCGGACCGCCGGGACCGCCGAAGGAGACGGCGCGGTCGGTCACAATCAGTTTTTTCGCATTTTTTACAACCGCCTGGATTTCCTCAAACGGGAATGGACGCCATAATCTTAATTTAATGAGCCCGGCCTTGACACCCTTGGACCGAAGTTCATCAATCGCCATCTGGGCCGTTTCTCCCATCGAGCCCATGGTCAGCATCAGAATTTCCGCGTCGTCGGTTTTGTAGGTTTCGACCGCTTTATAGGAGCGGCCGAACAATTTTCCCCATTCGTTCCAGACGTCGACAATGACTTTTTTGGAATTTTTCAGCGCTTCATCCTTGGCTTTCATAATTTCCGTAAAGTAGTCGGCCATGGCAAAAGCGCCCATGGTCACCGGTTTTGCGGGATGAAGCGTCGCATGGGGAATAAACGGCGGCAGGAATCCATTCACTTCTTCCTGTGTCGGCATCTCAAAAGGTTCCACCATGTGCGTTAACTGAAAACCATCAATATTAATATTGACCGGAAGCATGACATCTTTATGCTCGGCAATTTTGAAAGCGATGATCGACATATCAATCGCTTCCTGCCCGTTTTCCACAAAGATGGAAATCCAGCCCGAATCACGCTGCGGCATAATATCGGAATGATCATTCAGAATGTTCAGAGGACCGGAAACCGCCCGGTTGGCGATGGCCATCGTGATCGGCAGACGCATCGCCGAAGCGATGGGCAGCAGTTCATGCATATACATCAACCCCTGAGAGCTGGTCGCCGTATAAGAACGGGCGCCCGTGCCAGACGCGCCGATGACCGCGCTCATAGCCGAATGTTCCGATTCCACGGTTACGAATTCCGCATCGATTTTGCCGTCTGCGACGAGATCGGACAGATGCTCCGCAATGTGCGACTGAGGGGTGATGGGGTAAACGGCCGCCATGTCGATATTGCAGAGCCCCACGGCTTCCGCGACGGCAACTGCCACTTCCATACCTACGCGTTTGCCCATGTTATTCCTCCTCAATCATCTTGATTGCGCGGGGCCAGCACTCATGCGAGCAGATGCCGCATCCCTTGCAATAATCCAGATTTGCGCTAAAAAAACCGTCTTCAGTTTGCTGTACGCATCCTTCGGGGCAAAAGACGTAACAAATGCCGCACTTGATGCATTTTGCGTTGTCCCAGATGGGCCGCTGCGACCGCCAGCTTCCCGTGTGGTATTCGCTGGCGCTGCCCGGTTCGGACACGACACAGCCGATGGGAAGTTCCCGCCATGTTTTCAATGTCATATCTACCTCTTAATTGATTATTTGTATTTCGTCGTAGGCCCGTTTCATCGCGTTGAGATTCTTCTGGGCGATTCTGCCGAACCGGTGCTCAATGGCATCTTTCATCGCTTCGAGTTCCATGACGCCGGTCACTTTCAAGAGCGCTCCGATCATGGTCGTGTTGGCAATGGGTACGCCCATTTCTTTGCGCGCGATGCCGGTGCCGTCCACGGTTGCGACCGTGCCCTGGAAGTTCAATTCTTTGCGAATGTCTTCGGGTGTTTTAGGAGTGTTGACGATTAATTTGCCGGTGGGTTTCAGTCCGTCGGTGACGTTCACGAGGCCGATCAAACTGGCGTCGAGCACCAGAACGACATCGGGATCGTAAATGCCCGAACGAACATTAATTTTCTTGTCATCAATGCGGGTAAACGCCGCGACGGGCGCCCCTCTTCTTTCCGGGCCGAAACTGGGAAACCCCTGAGCATATTTTCCTGCGGCAATTGCCGCAACCGCCAGCAATTCCACCGATGTAACCGCTCCCTGACCGCCCCGGCCATGCCATCTGACTTCTATCATGTACCTATATCTCCTTCATAAACTTTACACAAAATGACCGTCTTCCATAATATAGAAGCATTATGGAGTCAACAATTTTTCGTTTTCTCTGAATATACGACAGATATCTATAGGATACGCCATTTGTTCCGTTCGGATGTGTACAGATCGTTTCCTTTTGAGTCATTGATGACAACCAGGGGTAACTCAACAATTGTGAGTCTGCGGATCGCTTCCGGCCCCAGATCCTCATAGGCAATTAATTCCGCTTTTGTGATGCAGCGCGCTGTTAGTGCCGCAATGCCGCCGATGGCTCCGAAATAGACCGCTTTATATTTCTTAATTGCTTCAATAACTTCCGGTGAGCGGTTGCCTTTACCGATCATTCCGCGGAGGCCGTGTTGGATGAGTGCGGGAGTAAAAGCGTCCATCCGGTAGCTGGTTGTCGGTCCGATCGACCCGATCACCTTGCCGGGAGGCGTGGGAGAAGGGGCGGCGTAGAAAAGCGTCGTTGTTGACAAATCTATCGGCAGCGGCTGACCCTGCTGGAGCGCTTCATCCAGGCGACGGTGTGCGGCATCCCGGGCTGTGTAGACTTCGCCCGTAAGCACAACCATATCGCCTGCCCGTAAGGTAGAGCAAATAGCGGCGGTCAGAGGCGTCTGGATAAGGAGGGGAGTTTTTTCTGCGGCGGCTGCGTTGATTTCAGCATTCATAGCGTTTCTTCCCGGTGTCTGGCCACGTGGCACTGGATATTGACGGCCACGGGCAGCGAGGCGATATGACAGGGCATCATCTCCGCCTGAACGCCCAGTGTCGTTACCCTGCCGCCCAGTCCTGCGGGACCGATGCCCGTTTCATTAATCCGCATGGTGAGTTCTTTTTCCATTTGCTCCAGACGCGAATCCCATTGATTCGTTTCACCCACCGGCCGTAAAAGGGCCTTCTTGGCGAGAATGCACGCCTGTTCGAGGGAGCCGCCGATGCCGACACCCACAATAATCGGCGGGCAGGGGTTGGCGCCGGCCTTTTCCACCGTTTCCAGGACAAACTTCTTGATGCCCTCGATTCCCGCCGCGGGCGTCAGCATTTTGGCCGCGCTCATGTTTTCACTGCCACCGCCTTTGGGCATGACAATGATTTTTAGTTGATTGCCGGGCACAACATCGATATGAATAACGGCGGGCGTATTGTCTTGCGTATTTGCTCTGGTAAGCGGATCGCACAGGGACTTGCGCAAAAAGCCTTCCTGGTATGCCTGTCGTACACCTTCGTGAATGGCCTCCCGCAAATCACCCTCAATGACATGTACATCCTGGCCGATTTCAATAAACAGAACGGCAAGACCGGTATCCTGACAGACAGGCATCCGCTCACGACAGGCAATATCGGCATTCTGAAGGATTCTTTCCAGGACCTGTTTACCGATGGGCGATTCTTCCTCGTGCAGAGCACTTTGCAGAGCGGAAATTATATCCATTCCCAAGACAGTATTGGCTTCAATAAACAGTTTTTTTACGGTGGCCGTGATCCGCTTGGCATTGATTCTTCGGAGGATTCTTCTTTCTTTATTTTCCATAATTTAGTTTTTCCCATGATGCACATGACGCCTCAAAACGGTCAGAGGCAAGGCTTAGCGAAGCTAGCGGAGAGGCCTACTTTTGTGTAGGTCGCAGCGACGAAAGATGAAGCGCAACGCCGCATATGACCGTTTTGAGGCGCCATGCTACATGTCCCGGCGGAATTCCAGCGACTTGGAAATCGTCATTTTGTCGACATACTTCAAGTCGCCGCCCATAGGCACGCCCATAGCAATGCGGGTGATCTGTATGTTGTCGTCTTTAAACATCCGGGTAATCAAAAGCGCTGTGGCTTCGCCGTGAACATTGGGATTGGTGGCGAGAATGAGCTCGTTGATCCGGCCTTCGCGGATGCGCTTTTGCAGTTCGCCCAGACGCAAATTTTCCGGCCCGATGCCGTCGAGCGGCGCCAGCGCGCCGTGCAGGACGTGATACAATCCATGAAAAACGTCGCTTTCTTCGATAGCGGCCAGAGCGTCCGGTTCTTCGACCACGCAGATCACATGCTGATCGCGCCCCGTATTGCTGCAGATATGGCAGATATCCTCTTCGGTTGGATTGAGGCAGATCCGGCAGAGTCGGATTTTTCGTTTTACTTCGACCAGGCTTTCGGCCAGTTTCTCCACATCATCGGGGGTAGCCCGCAAAATGTAATTGGCCAGCCTTGCAGCTGTCTTCTCACCGATTCCCGGAAGCTTGGCCAATTCCGCAATCAGACGTTTAATCGGTTGTGCGTAAGATTTCATGCGTGCCTTACATACCCATTCCGGGAATGCCTAAGCCCCCGGTGATTTTCGCCATTTCGGAAGACGCCATTTCCTGCGATTTGCGGATGCCTTCGTTTACTGCCGCGGCGATCAGGTCCTGCAGCATCTCAACATCTTCCGGATTGACAACTTCTTTCTCAATCTTCAGGGAAACGATTTCAAATTTCCCGTTAACCAGCACCTTGACCATACCTCCGCCGGATTGCGCTTCAATTGTTTTTGATTCCAGTTCCTGTTGCAACCGGCCAATTTTCTCCTGCATTTTCTTGGCCTGTTTCATGATATTGCCGATGTTATGCACCTTGGTTACCCCCCTGTTTCTTATCCGTAATTGGTTTTATATCTACAAGCTCCGCTCCTTCGAACTGTGAGAGCACTTTCTGGAAAACCGGAGAATTCATGGCCTCGCGCTTGATGTCGTTTAAGGTGTTCTTTTTTGTACTGCGATTAGAGTCGTTCACCTTCGGCGTCTCGATCGTTTTTATCACCAGGGAGACTTTTTGCGAATAAAAAAGTTCCGCAATTCTTTCCAACTCTTCTTTCTGCGGCTTTTCCATAATGCTGTCGAGAAAAATATAACCATGCGGGAAGCCCAGTGTCAAACAGCCGTTTGACAGCCCCAGAATTTCTGCCGCATCAATTTTAGCGCCCAGCGGCGGATTTTCCCGCTTGATAAACTTTTTCAGATCATGGCCCGGAGCGGGTTTGGCCGCATGACGGGGTTGCGCCGTTTCGGAAACGGGTTGGGGGCCGGGAGGATCGGCAGCGTCTTGCGGTGCCGCGGGTTCAGGTGGCTCGAACGATTTTGTTGCCACCGGCTCGGCGACAATTCTATCCCGGGATGGCGAATCATTGTTCTCAAGCCTGTTCTCCAGCGATTCCAGAGCCGCCAGGATTTCGCCGACAGGAAGAACCGGTTCCAGATAAGCCATCCGGACCAGGATGGTTTCAATTTTCATCCGCACTTCCTGGCTGCGGCGCAGACTGTCGGCTTCACCGAGAAGGATATCCAGGTAACACTGCAGCGTTTCGCGGGAGATATTTTGCGTTTGATTTTTAAGCTTTACCACCTGTTCCGGTGCGATATCAAAGGACGAACCGCCGTCCGCGGCGATTTTCATCAGCAGTAAATTGCGGAAATGCCGAAGCAGCATCGAATAAAAGTGTTTCATGTCAATGCCCGCCAGATAAGCCTCTTCCAGAATCATCAGGCAAGCGCCGGCGTTGCGGGCCATGACCGCTTCAGAAAGGCGATAGAGGTATTTACGATCGGCGAGTCCCAGGATATCTTCCACGTCCTCATCGGAAATCGTCAGGCCGGAGTAAGAGATCACCTGATCAAAAATACTTTGAGCATCGCGCATGCTCCCGTCGCCGGCTTCGGCAACCCAGGAAAGCGCCGTCGGGCTGATCGTGATGCCTTCTTTGGCGGAGATTATCGCCAGATTATCCGCTATTTGCTTAAGCGATATGCGGCGGAAATCATAACACTGGCAGCGCGACAGGATGGTGGCGGGGACTTTGTTGTTTTCCGTCGTGGCAAAAATAAAAATGACGTGGCCGGGCGGTTCTTCGAGTGTTTTCAGAAGAGCATTGAACGCCTCGCGGGTCAACATATGCACTTCATCGATAATGTAAATTTTGTATTTGGAGGCAGCCGGAGCAAATTTGACATTTTCACGAAGTTCGCGGATTTCATCTATCCCGCGATTGGAGGCGCCGTCGATTTCGCGAACGTCCATCGACGTCCCTTCCGTAATCTCCTTGCAGTTCGGACAGACATTACAGGGTTCGGCCGTCGGTCCTTTCTCGCAGTTGAGCGATTTGGCCAGAATCCGGGCCACCGATGTCTTGCCGACGCCCCGGGGGCCGGAAAACAAAAAGGCGTGTCCAATGCGTCCTTGTCCGATCGCATTGGCCAACGTTCGGATGACGGGCTCCTGACCCGCAACATCGTCAAATTTTTGCGGGCGAAATTTTCGGGCTAGTACCAGATATTCCAATTATACCTCGTTACATTGGGTTTTTGCGCCGGAGATAATAAATTATAAATGGAGACCGGGTTTACCGCAACACACGATGGGATTTGCTGCCGCTGCTTCCTTCCGGACCTGACGGGGTTCACAAGCCTTCGTTGTACGGGACCCGGCCATAATTTCATTGCCTGATCAAGACTCTTAATGGATAAATGGACAGGAATCAACCCAAATTTTGAAGACAGTGGCTGAATAATAAGGGTGAGCTTCAATCCTGCTTTGCGGGACGAGCGTTAATTCTCCGCAACTTGTTACGGAACAACGACGTTCATTTCTTAGCCTCGACAGCTTGCTGCGAGGTGGTTGATCCTGCTGTAATTAATGGCGGAGAGTGGGGGATTCGAACCCCCGTGGGAGCTTGTGACCCCCAAATCGATTTCGAGTCGATCCCGTTACGACCACTTCGGTAACTCTCCGATTATCGTAATATCATTATACGATAGGGACGTTTTTGGCCAACGTCCCTATCGTTGTTATCTGGCGGAGAGAGCGGGATTCGAACCCGCGGTACACCTTTGTGGGCATACACACGATTTCCAGTCGTGCTCCTTCGGCCACTCAGACATCTCTCCGCGCCTTATTCAGCTGCCGACTCGGCTCTTACCCTCTTTTCTCTAAAAAATCTACTCAAAATTTCCCCGCACTCGTCCCGCAGAATTCCTTCCGTAATATCGGCCTGATGATTGAAACGATTATCATTCAGAATTTGATACAGAGAAACCACGGCTCCGGCTTTCGGATCGCGCGCGCCGAAAATAACCTGACTAAGCCTTGCCTGGAGAATCGCGCCTGCGCACATGACGCAGGGTTCCAGTGTTACATAGAGTTTCGCCCCGGTCAGGCGGTAATTGCCGATCTCCGTGCAGGCCTTGCGGATAGCGAGCATTTCGGCGTGTGCGGAAGCATCGTTGCCGGCAATGGGAGCGTTGTGAGCTGAGGCGAGAATGCGGTCGTCCTGAACCAATACCGCGCCGATAGGCACTTCGTTCTGCCGAGCGGCTTTGCGCGCTTCGTCCAGGGCTAATCTCATGTAATCTTCATCTGTCAGCATTTTTTATCCCGCCGTGTCTAAAATCACATTTTCGTTACCATATTGTTGATTTTGAGGCAAATGCCGTATATGATTCCGTATAAGCGAGAAAAACATGGATTCAAAAAAGATTTTTCTTTTACCGATCATTATCTCCATCATCGGGCATGTCGCCTTGATTACCGTGAGCAGCATGGTGGACCTGCGCGACAATGTCAAAGCCGCCGAACTTTTCACCGTTCGAATTGCGCAATCTGAGCCCCAGCGGGCCGAAGAACCCCAAAAAGAGGAAAAAGCAAAACCGGTGCGCGAAAAAATACAGCCGCAAAAGCGGGAAGCCAAACCACTCCCGGAGGGCGGACGCGAAGATACGGTGGATCTGGGGTCTTCCGATATGAAGTATGCAGGCTATCTGGCGACTCTGAAAAAAAAGATATTGCCGATCTGGACATCTGCCGCAGCATACAGGAACAGCGAAGTCGGCGTAGTGGTCATCCTGATGTCCATCAATGCCGACGGTTCGTTGTCGCAGTTGCTTCTGACGTCGTCCTCCGGTTCGGCAAGTCTTGATCAGGGTACTCTGGATGTCATTAATGCCGCAGCGCCTTTTCATCCGCTGCCCGCAAAACATGAGCTTTCGCGCCTGCACATCACCGCATCGTTTCGCTACCAGTAACAGGCGGTGCGGGAAAGTTTCGTTGAATTATTTTTTCTTAGCCTTCATGTGAATTGGATGGCCAGCATGGAGAAGTCGTCATCCAGAATATCCTGACCTCTGTAAGCCTGCATTTTATGATAGAGCGCATCGATATCTTCGCCTTTACCCAGCGGGCTTTCCAGTACATAGACTCCCAGTTCGTCCAGCGTCCACATCTCGCCGCCGGGGTGGTCCACCTCGTAAACACCGTCCGAAAAGATGTACAGATGAGCTTCCGGCGGCACGGCGACGGAGCTTCCCTGATAGGTGCTTTCGGGTAGTCCGCCGATAAACAAATTATTCGTCATCAGCTTGGTGAGCCCTCCCTCCCGCGAAACGAGGAAAGCCGGCGGATGCCCCCCGCTGGCAAAACGCAGTTCGCGGCTCTGACGGTTAAAAACACCATACCAGATGGTGAAGTAGAGATTGTTGTGGTGCTCCATCTGGAAGGCATCATTGAGCGTCGCCAGAACCTGCTGGGGCAGACGGAAATCTGTTTTCGGCAGCGTCTGGGAGCGGATGGCATTGAAGGCGGAAACGGACAGCAACGCCGAGCCGACCCCGTGTCCGCAGACATCGAGAAGATACATGGCGAAGTTGTCCTCGTCAATCCAGTGATAGCCGAAGCTGTCGCCGCCGAGCTGGGCACTCGGAAAGAAACGCCAGGCCGTGGTGATGCTTCCCATGGGAAGAGGTTCCGGCATGAGCGATACGACATATTCCGCCGCCTGCGCGAGTTCCGCGGCGAGCGCCTGACGGCTGGACAGCAGGGCGGCATACGCTTCGTTTCTCTGCAGCAGGTTGATATAGCCCTGCGAATGATAGCGGATGCGGGCGAGAAGTTCGATCCGGTCCGGGAGCTTCACCAGGTAGTCGTTGGCTCCGAGCTCAAACGCTTTTGCTTTCGTCACGGCCTCTTCATTGGAAGACAGAACGATCAGGGGCACATTTTTCAACTGGGGATGAACCCGGAAAAATTTCACCATCGTCAGACCATCGATATCCGGCATGACCAGATCCTGAAGGATGACGGTCGGGGCATACTCGGCGGCTGTCGGGATCGCCTGCGTCGGGTCCTGGCAGAATTGAAAAATGATATCGGTTTCCGGTTCGAGCATCCGCTTCACGGCTGCGCCGACGATGGCTTGATCGTCGATGAGAAGAACCTTGATCTTATGAGCCGTGAGGGTTGCGGCTTGGTCCTGGCCGGACTGCGCGGGGATGGGTGTTTCTTTTTCTGGCATAATTTAATTCCTTTACTTTAAATGGACCTTTTTCAAAATGGCTCCGGCGATTTTTTCCAGGGGCAGGATTTCAACCGCGCCCCCCAGTTCTACAGCCGCCGCAGGCATTCCGTAGACAATAGACGTTTCTTCATCCTGGACGATCGTGTGCCAGCCCGACTTCCTAAGCGCCGTGAGGCCTTCTCCGCCGTCGCGTCCCATGCCCGTGAGGAGAATCGCCAGATCCTTCCGCGGCCAGTATCGCTTGATACTTTCAAAGAACGTGTTGACGGAGGGGCGATAAGGATACTCCCGGGGATGCTCCGAATAGTGGAGGGCCTGATCCGGACCGAAGACGAGATGATCGTTTGTTCCCGCCACGAGAACCACACCGGAACGGGGCCGCATGCCTTCCGCGGCCAGGGCCACGGCAAGCGGCGTTTGAGAGTTCAGCCATTCGGCAAGACCCTGGGCAAACTGCTGATCCACGTGCTGACAGATGACCACTGCGGCATCCAGTTTTTCAGGAAGGCCCGACAGAATGGTTGCCAGAGCCTTGGGGCCTCCTGTGGAGGATCCGATAGCGACCAGGTGCGGCAGGTGAGCCGGCGAATGCCGGCTTTTGCCGGCCCCTGGTTGCGCCGGCTGGGTTGTGTTGCCGAGAAGCTTGGCCATCGTAACGACTTTTTTGAGCAGGACGTCCCGGCCCGCAACGAAGCCATCGTGCTGGAGAACAGGTGTGGCGATGGCGTCGAGCGCTCCGCAACCCATTGCCTCAAAGACTTTTCCCGCCTGCTTGGCCAGAGCATCGGAGAGAATCAGGATGGCGCAGGGAGCCTCCTTCATGATATCGCAGATCAGCTGGGCGCCGTTAACATTGGCAAGGGCCAGATCGACAAGGAGCAGATCCGGCGGTTCGCGCCGGCATTTCGCGAGGACGTCGGCCCCGCTGCCCGTGGTCCAGATTATTTTATAGTCTGTTTCCTGGGAGATGATTTGCCGGACAAGGGTCAGAGCGGTTGTGTCACGGTGAGCAATGGCAATCGTCAGAGGCATCAGGGGCCTCCGATCAAATCGAGGACGGCAGTCAGCAGACTCTCATCGTGAAAGCTGCCTTTCGTCAGGTAATAATTCGCTCCGGCTTCGAGGCCGCGCAGACGGTCCTCCTCGCGATCCTTATAAGAAACGATCATCACCGGCACATCTTTAAGAAGCGGATCGGCTTTCACGGTTCGGACCAGTTCAATGCCGTTCATGCGGGGCATATCGACGTCGGAGATGAGGAGATCAAACGAATGGGCCGTCATGATGTTCCAGCCGTCCACGCCGTCCACGGCCGTGGTGACGTCGTAGCCGGCATTTTCCAGAAGCCGCCGCTCGACTTCGCGGACGGTGAGAGAATCATCAACGACGAGGATGCGCTTTTTTCCGGCGGGCAGGGTCTGGCGTCCTTTGCCGACTTTTTGAAGTTTTCCGGTGGTGAGGAGCTGGTGGATGGATCGCACCAGGTCATCCACGTCAAAGATGACAACAGGCGAGCCGTCGTCGAGGATGGCTCCGGCGCTGATATTGGGGATCTTCCCGAGACGGCTGTCGAGCGGACGGACAACCAGGCTTTCCTCGCCGATGACATGATCGACGACCAGGCCGTAACGATTCAGGCGATCACTGATAATAACGATCGAGAAAGTCGCGCTGGGAGTAGGCACGGGCGGCAGTTGAAAAAGCTGGCGGGCATCGAGAATGCCGATATGTTCCTCATCCAGGGTGCAATAAGAACGGTCTTCGATTTCCCGGATATCGGCCCGCGTGAGCGACAGGACCCGGTCGATGCGCGACAGCGGCAAAGCATAAGGCTCATCGCCGATGGACAAAAGCAGGGTTCTGAGGACGGAGAGTGTCAGCGGCAGTTGCAGATGGAAACGGGCGCCGCGGCCGGCTTCGGCGTCAACCCGCACCGTGCCTCCGACTTCATGCGCCATGTTAAAGACGACGTCGAGACCGACACCGCGTCCTGAGATTTCCGTCACGGTTTTGGCCGTCGAGAACCCCGGCAGGAAGAGGAATTCAAAAAGCTCCGCCCGGCTTAAGCTTCCGGCCATCTCCGGCGAGACGTAGCCTTTCTCCACCACTTTGCCCCGCAGGTCTTCCGGATTGATGCCCCGGCCGTCGTCGGTCAGCGAAATGTTCAACATCCCGGCGACATGCCGGGCTTCCAGGACGAGGGTTCCCTCGGCGGGTTTGCCGGCCGCCTGCCGGTCGGCGGGTGTTTCCATGCCGTGGTCGATGGCATTGCGGATAAGATGGGACAGAGGCGCTTCCAGCCTCTCCAGAATATCACGATCGACCGGCGTGGCCGCCCCGGCAATTTCGAAGCGGACCTGTTTTCCGGTTTCCCGGGCCAGGTCCCGGACCATGCGCGAAAAGCCGTGCAGACCGTCGGAAAAAGGCACCATTCGGCTCGAGATGACTTCGTTATAAAGACGATGCGCCAGATGCTCCAGGCGCCGCGAGAAGCGTTCGAACCGGACGATATCCTGGGCAACGGTCTGTTCAGCTTCGGTGACGCGGGTCAGGGTTTCTTGCAGACTATCCGAGCCGTCGCCGTCTCCATTTTTGGCCTGGGATTCCAGGGAGTGCCGCAGGGGCTTTTCCACTTCGAAGATATCTTTCTTCAGGCGCAGCAAACTTTGATAAACCGTTTTGACGGTCTGGGACTGAACCAGACATTCGCCGGCCAGAGCCATAAGACGGTTCATGTTTTCCGCCCGGACGCGCACCAGGCCTCCTTCTCCTTTATCCTGTGCGGCGCGGGGGCGGGAGGCCGGCGAAGCGACCGGGGGAGCGACGCTGGTATTATTCGCGCCGGTATCCGGCGCAGGTTCGGCCCGAAGTGCAAAGTCCTTTCCGGAAAGAGGCGCACCGGCCGCTGCTTCAGTTTCCAGGGTGCCGGCAGAGGGCGGGGCGGCGGTTGTCGCCGCTGCCGGCGGCGGCGACGGGTCCGTAAGAGGTTCGGGTGCTGCTGTTAATAAAACCCGCAATTGATCTGACTGGGCCTGAATCTCGCCTGTCGCTCTTTCCAGAGTTGCCGGCAGCTCACTTACGTCCAGACGGGACAGGGCGGCAAAGAAATCATTGCCTTTCAAGAGCCGGTCCACCGCATCGGACGTCAGGGGCCGCTTCCCCTGCTGGGCTGCAGAAAGAACGTCCTCCATGGCATGGGCCAGAGTGACCGCAGCCGTCAGCCCCACGATCCGGGCAGCCCCTTTGATGGAATGAGCGGCCCGCATGAGGGGCTCTATCCGTTCCGGCGTCTGGTCGCGCTCGGCCGTGACGAGGCCCGATTCCAGAGTCCGGGTGTTGTTTTCGAGCTCCACGCGGAACAAATCCAGCATAAGGGGGTCGATGGGCGTACGGGTGGAATCGGTCATTGATTGAGGCTCCTTGTCATGGAGGGGAAAAGCCGGTCTTCATCCAGGAGCCCCACGTTGCGGCCGCCCAGCTGAAAAATTCCCCGGGTCAGCGACCTCGCGGAGCGGGACAGCGTCGCGGGGACTTCGCCCAGGTCCTCCGGAGCGACCCGATGGACTCCCAGAATCTGCTCGACGGGAAATACGAAGCGTTGCCCCTCGCGTCCGACCACCAGCATGCGTCCATAGATGACGGGCTCAGTTTGTTCCTGATCCTGCGTAAGCTCCAGAAGACTGGCCAGCGAAAGACAGAGCAGAAGTTCTCCATTGATGTTGGCGATTCCCTGAAAAACCCGATTAACCTTCAGGGGCAGTGTATGAATCGGTGACGGCTCCGCCGCTTCCTGGAAGAAGATGGTTTTCAGCGCAAACCGTTCACCGGACAGGCGAAAGGCCATGACGGAAATGGTTCCGATCCTTGCCGATTCTTTAGGCTGGGCCATGACGGGTGTCCGATCCTCCAGATAGCCCTGTGGTAAATCCTGGTCCAGGTGCTGTCTTCCGGCTGTGGCATAAACGGGGCAGCGGCGGCAGTGGATCAAACGGGCCAGTTCCGGACACGTTCCGTCGCCAAAGATTCCTTTTTCTTTCCAGCAATATTTCGCTGCATTCGCCATATTTTCTCTCACGTCGTCTGACACACCCGCTCGGGCTCACGACGATGCTCGCCCAGAAGATTGCCGTGGGCGACCTCCAGCAGGCGCGCGAAGAATTGGCCAAACCGGAGGCGGCCCGGATCATCCAGTCGGGTGATGAAACCGGCAAACTTCTTGAGGCTTTTGAAACGATGACAGGCAATCTCGATTCGCTCATCGGCCAGGTCCACCGGTCGGGCATCCAGGTGACGACATCCGCCACGGAAATCGCCGCCTCGGCGCGCGAACTGGAAGCGACTGTCGCCCAGCAGGCGGCGTCCACAACCGAAGTCACGGCCACCAGCCGCGAGATCTCCGCGACAGCCGATGATCTTGCCCAGACCATGGAGGGAGTCAATGTCTCCCTCAATGAAACGATCGGTATGGCCGAATCGGGCCGCAAGGATCTCTCCCACATGGAAGTAGCCATGCGCGAACTGGTCAAGGCCACTTCGTCCATCTCGTCCAAGCTCGCCGTCATCAATGACCGGGCCAACAAGATTTCTCATGTGGTCACCACGATCAACAAGATTTCCGACCAGACGAACCTGCTGTCGCTGAACGCCGCAATCGAAGCCGAAAAAGCGGGCGAATTCGGGCGGGGCTTTTCCGTTGTCGCCCGTGAAATCAGCCGTCTGGCCGATCAGACAGCCATCGCAACCCAGGACATCGAACAGGTCGTAGCCGAAATGCAGACGTCCGTCTCGACCGGCGTAATGGAAATGGACAAGTTCGCGGATGAAGTCCGGCGCGGCGTTGAAACGGTAGCGACCCAGAGCAGCCAGCTCGCCCGGATTATCGACCAGGTGCGCATCCATGGTCCGCAGTTTACCGCCGTGAAGGACGGCATGTACGGCCAGTCCCAGGGAGCGCAGCAGATCAGCGAAGCCATGTGCCAACTGTCGACCGCTGCGGAGCAGACCAAGGAATCGCTTCATGAATTCAAACTGGCGACGGAGCAGCTCAATGAAGCCATCCAGGGGCTTCAGTCAGAGGTCTCCCGGTTCAGAATCAGCTCCTGACGGATGCCGCCATGTTATTACTGCAGTTTCAGGCCGGGGCAGATCGCTACGGCCTCGATATTGAGCAAGTCATCGAAGTGTCGTCTCTTGTGTCCCTGAGACCCATTCCTCACGCGCCTGCGGAGGTAGCCGGGACATTCAATTACCGGGGTACCCTCACGCCGGTCGTGGACCTGACGGCCCTGCTCACCGGCGCTCCCTCGCGCCCTCGCATGAGCTCGCGCATCATCCTCGTCACCTATCAAGGCGAAGACGGCCGCTCCCATATCTTGGGACTCCTCGCGGAAGCGGTTACAGAAATGATTCGCTGCAATAAGGAAAACCTCCAGCAGCCGGTTGTGTCCGTGAGCGGCGCACCTTATCTGGGAGACATGATCTTCGATGATCGGGGTTCCCTGCAGGTCCTGGACATGGAACGGCTTTTAACCCGTGACCTGCTGTTCACCCTTTTTCCGCCCGAGGTGAGTAACGGATGAGCACCCCTTCTGTCATCTCGCGCTTTCTCGCCGCTTCCCTCGGGATGGAGGAAGACGCTGCGGGGAAGGAAGCCGTCGGCCGCGCCGTGGCCGCGGCCATGCGCCGGGAAGGTCTGTCCGATATGCAGGCCTATGAAAAACTATTCTCCTCGTCGCAGGACGTGCGCCAGCGGTTTATTGATGCGATGGTTGTCGGGGAAACCTGGTTCTTTCGTGATCGCGGCCCCTTCACCTATCTTGCCCGTCACGCTCGGGAATTACAAAATACTCGACCGGACAGGGTCTTGAATATCCTTTCCGCCCCTTGCTCAACCGGCGAGGAACCTTATTCCATTGCGATGACGCTCTTTGCCGCCGGTCTGGCGCCGCAAGCCTTTTCGGTCGACGCCGTGGATGTCAGCCGGGGGGCGCTTGCCCGGGCCGGAGAGGCCTGCTATGGAAGCGGTGCTTTCCGCGGAAACATCGGAGAGGATGTCGCCTTATTCTTTGAGACAACACGCCGCGGACGCCGGGTAACGGAACAGATTGTCCGCCAGGTCACCTTCCTTCACGATAATCTGCTCTCGCCCGGCAGCCTCGCCTCGCGCGGCCCCTATGCAATCATTTTCTGCAGGAACCTGCTTATTTATCTGACCGCGGAGGCCCGCCGCCGGGTTTATGACCTGCTCAACCGCCTCCTTCTGCCAGGGGGCTTGCTCTTCACCGGGCACACGGAAACAATTTTCTGGAATCAGCAGGGCTATCTTCCCCTCCAGTGGGACCGGGCCTTTGCTTTATCCAAGCCGGTTGAATCACCGGCGCCTAGGGCCGCCAAGAAACCGGCAGCTCTTACATTGACGTCTGCGGCCGCTAAGGGCCGCCAACCAAGCGTCCCGGCAAAAGGTCCGATATCCGCCACGCATATTTTTGCGGCCCAAACGCCTGCAGCCGGTGAAAAAAGGCAGCATCCGGCTAGGCCCGATGAGATAAAGGCTGATGCCGACACCTCTGTCCTGGCTCGGCAACTTCAGGAAGCCCGTGGACTGGCGGATCGAGGCGATATGGCGGGTGCCACGCGCCTGTGTGAAGATTATGTCCGCACCTTCGGTCCGGCCGCCGGAACGTATTGCCTCATGGGCGTGATCCGCATGGCCGATCGCGATTTCAATAGGGCGGAAGAATGCTTTGTGAAGGCTCTTTATCTTGATCCCGGCCACTATGAAAGTCTTGTCCACCTGAGCCTCATCTATCGCCAAAAAGGGAACGAAAAGAAGGCGGCTCTTTACCGGGAGAGGGCCG
>Ga0351865_10195_pt1 | contig 22504 bp, 21 predicted proteins | sample TotcelFGM3001L10_FD_206780 | JGI IMG/M metagenome (GOLD analysis project Ga0351865, IMG submission 206780) | Enriched cells from coal bed in the Powder River Basin, Montana, United States - Total cells FGM rep2 HSBNCT.FGM.300.1.L10 ... | reverse complement strand
CAGGTAAAGCCCTTCGGTCCACAGGTCATGGGTCGCGAGGGAGGCCACCAGGACCTTGCGGATAAAGGCCACCAGGGCCAACCCCACAAAGAGCTGGAGCTTAAAGGCGCCGCCCCGGAGGCGGTCGATCTCCATGTCCAGCAATTCGATGACCACCCACAGGATCAGCACCGAGCCCATAGCGCTCACCAATCCATGGGAAAGATTCCCCTGGGCGATATGGATCACGTCCTGGACCACGAGGCCCACCGCCCCCAGGGACAGGCCCAGGAGGCCCACTACCAGGAGGATGTTGAGGCCGAAGGTGAAGCGCTGGGAAAACCGGATCAACAGGGAGTCCAGCTTCTGGGAGAGAAAGACCCGGCGAAGTTCCTCCTCGTGGTAGGTCCGGGCAATGATGTCCAGGTTCAGGTCCAGGATCTTTTCCACCGCCCTGAGCGCCCCCTCCCGCTGCCGGGGGTCTACTTCCGACTCGATGATCCGGTGCAGGTGCCCGCGGACCAGGTTCATCCCCACGTAAACGAAGTGGGCTGACAGGCCGATGCGCACGTGGGCGTGGCCGACCCGCTGCAAGCGCTGGAAATAGCGCTCGTCATAAGGACCCTGAAACAGGGCCAGCAGCCATTGCTGATGCTGCCCCCGCAGCCAGGCCAGCTTGGCCTCATCTTGCAGAAATTTGGCCGTGTCGGGGATGGCCAGGAACAGATTGTAGAAATCCGCGATGATCCGGTCGGCGTGGGGCGACACCACCGGCAACAGGCCCTTTAAGGTCTCCATATCCGGCTCGGTGAACCGGTAATTGTCCTTGATCTCCTGAAAGGTCCGCATGGTCAAAACTCCGGGGGGAAATTCGGGGGAGGGAAAGGGGAAAAGGCGAAAAGGGAAAAAGGGAAAAAAAGACTGCACCCCGTTGATTGCCAGGCATCAGACCTTGGGCTCATGCTCCCTCCACCAGCTTGATTTCCGCTTCGGTCAATCCATAGAGTTCATACACCAGTTGGTCGATCAGCCCGCCGATGGCCTAAATTGCGGTGAAACCGTTCGATTAATTCAGGAACTTTTTCGGGTATGGCCATGCTCCTCCCCTGGCCTGCGCTCTCTCTTGCTGGCATCGCCGCTCTCTATTCGAATGAATATCACCCTTCTATCACATTTAATTTCCTAATTAAATTGAAATTATTCTGTTGTCTCTTCTCCCGCCTCGTTCCCAAGCTCCTGATTGGGAACGTAATTGCCCGCCAAGCTCCGCTTGGCAGACCCCTAATGAGGCGGAACCATATTGCAGAACCAAAAAACTCCCCCAGCCTCCCACTCTCAACCCCTACCGGGACAGAAAAAGGTAGGGGCGGGTTTAAAACCCGCCCCTACCCTGCTTGGCTAACCAAATTTTCTCTCGGCCTGCCGTCAGGCCGCGCTTACGACACCATCTTCTTAAACCGTTCGGTGCGGATTTTCTCGCCCTGGGATTCCGCCGGGGTCTGGCCCACTGAGGCCTTGACCTTGGCCAGCCGTTCGCTGGTGGGCGGGTGCGTCTTGAAGATGCCGCTGGAGGCCCCCGCGCCCTTGGCCTCCATGGTGGTCAGGAGGATCACCATGGCGTTGGGGTCGTAGCCCGCCCGGGTCAGTTCCGTCAACGCCGCGGCGTCGGCGGTCTCTTCGGCCTGGCGGCTGTAGCCGTTGACCACGATGGTCTTGAAGACGTCGTCGATGGAGCCTTCGAACAGGCTCACCAGGTTGCCGGCCACCCCGCCATACTGCCGGGCCGCTTCCGCGCCCATGGCGGTGAAGACCTGGGTCCAGCGGGCCTGGCTGATGGAGTTGATGCCGTCCTTGTTGGCCACGTGGCCCACCTCATGGGCCAGCACCGCCGCGAGCTGATCTTCATTCTTACAGGTCTGGATCAGCCCCCGGGTAATGAAGATGATGCCCCCGGGACAGGCAAAGGCGTTGATTTCCTGGGTGTCCAGCACCGCGAAATGATAACCCTTGAAGGGGTTGGGACGGGTTGATTTCCGGGCCACCGTCTGCCCCACTTCATTGACGTATTGGGTCAGCTTGGGGTTCTGGTCCAGTTTATACCGGCTGAGAATCTGGGCGGCTACCGCCCGGCCCACATAGTATTCCTCGGAATCGGTGATGGGCCGCGCCGCCTCTGTGGCCTTGGACGCGCCCTTGTAAGCCACGGATGCGGCGGGAATGATGGCGGACGTGCCGGCGCACCCCCCCACTGCGAAGGCTACCAGGATCAATAATGCCAACCAGGCTTCCCGTCTCATGGTTTCAGGTCTCCTTCCTTGATAAAGGTCTGCAGGGCGGCGGAATCCACCTGAAAGCCCTCAATTTTGTCCACCTGGGCGAAATCCATCTCCGGGTGCTTGGCGCGGTAACCGGACTCAACCTCGGGAGTGAAGCCCTTGCCGGCCAACGCCACTTCATCACTGCTGGTCTGCTTCACCGGGGTGCCGGTTATCAGCCCGGGCAGATTCAGGATCTGGCCCCACCCGGCGGTGGGCGCCAACAGCGGCAGGCCCAACCCCAAGGCCAGCGCATATCTGGCAACTTTCGAATACCCGAATAACCTTCTCACATAAGCCTCCTTTCTTTAAAGACCTTCCCAAAATATCATTAATAACCCGATGACCTATTCGGCTTTTTTCTGGATTATCTTAATTATCTTCGCATGGAAAGGCCGCTAATGCAACCGACGGCGGGCCAGGATCAGAGTCAGGCCGGCAATGATGACGCAGCCCCAGGCGAAGACGTCGCCGATTTTGGTGTAGAGGCTGCCGCCGGGGAGCCAGGCCAGTTCCAGGGCGTGGGCCTCGGGGACATTGATCTCCGAGGTCCACAACAGGCGGCCGCCCCCGTCGATGAAGGCGGAAATCCCGGTATTGGCCGCCCGGGCCAGGCAGACGTGATGCTCCACCGCCCTCAGCACCGCCATGGACAGGTGCTGGTAGGCCGCCGAGGTCTTGCCGAACCAGGCGTCGTTGGTGATGTTGACCAACAGGCGCGCCCCGTTGGCCACCTGGGCCCGGGCCAGATAGGGAAAGATGGACTCGTAGCACACCAGGGGACCGAAGGCGCCTTCGGGCAGGGACACGGTGGCCCCCACCGGGCCTTCGGCAAAATCGCCCACCATGGGCACCATCTTGCCGATAAAGGGGAAAAAGCGCCGCAGCGGCACATACTCGCCGTAGGGCACCAGATGGGCCTTGTCGTAGGAGCCGATGGTCTCAGCCTGGGGGTTCAGGAGATAGGCCCGGTTATAATAGAACTCGCCCTGGGGGGTCAGCTCATACGCGGGGCTGCCGAACAACAGGTAGCCGCCGCTGTCCCGGGCGATCTTCTGAACCTCAGCCGCCAGGTCCGGGGTCCGCACGTATAAGAAGGGCGCCGAGGTTTCCGGCCAGATGATGAGCCGGGCCCCCTGGACCTTCCGGGTCAGTTCGCCGTAGCGGTTCAGGGTGGTCTGGACCATTTCCTTCTTCCATTTCTCCCCCTGCTTCATGTTGCCCTGGACTACCGCCACCTTGATCTTGGGACTGGCGGCCATCAGGGCGTCCACTTCCCCTAAACGATAACACCCATAGCCGATCCAGAGAGCCAGGATCAGGCAAACAACCGCGGCCTGGCGGAGCTTGAAGGCCTTCCCCCCGGGGGGGCAGCAGAGCACATAGAAGCTGACGTTTACCAGGACCACCAGGAAGGAGAGGCCATACACCCCGGTGATATCCGCCAGTTGGAGCAGCCGCGGGTACAGATAGAGGCCGTTGCCCAACAGCTCCCAGGGGAAACCGCTGATGATGTAGGTCTGCCCCATCTCCAGGGCCACCCAGAGGACGGGCGCCCACCAGAGCAGGCTGAGCCCCCGGGCGGCGCCCCAGGCGACCCCCAGCCCCCACACCGCGGTGTAGAGACACAGATACCCGGCCAGCAGCAACAGGATGCCGATGGCGGCGATCAGGGGCAGCTTTCCGAAGACGTGAGTGACGTAAACGATCCAGTAGAGCAGCGCCACGTAGTGGGCCAGACCCGAAACCAGGCCCAGCCAGAAGGCCGCTTTCAGGGATTGATCCCTAAGCGCCCAGAGCAGGGGAACCAGGGCGAAGATCAACAGATAAGTCTGGTCCCACTTGGGAAAGGCCGCGGCGAGCAGCAGGCCGGAGAGAATAGCGGCTAAAACTTGGGGGAGGCCAGCGCGCTTGTTCATGCTGTAGGATTATAGCCGGATTATGGGGGAAGGGAAAGAAAATAGGGGTTAGGGGTCAGGGAGCAGGGGTTAGGAGGCCGTAGCCGTAGGGCGGGAAAGTGAAACGCATCCCGCCTTCAGCAAGGGGATTAAACTAAAATCATGCCGCAATACCTACGCGCCTTTGTTCCAAGAGGGACGTTCTTTTTTATAGTCGCGTTGTTGGAAGGCGCGGATTGGCCGTATTTAAGCTTTCATTGCTATGTGGAACGCGGCATTTATAACCCTGAAAGGTGAGCAGGTAAAAATATTCGCGGTCTAGAGTTCGAGGTCTATAGATGGAATAATGCCAAAGGCGGGATGCGCTTTGCTTTCCCGCCCTACGGGCTCAGTCGAGGGGCATGAGTATTCCGTGGCGGTGGAGCGAAAGGAAGGGAGAAGGTGAACGCCAGGTTTCAGGCGCGGCGGAAGCGGGAGCGAGGCACAAGCGAACGCTGTATGCCGTCGCCTGCAAACCCTTGTTAAGGGGCCGGAGGTTTTACCCACCAATAGTCCAGATCAAGGATCACCCTCTTTTCGCGATCGATCAAGACAATTCGATCGCCATCTCCAACATGGGTTTGGAAAATGCCCTTCTCTTCCGCCTCTTCCTTCTTTTCCTTCTTTTCCTTTTTGTTCTTTATAGGTTTCGCGACCACAACTCGGCGCCCCTGCTTGCGAGCCATCTCCGGACTCTTTTCTTCATTCATGCGCTTTTCGTCAGCGAATGTATAGATTCGTAACGTTTCGTCCGCCTGTAACTGGATATCTCGTTCACCAAGGAACATCATCTCGTTTGCGTCGCCGATATAGGAGCCACCAAGGTTGAGAGGAGTTATAGCTGTGAGATCCAAGTATTCGAAACCAGTTGTCTTGTCATCTAATGATGCTTCTAAAACCTTGACCTTGCCTGCGACACGGTAGAAGGCAGCCCACTTTTCCTCCCGTGGGTATCCTCCCGACGAAGTGATTGATACAGTCAGGACATCGGCAATCGAGACCTGGGTAGCACTGTGCAGGAAGCGATTGGCAAAGATGTTCACTGAGTACCAGTTTGTCACAATTAATACAATCACGATGGCTAAGAGCAAGAGCTGCAACAACTGCTTTATGGTGGATAGCCATCTGTCCAGCGCTCCGGCATTTTGTTCTGGCATGGAACTCTCCGTGAGGAATATGCATTATGGATACATTCGTAAGGCCACCTAACAATAATTAGATTGATCCGCATAAGATGCGGAGATTCGGTTTTCTGTCCGTATAAGACGCCATTGCATAGCGTCTTCAGATAACCAGAAATCTATAGAAAGCAATGCCTTGTATCGATGCTGCCGCCTTTCACGGCATCTTATGCGGATCGGCATAATTCGAGATTATGGGGCCACCTTAGCCACCGCAATTCATAAATGATTTTGGGGATCTCTACCCCGAGTTTAACCTCGAAAAGGTTCCCCTTTTGGGAGTCTTCTTGTCTCGTGGGAGGCATGATAGCACAAATTTATTTTTTAAAGAAATTTTTTAAAATCGATCGACGGGGTTATGTGGAAGGAGCAACTATCTTGCCATTATCCATAGTCATCGTTGGGCTTGGAACAATAAAAAGATATGATATGATGATCAAATATCAAATATAGGGGGGGAGGGTGAATTACGGCTCGCCGGGCAGAAAGGGCCTCTCCTGACCCCTAATCCCTGACCCCTGCTTCCAGGGGCAGCCTTCGCGCCTTGACCTGTTTGGCCCGGCGTTCGTCGGCGGTGAGGACCGTCAACTCCAGGTTCGGGACCTCCACCCGGTCGTTGACCTGGGGCACTCGGCCCAGGAAGTGGATCAGAAGGCCCCCGACGGATTCGAACTTGCCTTCGGGGCGTTCCAGATCGAAGTGGTCCATCAATTCTTCCACGTCCAGGCGGGCGTCCACCACCACGGAGCCGTCTTCCTGGGGGACGAGGCGGGGCTCCTGGCGGTCGTACTCGTCATAGATCTCCCCGACGATCTCTTCCAGGATGTCCTCCAGGGTGATGAGGCCGGCGGTACCGCCGTATTCGTCGATGACCACGGCGATCTGGGTTTTGCGCTCCACCAGGTCTCGTAAGAGGTCGCTGATCTTCTTGCTTTCTGGAATGAAGTAGGCGGGCCGCAGGACCCGGGCCGGGTCCCAGGACGTGTCGGGGTTCTGCCAGAAGACCAGGAGGTCCTTGGCCAGCAGAATGCCCTTGATGTGGTCGATGTCGCCGTCGAAGACCGGCAGGCGGGAATGGCCGCAGGCAATGACCAAGGCGATAATCTGGTCCACGGGCGTGGAAATATCCACCCCTACCATCTCCAGACGGGGCACCATGATCTCGCGCACAAGGGTATCCCTGAACTCAAAGATACTCTCGATGAGCTGCCCTTCCTGGCGGGTTATGAGGCCCCGTTCCTCGCCTTCGTCAATGATGTGCTGGATTTCACGCTCCAGGTCTTCCGGTTGCGTGATGCTCCGGCGGGAGAACTTCAGGCGAAGGCGCTTGAGGAAACTGGGGTGGGGACTGTCGGCCTCTTCCATGCTATCCTTGCATCTGCTTCCGCTCCTGGCGCATCAGGCGTTCCACGGTCTTGATTTCCCGGGGAAATTCCAGGCCCCGGTCCAACAAGTTGATTTCGTGGCGGGCAATTCCGAAGCACTCGGTGGCATAATCCACCGCCTGCTGGTAATCGAAGCCCTTGCAGGAGAAAATATCCAGGCTCAGATAGTTGCGCTCAGGGAAGGTGTGAATGCTGATATGACTTTCCGCGATGAGGACAAACCCGGAGAGGCCCCAATCATCTTCCACTTTGCCGTGGTATTTGAAGGCATAAGGGGGCATGATCTTGGTCATGTGGATCATATCCGGGCAGGTGTCCAGGAACTCGTAAATGGCGTCCAGATTCGTCAGCCGCTCATAACTGCACTCATAACCATCCAGGGTCAGATGCAGTCCAAAGCCAACCGCCGGCTTTTTCAAATTATTCTCCTCCTCGCACCCTAAGATAAGGGGTCACCGGGAAATGCCCGGTAGGCAAACCGTGCGCTGTCGCCAGCGCGGCCCCGGAATGCAGCCATTCCGGCAAAATAAGGTCTTGGGCCCCGGCAACCGGTTCGGAGAGCACGAGGAAGGAGGCTTGGCGCCCCAGGTTTTTTTTGCCCCGAAACCTTGTTAACCCCTTCCCGTGCCTGCAAAAGGGGTCATCCGCATATGCCCATCCCTTAATCTAAAAGTTGATTCGAAAAATATAACTCGCCTGCCGCCTCCGGTCAATAATTATTTGGGGTTTGGGGCCCGGATGGGCGCGAGAAGGGGATATTATGCCAATAACTATTGACGATCGCCGGATTGGTGGTAAATTTAAGAAGTTATTATCTGTGGAGGAGGACCGTCAACGTGGCGATCATCGCCCCTTTCCGGGGGCTGTTTTATAATCCTGTCAAGGTGCCCAATCTCACCGAGGTGGTCACGCCGCCCTATGATGTGATCCGGCCGGCGGAGCGCCAGGCGTTTGCCGACCGGCACCCGAATAATATGGTTCATCTGATCCTGCCCCAGGCCGCGCCCGGGGATGACCGGCTCAACAACCGCTACACCCGGGCCGGGGCGCTTTTCCGCCAATGGGAGAAAAACGAGGTGCTGGTGCGGGACCCGGCCCCGGCGTACTACTACTGGGAGACCGATTTTCAGCATGCCGGGCACAGCTACACCCGGAGCGCCGTGGCCGCCCTGGTGCGTCTGGAGCCTTTGAGCGGGGGCAGCATCAAGCCTCACGAGCAGACCTTTTCGGCGGCCAAGGCCGACCGCCTGGAGCTGTTCAAGGCCTCCCAGGCCAACTTCTCCCCCATCTTTTCCATCTATCCCGACCCCGTTGACCGGGTGGTGAGCCTGCTTAAAGGGGCGCGGCTCGACCCCATGATGGACTTTAAAGATACCCTGGGCTACGTTCAGCGCCTCTACCGGATCACCGACGCCGAGGCGGTCAAAGGGGTGCACCGGGCTTTTTTGGAGATGCCGCTGTTTATCGCTGACGGCCACCACCGTTACGAAACCTCGCTGAACTTTCAGAAGTTGATGAAACAGCGCTATCCCCAGGCCTCACCGGAGGCGCCGTTCAATTATACCCTCATGTACCTGTCCAACATGTTCGACCCGGACCTGCTCATCCTCATGGCCCACCGCCTGTTGGGCGGACCGCGGCTGAAAAATCTGGAAGAATCCTGGGTTATGGGACGCCTCAAGGAATACTTCGAGATCGTCGCCCTGCCGGCGGCCCACGAATTCGGCGAGGGCTACGAAGACTTTCTCCAACAAACCCTGGCGGAGGTCCCGGCGGGGGAAAGCGCCTACGTGGTTCTGGGGTTCGGCCGCAAGGCCTGGCGCCTGATCCTGCGCCCGGGCGTGCGGCAAACCGTGCTGGCCCGGCAGATGCACCCGGCCCTGGCCCAACTGGATGTGGCGGTCTTGAACTACCTGATTTTCGAAAAGGTCATGGGGCTCGACGCCCAGGCCCAGGATGACCAGGAAACCTGCAAGTACACCAGCAAGATCAGCGAAGCCGTGGCCGCGGTAACCCAGGGAGAAGCCCGGTTGGCGTTTTTGCTCAACCCCACCCGCATTGAGCAGGTGCAGGAGGTGGCGACGGCCGGCCTCACCATGCCGCGCAAATCCACCTACTTCTACCCCAAGGTGATGACCGGCATGGTCCTGAGCCCCATTAACCCGCAAGAAGAAATCGTCATCCCGGCTTAGTCCGGCAGGAGGGCGCGGGCCTTCGCTATCCGGGCTGCGAGCCCCAAGACGTTGGCCCTCGGGAAAAACCCTCGAGGGTCTTGCAGCCAGGTTCATTCACTAGTAAAGTGAGATAGTGCTCTTTTAAGGAGACCTCCCCATGTTTAACCAGGAAGGGTACAGTCAGGGGCGTATCCTGGTAGTGGACCAGGAGGAGTGGTGCCGGGCGTTTTTATCTTCGGTGATCAAACTCCTGGGGTTTGAGGACTTGAAGCTGGTGAATACGGTTCCCGAAGCCCTGGCCGCCCTTGAAGAAGGCCCTTTTGACCTGGTCATTACCGATCACCGCCAGCCCGATCATCAGCAGCTCCTGGAAAACGCCCGTCTCCGTCATCCCGCCACCCGCTTCATCGTCATGCTGCACCAACGGAACCTGTCATCGCAGTTCGTTTATCTGGAGCAGGTGGACATCGTGTACAAGCCCCTGAGCATGGACGAAATCACCCGCAAGATTCGCCACGCCATGCACCAGAAAAACCTGCGCCAGACGGAAGAAGAACTGAAGCGGATGCGGCAGGAAGCCTTTCGGCTTTTCCTGGGGTAAATTCCGAAAAATGTCCAGCCTCGAGGAACTGGCCCGGCTCATGGCCGAACTGGAAGGCCAGTTGGCGAACTGCATGCGCTGCGGCCTGTGCCAGGCAGTGTGCCCGCTGTTCGCCGAAACCGGGCGCGAGGCCGACGTGGCCCGGGGCAAGCTGGCCCTCTTATCCGGCCTGGCCCAGGAAATTCTCACCAACCCCCAAAGAGTCCAGGATCATCTGAGCCGCTGCCTGCTGTGCGGTTCCTGCGCCGCCAACTGCCCTTCCGGCGTCAAGGTGTTGGATATCTTCATCCAGGCCCGGGCCATCCTGGCGGGCTACCTGGGGCTGTCCCCGGTGAAAAAAGTCCTCTTCCGGGGGCTCCTGAGCCAGCCGGACTGGTTCAACCGCATCCTGGCCTGGGGCGCCAGATTCCAGGGGATTTTCATCAAGCCGGTGGACGACCTGCTGGGCTCTTCCTGCGCCCGGTTCATGTCGCCGCTCTTGTTCGACCGGCACTTCACCCCCCTGGCGCGAACCCCCTGGCACCTTAAGGTCCCCCGGCGGGACACCGCTCCCGGGGCCGCCAACCTCAAGGTGGCCTTTTTCGTCGGCTGCCTCAGCGACAAGCTCTACCCCCAGGTGGCCGACGCCGTGCTTCAGGTCCTGGACCACCACGGGGTGGGGGTCCATCTCCCCGCCGGCCAGGGCTGCTGCGGCATTCCGGCCCTGTCCGGCGGCGATACCCAGACCTTCCGGCAACTGGTGCGGCTCAATCTGGAACTCTTGGACGATCTCGCCGCGCCCTGCGATTTTCTGGTCACCGCCTGCGCCACCTGCAGTTCCACCATGAAAAAGCTCTGGCCCCTCATGATGGCCGACGCCGAACCCGCAGTGCAGGAACGGGTGGCGGCCCTGGCGGCCAAAACCCTGGATATCAGCCAGTTCCTGGTGGACCGGCTGGGGGTGGCCCCCGCAGCCATGGGCCCGGAGGCCGGCCGGATTCCCCTGACCTATCACGATCCCTGCCATCTGAAGAAATCGCTGGGGGTGGCGGCCCAGCCCCGGGCCCTGATTCAGGCTAACCCCGCCTATATCCTCACCGAGATGCCCGAGTCCGACTGGTGCTGCGGCTGCGGCGGCAGCTTCAATCTCCAGCACTACGAAGCCTCGGCGGCCATCGGCGCCCGCAAGCGGGATAACATCGCCGCCTCCGGCTGCCGGGTGGTGGCCACCGGCTGCCCCGCCTGCATGCTCCAGATCACCGACCTGGCCTCCCAGGCCGGGCTGCGGGTGACGGTGAAACACGCGGTGGAAATCTACGCGGAGTCTTTGAAGAAGTAACCGCTTTTCTATGTAAAACCAGGTATGCTCAGAAAAGTCTTTCGCAGGGTGCGTCCTACGCACCATCAATACAGTTGGGTGGCGGGCGAGGACGCCCGCCCTACCTGGCTTTTCATGCTCTATGGGTGGGGCAAAGGCCATGAGCAACTACTCTTGAAAAATTGTTTAAATTAGTGGCGCAGGCTTCCAGCCTGTAGCAAGAAAGCCGGTTATACCAAGTTGCCGTCATAGAGGTAATTCGGGCTTTATGGCTGTAACCCACGTAGGGGCGGTTCGCGAACCGCTACAATTTGGAATATTACTTTTTTGACGGCAACTTGGTATTAGTCGTGCACAGCCTGGAAAGGCTGCGCCACCAGTCAATACCGGCTGTTCATGATTCCTTGGCGTCCTTCGGTGCGTCGGCAAAAAAAATCCCCGCAGGACTGGCGTTTATGGCCTTGAGAACTTAACTTACGGAAAATCGCAGGGCTTGGTTCTCCGTATCTCTTTCTGGTCGGGGTGATAATGCGAGGCCAGGCAACCCAGGCAGGCCCGCAACCCCCTAAATGGCGAGGAAGTATAGTATGCCCCCGAATACGGTCCAGGTGGTAATATACGACGCCCCCGCGGCCCAGGCTTCAAGCTGCGCCTGCGGTTGCAGCGGCCATCACGATCACAGCGCCAGCGATGACCCTCTGGCCGGGGTCAGCCTGGAGATGCAGACCAAGGCCCTGGCCCTGACCCTCAAACGCGCCTTCCCCGGCCGGGTGGAGGTCTCGTATATCAACGTGCTCACCGACCCCCAGGGGCCGACCCTGCCCCAAACCGCGCTGCTGAACTCCCAGACCTTCCCCGCCCCGCTGGTCTACATCAACGGTAAGGGGCGGTTCGCCGGGGCCCTCGTCCCGGAGCGCATCCGGGAGGAGGTGGGAAAAATTTTAGAGATGCATTGAAGGCCAAGGATGGCGGCCCGAACCAAAGCCTGGAGTGCGGTGCACCCCCGGGATTCCGGGCGACCGGATCAAGCCGAAAGGAGGTAATGATATCTGATGGACGTTCTGATGCTGTCCCGCCTGCAGTTTGCAGCGGCCACCTTTTTTCATTTTCTTTTTGTGCCCCTGACTCTGGGCCTGTCCATCCTCATCGCCATCATGGAGACCAAGTATGTCCGGACCGGCGACGAGGAATACCGGCGCATGGCCAAATATTGGGGCAAGATCTTCCTGGTGAACTTTGCCGTCGGCATAGTGACCGGGATCACCCTGGAATTCCAATTCGGCACCAACTGGTCCCGTTACTCCCGGTATGTGGGGGATATCTTCGGGTCGCTGTTGGCCATTGAAGCCACCCTGGCCTTTTTTCTCGAGTCCACCTTCCTGGCGGTCTGGGTCTTCGGCTGGAAGCGGCTCTCGCCCCGCCTGCATTGCGTCTGCATCTGGCTGGTGGTGTTCGCCTCCAACCTTTCGGCCCTGTGGATCATCATCGCCAACGCCTGGATGCAGCACCCGGTGGGCTATGTCATCAGAAACGGCCGGGCCGAAATGAACGATTTTATGGCCGTGATCACCCAGCCCTTCGCAATCCAGCAGTATTTCCACACCGTGAGCGGCGCCTATATCCTGGCGGGCTTCGTGGTCATGGGAATCAGCTCCTACCACCTGCTGCGGCGGCAGCATACGTCCTTTTTCACCAAGTCTTTCCGCCTGGCCCTGGGATTCGCCCTGATCTTCTCGGTGGCCGAGGTCGTCCAGGGACACATCCACGGCGCCGAGGTGGCCAAGATTCAGCCCGCCAAACTGGCGGCCATGGAATCCCTCTGGGACACCCAGGCCGGGGCCCCCATGTGGCTGCTGCTGATCCCCGACCAGAAGAACGAACGGAATCTGGTGGAGTTCGGCCGCATCCCCGACGCCTTGAGCATGCTGGCTTACCACTCCCCCCAGGCCGTGGTCAAGGGGCTCAAGGACTTCCCCAAGGAGGACCGGCCGCCGGTGGCCCTGACCTTTCTCTCCTTCCGCCTCATGGTGGGCCTGGGCTTTCTCTTTGTCCTGCTCACCGTGGTGGGTTGGTTTAAGCGCCGCAAACTGGAATCCAGCCCGGGCTACCTGAAGGTGATGCTCTATGCCATCCCGCTGCCCTATCTGGCCTTGGAGGCCGGCTGGATGGTGACCGAAGTGGGCCGGCAACCCTGGATCGTCTACGGCCTGATGCGCACCAGCGATGCCGTGTCTCCCATTGCCGCCTCGCAGGTGTGGGTTACCCTGACGGCCTTCATCCTGGTGTACTCGCTGTTGGGCGCGGTGGCATTTTACCTCATGGCCAAATTTGCCCGGCAAGGGCCGGAACCGGCGGCGGCCGTCGCCGATTCGGGGGAGGTGGCATCATGACGTTGCCGATTATCTGGTTTGTTCTCTGGGGTGTCTTGTGGGCCGTTTATTTCATGCTGGACGGCTTTGACCTGGGCCTGGGGACCCTGATGCCGTTTCTGTCCAAAGACGACACCGACCGCCGGGTCATTTACCGGGCCATGGGGCCGTTCTGGGACGGCAACGAAGTCTGGCTCATCACCGCGGGGGGCGTGACCTTCGCCGCCTTCCCCACCACCTACGCCGTGATGTTCAGCGGCCTCTATTCGGCCCTGATGCTCATTCTCTTCGCCCTGATCTTAAGGGGCGTGTCTATGGCATTTAGGGGCGAAGTTGACGACCCCCGCTGGCGTCGCGTATGGGACGCGGGCCTGTTCCTGGGCAGCTTTCTGCCGGCCCTGCTGTTCGGGGTCGCCTTTGCCAACCTGTTCAAGGGCATCCCCATCGACGCCGAGGGCATCTTTCAGGGAAACCTCTTTACCCTGCTCAACCCCTACGGTCTGGCCGGGGGCATCCTGTTTGTCCTGCTGTTCCTGGTCCACGGCTCCCTGTGGCTGGCGGTCAAAACCCACGGCGAGTTGCATCACCGGGCGGCGCGCCTCGCCGCCACCACCTGGCCGGTGCTGCTGGGCATGGCCGTGATCTTCCTGGCGGCCACCCGGTGGTGGACCACCCTCTTTGACAACTACGCCGCCCGGCCGGTGCTGCTCATCATCCCGGTGGTGGCGGTGGCGGCCCTCATCGCCATGCGGGCCTTCATCCAACGGGCCCAGTGGTGGAGGGCCTGGTTCGCTTCCAGCGCCACCATCGTGGGCATCACCCTGTTCGGCGTGGTAGGCCTCTTTCCCGACCTGCTCAAATCCAGCCTCAACCCGGCCTACAGCCTGACCGCCTTCAACTCGTCCTCCAGCCCCCTGACCTTGAAGATCATGCTGGGCGTGGCCTTGACCTTTGTGCCCCTGGTCATTGCCTACCAGGTCTGGGTCCATTTCCTCTTCAAGGGCAAGGTGGACCCTGAAGACGTGGCCCCGGAGGAGGGTTATTGATCTGAAATGACGCCGTAAACCTGCCGAGGCCGCCTGGTCCCCCACCGGGATGAGGCGGCCTCGCCGCGCCGGATAGACCTTACCTACTGCCGGCAGGCCTCAATATCTTCATATTCTTATTAAAAAGCCATCAAAAGACTATAATTTGTCATTCTGAGTGAAGCGAAGAATCTCGTTTTTTAAGGCATCGAGATTCTTCGCACCACCAGGTTCCGGTCAGAATGACATGGTTATTCAATGTCATTTGACGGCAATCTCGTATCGGTAGTCTGGCCGCCTCTTTCCCCGGCTAACCCCGAACCCGCAGTCTTAAGGGGCGGCCGCACCAGTTTCGGAGGCGCAGGGGCCTAAAACGATGAATTTTTCCTTGTAAAAACCGCCGTTCTATGTAACATTGTATACACTTCTTTTCTTATAGAATTAACTATGCCCCGAGGAAAAACCAAATATACCCGTTGCGAAGGCGATGGCGGAGAACTCTGCCTCATCAACGAGGTCTCCCGGCTGGTGAACCTGTCCCAAAAACGCATCCGGGAATATGAAAAAGAGGGGTTCATCAAGCCGTTAAGGGAAAAAAATACCAACAACCGGCTCTATTCCAGTTTTGATGTGGCCCAGATCGGCCAGATCAACAGTCTGATCCATGACCGGGGCTTTACCCTGGCCTGCCTGCGCAACCTCATGGTGCTGGCCCCCTGCTGGAATATCTACGATTGCGACAAGAAAGAGGAATGCCCGGCGTTTCAGCTCCCCTGGCGACCCTGTTATGAAGTGCGGGAGTATCGGGGTACGCTCTGCGAGGGGCCGTGCGCCCGGTGCGCTATCTATCTCAACCGCAACGTCAAAAGAGAAAAAATCCTCGAAAAATACGTTCCTGAACCTTGATCGCCTCTCCTCCCGCCGCGTCCGCTCCCCCCGCTTCCCCCGCACTGAGGCCCAAGGCCTTGGCCATTGTGGGGACATCCAATTCCGGCAAGACCGAACTCATCTGCCGGTTGCTGGAGTGGTTTGGCAATCAGGGGCTCAAGGTCGCAGTCCTGAAGCATTCTCATCATCAACAGATAGGCGATGACGGCAAAGACACCTGGCGCTACCGCCAGGCCGGGTCGCACCTGGTAGCCCTGGCGGCCCCGGGACTCCTGCAGATCACCCGTTCCCGTGCCGGGGAGCCGCCGCTGGACGCCATTCTGGCCGAACTGGCGCCGGGGGCCGATCTCATCCTGGTGGAAGGGTACAAAACCAGCGATCTGCCCAAGGTGGGCCTGGCCCCGCCGGATGCCGCATCCCCGCTCCCGGACTATCCCCGCCTGCTCGCCTGGGTCAGCCCTCGACCGCTCCCTACCCGGCTGCCGGTGTTTAATCCCCTGGAGGTGGCGGCAATCGGCCGTTTTATCCAGGATCAACTGGGAGGCCGGTGATGCCGGCCGGGCGCCCGGACCGCGACCCCGGCGCCCCGTTCCTCACCGGGGCCATCCTGGCCGGGGGATTTAGCCGGCGGCTGGGGCAGGACAAGGCGGCTCTTCAACTGGGCGGCAAGCCTCTCACCCTCTGGGTGCACGAGGCCCTGGCCCCCCTGGTCGCGGATTGCTGGCTTATCACCAACCAGCCCCTGGCCCATCTGGCCTTCGGTCTCCCTCTCATGACGGATTTGCGGCCTTTCCAGGGACCGGCCGGCGGCCTGCTCACTGCGCTGTTCGCGGCCCGGACCCCCTGGGTGCTGGCCGCGGCGGTGGACAACCCCTTTCTGGCCCCGAACCTCCTGGCCGCACTGGCGGCCCGGGCCCGCCATACCTCCCGCCCGGCGGTGGTGTGCCGGTCTCCTCGGGGCCTGGAGCCGTTTCCCGGGGTCTATTCCGTCCGCCTGTTGCCCGCCTTACAAGATTTCCTCCTGGCCGACCGCCGCCCCACCCGGTTTCTGGAGGGTTGCCGGCCCCAGGTGTTATCGGAAACGGAGGTCCTCGCCCTGGACCCCCAAGGTCGGAGTTTTTTCAACCTCAATACCCCTCAGGATCTGAACCGGGCTGAGAACTGGCTGGCCGGAACGGCATCGTTGCCAGACGCCTCCGGCCGCATGGGTAACACCGGGAGCAAATCCGGTGGATAGGATTGATTGCATTATCCTGACGCATAGTAAAGATGGGAAAAAATTCCACCCTTTTATAAAGGGGGGTTAGGGGGGATTAGAGTGATGCCGCTATCGGAAAATACTTTTGGCATTCGCTAGAACTTTTTGTTTTTTCTGAAAGCTGACTGCTGATAGCTGAACGCTTACTGTCGCCTTTTGCCAGCCGCCCCCAATTCCTCCCCTTGACACCATCTCATCGCTGCGATATAAAAACGGGTGCGGTCCCATCGTCTAGGGGCCTAGGACACCGCCCTCTCACGGCGGAGACACGGGTTCGATTCCCGTTGGGACTACCAAAACCGCACTTAACTTATTTAAATTACTGACTAATAAATTCTTCCATGGGAAAACGTTTCCCCATTTCCCCCATCCCTAAAAGCGCTTTGCCGTCGGCCCGGGTCAGATTCGGAATGAATCTGTTATACTTTTCCAGGGTGACCACCGGGCTTTTGTGTCCAAGCATGCGGGCCACCCAGTTGACGTTCTCCCCGGCGGAAATCGCCAAGGTCGCAAAGGTGTGCCGCATCTGATAGGGCGGGCGGTAGCGAACATTCAGGCGTTTTAACATCGGCTCCCATATCTTCTGCCGGAAGATTTCCTGATTCAGGGGCTTCTGTTTCCGGTCCAGAAACACATAAGTCCCTACCATCCAGCTAACGGCCTTCTGGGCCAGGAGCGCCTGGTGCACCGGTTCCAGCACGTCGATGTCTCGGAGACTGCCGCTGGATTTGGGAATCCCGGTTTGCCCCAGCACCCGCCCCTCCCGGATCAGAATCTTCCCCTGCTGGAAATCAACCCGGCTCCACTTCAGGGCGCATGCCTCATTGGGCCGCCAGCCGGTCCAGAATCCGCAGACTACATAGGGAGCATAGAGGGAGGCATAACGCTGGAACCCTTCGATAACGGCATGCCGCTCCTCTAAGTTGAAGGGGTCGACATCGGTCATCCCCTGGGGCAGGCGCTTTACCGCCAGCGCCGGATTCTTGGGGATGATTTCGTCAACGTAAGCCTGATTCAGCATCATCCGCAGCACCTTCATGGGTTTATCGTTTATCGTGCTGGGTTCCAGCCCCTTCTCCGTCAGACTCCGTTGGAATCGGCGGACATCCGCCCTGGTGATGGTGGAAATCACCCGATCCTTAAAGAAGGGGTAAAGATGCTTCCAGAAGGCACTGGTCCAATTGCGCCTGGTGGTCTCTTTGAGCACCTTGCCCTCCATCCAATCGGCAAAATATTGGTTGAAGGGAATATCCTCCTTTTTTGAAGTGAACAGGGCAATCTTGGCGCCGTGCGGGAAATGTTTTTCATACTGGAAGATGCCGTTGTCAATTTCCGCCTGGATTAAGTTGGTAAATTTCTCGGCCCTTTTGACATTTTCTTTCGCAGCTTCAAGGCTTGTTTTTTCGGTGCATCTCACCCCCTTATAGTAAAAGACATAGTATAAGCGGCCCTTGAAGATTCGGATGGTCGCCATCAGCCCTCCTTGATCCAATCCTCAAGGGCTTGAACAGAGAGCAGGACCATTCTACTGCTGCTCTTCTTGAACCAATGCAATCCTTCTCTTAAAGTCCCCCGCATCATCAAATGCCTGATCTCCCGCTCGGAGATACCAAACATCTCAGGAATCGGCCCCAAATTTTAGCATACCTAATCCTAAGAACCCGGATATCTCACTGCTGCCAACACCGCAAAGACCATCAATAGAAGGTCAGTCACTGCTATAAATATTCTACATAAAAACAAAAGATATTCTATATGGCTATCATAGCTGTATTTAAGATAATGCCCGCATGGTAAATTTTACCCCTCTCTTGTTCATTGCAGTTTAAAGGTTAAGTCCCAGGCGTTCCCCGGCCGGTTTCGCCATCATCGGGCGCTTGAGCAGATTCTGGCCCCAGGCCGGGATGGGCCGCTGGCCGTATTCCAAAGGTTCAATGGGCCATCGGGTTACGCCCATGGCTTCTGCCAGTTGAGCGGGGTTTCGTATCCCGCCTTCAGGGGCAGCGCCTTAAATTCCGCCGGCGTCATTCCTTCCCCCTGTTCTACCTGCTGCAAATGGCCAAGAATATTGTGGTGGCTTCGGATGGTGAAATCACCTTATACGACCTCCGCCCCGACCTGGCTGAGTTGTCTTTGTTGGGGCGTGTGAAGCGGGAGTAGGTGGTGGAGAATATCACCACGGGGGATGGCCGGTGATCATCCTCCGGGACACCCTGGAGCAAGCCGGCTACGATTTCGCCTGCATCACCCCGCCCCCGGTGGTGGAAGTGGCCACCCTGGCCACCGGCGACTATTCTCTGAAGGGTCTTGAGAAGCAGATTACTATCGAGCGAAAAAGTTTAAGCGACGCCTTCGGCACCTTCGGCCGGGGGCGCCACCGGTTTCAGCTGGAACTGGAGCGCATGGTCGGTTACCAGTTCGCCGCGGTGGTCATCGAATCGGATTGGGAAACCATCCTGCGCCGGCCGCCGGCACGGTCCAGGTTGCACCCCCAGGCCGTCCTGGCCAGCGTCATCGCCTGGTCCCAGCGTTTCCGGGTGCACTTCTTCACCTGTCCAGACCGGGAATTCGCCGAACGGTTCACCTATCGACTGCTTGATCGGTTTTATCGGGATCAAAGCGGCAGCAACCCATGAGCTACTCTTTCACCAGGTGGAATTCCAACCTACAGCCTACGGCCTTAGCATACCGCCGGAGGGTTTTGAGGCTGGGGGAGGGTTTGTTCTTGCCGCCGGAAGACTCCATTCGAGCAATGGCGGGAGCTTTGGTCCCCATACGCCGCGCGAGTTCGGCTTGGGAGAGCCCCGCCGCCTTGCGCGCCTTCACCAATGCGTCAAACAGGCCAAACTCCTCCTCAAGGGAATCATACTCCGCCCTGAACGCGGGGTCTGGCATCCATTCCGCTGCCATCTCATCATGCGTCTTCATGTTTCACCTCCTGCAAGCGGCGCCGAGCCACCGTCAGTTCTCTTTTGGGGGTCTTGTCGGTCTTTTTCAGGAAGCCGTGCAGGACCATGATTATTTGGGCCACCACGGTGCAGTAGAATATCCGGCCAATCCCCCCCGGCCTTTGGCGCGGAGCTCAAACAGGCCGTCCCCCATGGACCGGGTGTACGGTATGCTCAGGTTAGGGCCAAACTTAACCATCCTCTTGGTAATCCGGGCATAGTAGGCCCGGATACCCACCGGCAGATCGTTTACCCACTCCCGCACGGCTTCACTGTAATAGACGATCTCCCAGTTCATAGTATAAATATTAACATATCTGTTAATATTCGCCAATAGATAATTCCATGGTGATGATATGCCCCAACCTGATAAGAAGATAGACTATTATGCCCAAAGAGCTGAAATCCTCCGCCGGTTGGACATCTTAGCGGAATACCAGGCCGTGGGCCTGCGGGTCGCGGCTAATGCCGGACCCAACGCCGACGGCTGGTTAAAATGCCATTCTCTCTATCGGCCCGATAAAAACCCGTCGGCTGGCATCAATGTCGGCGATGGGCCTCAGCGAGGCCTTTATGTTGATTTTGGGGAGAACGGCTTGGGAGGCAAAATCTGGTTAGCCAGGGGGATTTTTGATGTCATCGCCGATGTGGGCTCCTTTTATGTAACCGGCCGAGATGCTTATTTTGGTCTGGGTAGAAAGGTCGAGGTCATTGAGGCGACGGATAAGCGGGCCCCCAAGCCGCCCCCGACCCTGGACGAAGTAAAACGGTTCCAAAAAAATCTCACTCCCGAAATCCGCCAGTTTCTCCAGGACAAGCGGGGGATCTCTGAAGCCAGCATCGCCAAATACCGCCTGGGCTGGTGCACCCACCGGGAGCGCCATACCATTCCGGTGTTCGACGCCACCCCTGCCGGCCCTCGTCTGGTGAATATCCGGTTCCACAATTCCAAAAAGCAGCCCAAAACCATAAACCTGTCCGGTTACGAGGAAGCCCGGCTGTGGGGTTTGGACCGCCTGGCCACCGCGCCCCAGGGCAGCACCGTAATAATCACCGAGGGAGAGTTCGACTGTATGTTGGCGGAGCAGGAGACCGGCTGCCTCGGGGTCAGTTCCACCAACGGTGTCAAGGCCTTCAAGCCGGAATGGACCAACCATTTTCACGGCCGCCACGTGGTGGTGATGTACGACTGCGACCAAGAAGGCCGGGAAGGAGTGCGGAACCTGATCCTGCCGGCCTTCAAGGAGGCGGTAACCGCGGGCCGGGTGTTGTCCCTCATTGTGGTCTGGCTCTATGACAACCAGGACAAAGAGCACAAGGACCTCACCGATTGGATCGTCAAGGACGGTGGCTCCGGTGAGGCCTTAAAGAAGCTCATAACTGAAACCCCGCCTTACACCTACCCCACCGCCACCAGCCACCTACCCAAGCCTATCGAGCTTGCCAGCTTCACCCAGATCGACAAGTCGGAGTACGCCGGTCAACGGGTCACCGTGCCTTTGTTGGTCTACGGCGAGAACTCCGAGGCCTACCATGCCGTCACCCGGGTGCGGGTTACTTCCTGCCGGGCCCTGAAAGAGGGTAAATGCACCGGCCCTCAGGGAAACCCCGGTGCCTGCCTGGAGCCCATTGAGGTGCCGTTAGGCCATCGGGTGCAGCTGGCCAGCGTGGCTGCCAGCGATACCCAGCTGAAAGGATCGCTCCGGGATTTTGTTTGCGACCAGGACAAACGGCCGGCTCTCATCGTTGAAGACCAGGACCGGCTCACCCTCCGGGAAGTCTATGCCCACCAAGTAGTGGGGCCCATGTCGGTGGACCGCACCGAGCTGGTGGAGAAGCCCATTTATGTCATGGGCGGCGGCCTGGTGGAGATCGGCAAGTACCAGGCGACCGGCATAGTTCACAGCCACCCCCGCAAGCAGCAGCCCACCGTCCTGGTCGATTCCTTAGAGCGTCTGGAAGAGGACTATCAAACCTTTGATCCGGACCGGGCCCGGGCGCAACTGGCAAAGCTTCAGGCCCTGTCTCCCCAGGAGATTGTCCAGGACCTGGCCCAGCACGTCACCCGGATCTATGAACGGGACGACCTCCATCTGGGTTGTCTGCTCACCCTCTGCTCGCCTTTGTGGATCGATCTGCCGGGCGAGGGGCGTATCCGGGGCTGGCTCTCGGCCATTTTCATCGGCGACACCGGTACCGGCAAGACCACCATCGCGCAGTCCATCTTCGAGTATGTCGGCGTCGGCACCTGGGTGTCCGGAATGACCTCCTCCCGCACCGGCATCACTTACGCCTGCGATTATGACGAACGCCGCGGCTGGCGTGGCCTACGCGGTGTTGGACCTCTCCACCAATGAGGATTTCACCCGGGTTATCATCGAGCCGCATCATGTGGCCGAGGTGTGCGAGTTCCTGGAAAAGATCTACCAGGCGGAAAACTGCCGGTTACACCGCTATGCCAGGGCCTATCTGGAATCCCATGGCCTGGGAGATTACAAAGATATTCGGCAAGAAATCGGGGGGGTTTTATGTGATCCCCAAAAGAGTCGCCGCTTCCTGCACATCCTCAACCGCTTGTTGAAGACCAGAAATGGAGAAGGGGTAAAAAAATCAGACCTGGCCGAAGAATTGGAAGAGGACAAGAAAACCATTCAGAGAGAGATGCATTTTTTCACGAGGCATCATCTCTGCCAGGTTTCTCGGCCGGGGTATATTCCTGAGCCCAAGCTGTTCAAGTTGATCAACCGGATAGAGCAGGCCGAGCCCAACCTCCTAATGTTTGATACCCCCGACGTGAAGGCTTTGGTGGACATTACGCTCTGATACCCCCAGATGAGAAGTTTGGTGGACACGGAAGCAAGCTTTTTAAGGGTCTGGAAAATTTTGGTGGACAAACCTCTTTTTACAATAATTTAGAATAGTTATTTAAGCAAAATGCCCAATAATGATCCAAAATGTCCATCACCGCCAAAAATATAGGTATACGATTTATTTTGTGTCGAAAGAAAACTTTCTAACTCATTTTCGACAGTTGTTAGCCCAAGAATAGTGTAACTCATTGAAATTCTTAGGTGGCATTGGGGAGAACGCCCAAAATGTAGTGCCAACCCATGCCTCCATAAGCCTCTAATAATACTTGACAATACT
>Ga0351865_10186_pt1 | contig 22824 bp, 20 predicted proteins | sample TotcelFGM3001L10_FD_206780 | JGI IMG/M metagenome (GOLD analysis project Ga0351865, IMG submission 206780) | Enriched cells from coal bed in the Powder River Basin, Montana, United States - Total cells FGM rep2 HSBNCT.FGM.300.1.L10 ... | reverse complement strand
GTCGCGGGCCACTTGCCCGCCATCTGGGAGGCCCTCCGCAGCATCGGCCGGGTCCTGAAAACGGCCCGCCCTGATCTGGTCATTCTGGTGGATTTTCCCGACTTTAACTTTTGGGTGGCCCGCCTGGCCAGATATTGGCGGGTGCCGGTATTGTATTACATCAGCCCCCAGGTCTGGGCCTGGCGCACCTACCGGGTGCGCACCCTGGCCCGCCTCACCGACCGCCTGGTGGTCATCTTCCCCTTTGAGGCCGATTTTTACCGCGCCCAGGGCGTGACCGTGGATTACGTGGGCCACCCCTTCAGGGAAACCCTGCCGCCCCTCGCGGACCGGCGGACCTTTTTGCTGGGGCATAACCTGGACCCCGAGGCCCTTACCATCGCCCTGCTCCCCGGCAGCCGGGCCGGCGAAATCGAGCGGCACCTGCCCATTATGCTTGAGGCCGCCAACTTTATCCACCGGAGTATCCCGCAGGCCCAGTTTATCCTGCCCCTGGCCTCCACCGCCCCGGAGGGGCTGGTAACAAAATTGGTTGCCGAAAGAGGTGGAGAACAGCCGCCCTCGGCTGTTTGGGCGCCGGCGGAGGCGCCGGCGCCACATATCAAAATCATTACCGGCCAGGCCTATCAGGCCCTGGGCGCGGCCCATATCGCAGTGGTGGCCTCGGGCACGGCCACGGTGGAGGCGGCGCTGGCGGGGACGCCCGCGGTCATCGTCTACCGGGTATCCCCCCTCACCTTTGCGTTGGCCCGCCGGCTCGTGCGGGTCCCGCATGTAGGCATGGCCAATCTGTTGGCCGGGGAGAGGGTGTTTCCCGAACTCCTGCAGGATGATTTCACCCCGGGCCGCCTGGCGCACGAGGTCTTGAGCCTCATCCAGGTCCCCGGGCGCTTGGAGACGGTGCGGCGCGGCCTGGCCACGGTGATCCGCCGCCTGGGGGGGCCGGGGGCCTCGGCCCGGGCCGCCCGGGTGGCGGTGGAATTGATGACTTCAGCCGGCTGGGATAAACAAGCTGAAGGTATTTAGCTTTCAGCAGTAAGCGTTTTTGCTGATAGCTGGGTCGTGACTACAGAAGGCTGACCATAAGCCCCTTGCCAGATACCCAAAGAGGACGCATATTAAATTACATATCGGCAAGGGACAAATTGACCGATAGACAAAAATGAACTATTTTAAAAAAGAATGCAGTTTTTCATGGGCCTTGGACTCACTCGTAAACATGAAGAGGTTGGTGGGGCGGGCCTCCGCGCCCGCCACCTTTGGTGGCACAGGCTTCCAGTCTGTGCGCACTAACGGCAAGATGCCGGCGCCACCCAGAACCCAAAACCCAGAACCTAAAACCCGCTTTTAAGGAGGTGGCCCTTGATTAAAAAAATCCAATCATTGTTAGGCGCAGAGGCCGATGACCTGCTGAACCACAAGTGCACAGGGTTCCCCAAAGAGAGCCTGCACCTGCCGGGGCCCGATTTCATCGACCGGGTCTGGATGATGAGCGACCGGAGTCCGGCGGTCCTGCGCTCGCTGGCGTCCCTGTTCGGCCACGGCCGCCTGGCCGGCACCGGCTATCTCTCCATCCTGCCGGTGGACCAGGGGGTGGAGCATTCCGCCGCCGCCTCCTTTGCCCCCAACCCCATGTACTTCGACCCGGAGAACATCGTCAAACTGGCCATCGCCGGAGGCTGCAACGCCGTGGCCTCCACCATGGGGGTGCTGGGCGCGGTGGCCCGAAAATACGCCCACAAGATCCCCTTCATCGTCAAGCTCAATCACAACGAGATGCTCGGCTACCCCAACTTTTACGACCAGACCCTCTTCGCCTCGGTGGAACAGGCCTTCGAGATGGGCGCGGTGGCGGTGGGCGCCACCATCTATTACGGCTCCCCGGAGTGCCGCCGGCAGATTTTGGAGATTTCCGAGGCCTTTAAATTAGCCCACGAGCTGGGCCTGGCCTGCATCCTCTGGTGCTACCTGCGCAACCCGGCGTTCAAGACCAAGGAGGGCGACTTCCACGCTTCCGCCGACCTCACCGGCCAGGCCAATTACCTGGGGGTGACCATCGAGGCCGACATCATCAAGCAAAAACTGGCGGTAAATAACGGGGGCTACAAGGCGGTCAAATTCGGCAAAACCAGCGATCTGGTCTACAGCAAGCTGGCGCCCGACCATCCCATCGACCTGTGCCGCTACCAGGTGGCCAACTGCTTCATGGGGCGGGCGGGGCTGATCAACTCCGGCGGTGGTTCCGGCAAGAACGACCTGGCCGACGCGGTGCGCACCGCGGTGATCAACAAGCGGGCCGGGGGCATGGGGCTGATCTCCGGGCGCAAGACCTTCCAGCGGCCCATGAAAGAAGGAGTGGAACTCTTCACCGCCATCCAAGACGTTTTTCTCAGTAAAGCGGTGACCGTGGCCTGAAGCGGCTGCAAAGCTAATTTTCCTTATAAGGGCGCATCCATGGGTGCGCCCGCACTTTTTGGGAGGGCGGAAGCTGCCAACGCTGGAATTCCTATAGCGTTTGGCAAAAGGATTTTCCGATAGCGGCATCATTCTAATCCCCCCAACCCCCCTTTAGAAAAGAGGGGAACTATAAGGAATTGCTCTTAAAGTCCCCCTTTGAAAAAGGGGGATTTAGGGGGATTTAAGAACTGCCAAGCGAGCCTCTTGCAAAAGTCGTTTTTCTGTCATCCTGAACGGAGTGAAGGATCTCAACCCTCTGAAAATGCGAGATTCTTCGCTACGCTCAGAATGACAATGATTGCCAATGCAGAGTTTTGCAAGAGGCTCAAGCGGAAAGAATTTATGCCAATCGCTATAAAAAACAAAAAACGGTTAATGTTTATAAAAATTGATGACGATAATGACCACAAGGGGGCAAGGGGAGAAGGCCAGGGCTCAAGGGGCGATGGCGGCGTCGGGATTGCGGCCCGCTGACTTCGGTGCCAAGCCCATTGCCGGGCGGGAACGGAAAACCACAGGGCTGGTTAGGGACCGAAAAGACGGCCGAATTGCCTGGAATCTGCTAAGAAGGCGCCATGATTTTTAAACTGAGAGGAAATATTGGCAAATAATTATCACCTGAGAGGATAACGACCATAAAACCTCTTAACTTAACGGCGCTGATAGGAATTCTTACCCTGGCTCTGTGGGCTCCGGTGGCCCAGGCGTATTATATAGATTTAACCGGCAACCGGGTCAGCACCGACACCGACCAGCTTATCACCACCGGGGCTTTCAGCGCCAGGAAAGGCTTCCAGATCGCCTGGCATATTACCGAGGCCAGCCCCGGGGCGGCGTTTCATTATGAATATACCATCTCGGGTGTGGATGGGGGGGCGCTGGGCAGGACCCTGAGCCGCTGGTTTATAGAGGTCTCCAAGCCGTCAAGCCGCAGTGATTTTTTCAACTTTAACGGCATCCAGAAATCATACTATGGTCAATACGTACCGGCTACCTGGCATCCGAGGCAAGGTGGGCAAGGGCCGGGTGATATATATGGGATCAGGTTTAACTCGCCCAGAGACTATGTTAAAACCGGTACCCGGATTTATACTTTCTCCTTTGATACCTTCCTTATGCCCGACTGGGGGGATTTCTACGCCCAAGGTTCTTATGGCGGTTACGCCTATAACACCGGCTTTGGCACCGATCCGGACCTTTTTACCACGGATTTCACCCCCTGGATCATGGCGCCTGGCTCCAAAACGGTGGCGCCCCTGCCCGGCAGCGTTTTGCTCCTGGGCTCAGGGCTGGCGGGTTTAGGTCTGTTGCGATTCCGGCGCCGGCAGAAAAAGGCATAAACGAACCGCGGCCGGCCGGACCCCGGTCACAGTCGAACATCCAGCGGCGCTCCCAGGGGGCGCCGCTTTTTTTGTGGGTGAAAGACGTTTGCTTATACGGCCGGATAGTATAAAATTATTTGATAATTCGGGTTTATGCCGGGTGGCGGTCAAGCGGAAACGGCTGCATTGCTGGAGCGCGGATCGGCGTTCCACAGGGGGGACCCACAGGTCCCCACCGATAAAAATTGTCTCTTGATGACGCCGCGGCATGAAAGGATGAGGCACCCCATGTTCACCGGGCTGGTGGAAGGCGTCGGCGTGCTCGCCGCCCTCACTCCTCTGGCCGAGGGCCTAAGGCTCGCGGTCAAGACCTCGTTTCCGGTCTCGGAACTCACCCTGGGGGAGTCGGTGGCCGTAGCCGGGGCTTGCCTCACGGTGGTGGCCCTGGATTCGCCCCGGGCTAGCTTCGAGGTTTCGCCCGAGACCGTGGCCCGCACGACTTTCCCTTTGAAAAAGGTAGGGGACCGGGTAAACTTAGAGAGGGCTCTCCGGCTGGGGGACCGCCTGGGCGGCCATTTGGTCACCGGCCACGTTGACGGCGTCGGGGTGCTGCGGGAGGTCAGGCCCGGCCCGGCCCATACTCAAATGAAATTCGAGCTGCCGGCCGCCCTGAGCCGCTTGGTTATCGAGAAGGGTTCCATCGCCGTGGATGGAGTCTCCCTGACCGTAAACACTTGTCAGGGCAATATTTTTACGGTGAACGTCATCCCGCACACCGCCCGGGAGACAACCCTGGCGAGCCTCAAGGTGGGCGACCGGGTCAACCTGGAAACGGATATCATCGGCAAGTACGTGGCCCGGCTGCTGGGGAAAGACGGCCCCCAGGGCGAAGGAGTTACTTCGGAGCTGTTGGCCCGGCACGGATTTTTATGAGTTTTTAGTTTCTGGTTTTTAGTTTTTGGCCTTAGTCATCTGGTTTTTCAATCACATTGCTGGATTGGCCCTTTTCCTCTGGGTGATAAGCAGTGAACGAACGACTAAGCACCCGGAAAAGATTTATAAGACTAAAAACTAAAAACTAAAAACCAAAAACTAAAAACAGGAACGTAACCATGTCGGTTTCACCCATTGAAGAAGCCATACAAGATATCCGTCAGGGTAAGATGATCATCCTGGTGGACGACGAAGACCGGGAAAACGAAGGCGACCTCACCATGGCGGCGGAAAAGGTCACGCCCGAACTCATCAATTTCATGGCCCGCTTCGGGCGGGGGCTCATCTGCCTGGCCTTGACGCCGGAGCACGTGGAGCGCTTACAGTTACCCCAGATGGTTCGAAACAATCAGTCGGGGTTTCAGACCGCGTTCACGGTGTCCATCGAGGCCCGGCGCGGGGTCACCACCGGGATTTCCGCCGCGGACCGGGCCACCACTATCCTCGCCGCAGTGGCGGACCACGCCCAGGCGGATGATCTGGTAAGCCCGGGGCACGTCTTTCCGATCCGGGCCCGCAAAGGCGGGGTGCTGGTGCGCACCGGGCAGACCGAAGGCTCCACGGACCTGGCCCGCCTGGCCGGTCTCAAGGGCGCCGCGGTGATCTGCGAGGTCATGAAGGACGACGGCACCATGGCCCGGATGCCGGACCTGGAGAAATTTGCCGCCGAGCACGGCATCAAGATTGCTACCATCAAGGATTTGGTGGAACATCGGCTGCGGCACGAGTCTTTTGTCCACCGCCGGGCCACCGTTAAGCTGCCCACCTATTTTGGGGAGTTCACCGCCATCGCCTATGACAACGACGTGGATGACAACCAGCACGTCGCCCTGGTGAAGGGGGAGATTAGCCCCGACGAACCCATTTTGGTGCGGGTGCATTCCGAATGCGTCACCGGCGACGTGTTTCACTCCCTCCGGTGCGACTGCGGCGACCAATTGGAGGCCGCCATGCAACGGGTGCAGGATGAAGGCCAAGGCGTCATTCTCTACATGCACCAGGAAGGCCGGGGTATCGGCCTGGTCAACAAGCTCCGGGCCTACGAACTCCAGGACCAGGGCGCCGACACGGTGGAGGCCAACGAGGCCTTGGGCTTCAAGGCGGACCTGCGGGACTACGGCATCGGGGCCCAGATCCTCCGGGACCTGGGGGTCAGGAGGATGCGCCTCATGACCAACAATCCCAAGAAAATCATCGGCTTGGAAGGCTACGGCCTTAACATGGTGGAACGGGTAGCGCTGGAGATCCCCCCCAACCGGGAGAATCGCAACTACCTCAAGACCAAATGCCAAAAGATGGGGCACATGCTGAAAATGGTGTAATCAAGAAGGGCGAAAAGGGGAAAAGGGAAAAAGGCGAAAAGGAAAAGCAAGATGGGGTTTTTATCGCCGGGGATTTGTGTCTATATTCGCTTTTGCGGATGATGATTGTTTGGGGAAAAGGGATTGAAACTTTGGGTATTTATCCTTTTCCCCCTTTTTACCCCAGATTTTACAAGGAGGGCAGATGCGTACGATAGAAGGCAAACTCACCGCCGCCGGCTTGAAATTCGCCCTGGTGGTGAGCCGGTTCAATTCCTTTATCACCGAACGTCTGCTGGAGGGCGCCCTGGACTGTCTGCGGCGCCAGGGCGTAGCTGAGGAGAACCTGACCGTGCTGCGGGTGCCGGGCGCCTGGGAGATTCCCCTGGTGGCCAAACGCCTGGCCCAGGCCGGGGCCTACGACGCGGTCATCTGTCTGGGCGCGGTGATCCGGGGTTCCACGCCCCACTTCGATTACGTGGCCGCGGAGGTGAGCAAGGGGATCGCGCAGGTGTCCCTGGACAGCGGGGTGCCCATCGCCTTCGGCATCCTCACCACCGAGACCCTGGAGCAGGCCATCGAACGGGCCGGCAGCAAGGCGGGCAACAAAGGCTTTGCCGCCGCCGAAGCCGCCATCGAGATGGTCAACCTCCTGAAAGAGCTGGGAGCCTGACTGCTTGGGGAAATTTTCTCGCAGTCGCTGCCGGGAAGTGGCCCTGCAATTTCTCTATCAGGCCGAGTTCGCCGAGCCCTACCGGCCCGAGGCCCTGGAGCGGTTCTGGAGACACTTCGGACCTTTGTCAATTTTTCGAGCCGTAAGGACCGGCCCCACGTTGGTTCCCTTAAAAAACCTCGGTCTCAGAGTCGGGCCGGTACGTCGGATAACCCACGTGCGCCTCATGGAAAGCGCCCCTCCCGCTTATCTCCTGGAACTGGTTTCGGGGGTCACCTCCCACCTGGAGGAACTGGATGTCTTCATTGTGCGCTACTCGGAACATTGGCGCCTGGAGCGCATGACCATTGTGGATCGCAACCTGCTCCGGCTGGCCATCTATGAACTGCTGTACCAGCCCAATATTCCGGCTAAAGTGGTGATCAACGAGGCGGTGGAACTGGCCAAACGCTGCGGCAGCGAGGCCTCCGGGGGGTTTATCAACGGCATTCTGGACCAGGTGCGGATGTCAGTGGGCCGGAAGGTCTGACCGGCTTGGGGCGGGAATAGCCTCCTTGGCCTTGCATCTTGGGGTATAAGTGGTTAATAATATAATTTAAGCAACAGCAATCATGGTCGAGATGCCCTGGCAAAGGGCGTTGACATTCTGGCTTGAACCGCACTGCGGGAGAGGGGGGACAAGATGACTCGGAAATGTTTGGCGATTGCAGGCGTTGTTCTCTTGGTCGTGTCTCTGGCAGGCTGTGTCACCGAAAGCGGCTACTATGATCCCTACCGGTCCGCCGGGGCCGGCGCCCTGGGCGGGGCCGCCACCGGCGCTGCCATCGGCTCCATCATCGGCGCGGCGACCGGTAATCCCGCCACCGGCGCCTGGGTGGGCGCGGCCGCCGGAGGTGTCATCGGCGGTGTGGGGGCGGCGCTCTATGCCTCCCACCGCAACAGCGAGATGCGCTCGTCCCAAGCCGCGGCCCAGGCATATAACTACCAGGGCCAGGGCAACGTCGTCAGTGTTGACAATGTGACGGCCTCTCCCTCCACGGTCAGGCCGGGGCAACAGGTTAACCTGGGGATGGATTACACCATCCTGACCCCGAACAATGCCCCGACGTCCGTGACCCTGGTGCGGGAGATACGGTACGGCGGCAGCCCGGTGGGGTCGCCTTATCAGACCACGGTGACCAATGCCAACGGCGGCTTCAATGACAACGTGTCTTATTCCCTGCCCAGCAATGCCACCCCCGGCGTCTACACTGTCACCAGCCGGGTGATGAGCAGCTACGGCACCTCGCAGAAGGACACGTCTTTTAGCGTGCAGTAAAGCCTCGCTCCCCACAGGAGCCCGGGAGATTTCGCCGGAAGGTGGAGAATTACCGGGCTCCTGTCGGAGGTGGCCTAATTTGCCTCCGCTTGGTTTTTCATTTGGCAAGGGACCTGCATAGGAAACTATATAATTTTAAAAACCAGATCCGTTTGTCCTATATGTAGTTGAAATTATGTATATAGGGTATATAATCATTCCAAAGTTAACCTTTTTCTGGAAAATCCTATCAAAAATTTATGGACTTTTATGTTCCAGCCGATGTATTATACGCAATTAAGGACTATGTGAATAATTTCATTATCCTTTGAGTGGGCAAAACTGCCTATTGACATTGGCAATTTCCAAACATAGGGTTTGTAAAAGGGTCAACTTCCGATAAAATCATAATATCCCGCTATGGGAGAAAAAATTGGGTCGCCGAGCCCTTATCTGGAATCGACGATCAAGAGATAGGATTAATCTTTATGTCAAAACTCGTTTCGATAAAGACTGCTCGGAAGCTTTTAAAGGAGCATAACCTTTCCGAACTGCGGGCCGCTGTCAACTACATAACTGCGTTTTCTGGAAAACGGTTTGTTTTAAAGATTGGCGGGTCTGTCTTGAATGACTTGAGCCTATTACCCCTCCTCGTCAAAGACGTGATATTTTTAAAAAAAGTGGGGATAAATATTGTTTTGGTTCATGGTGGCTCTCGGCAGCTTAACCAAGCAATGAAAGAGAAAAATTTACAAGTTCAATCAATCAGGGGGCTACGGGTAACATCGGCAGAAGTGCTTGAATTGGCAGCGAAAGTTTTTGAATCTATTAGTTTTGTAGTAAAGACGGAGATACAAAAACATGGATACCAGTGCGTCATTTTTGGACGGGAATCTGGTCTTGTAAAATCAGGACAGATAGATGATTTAGAATTAGGTTTTGTGGGTATTCCCCAGGCCGTTGAAGTTTCGCTTTTAAACGCCCTATCGGACAATGTTATACCAGTAGTCTCATCAGTTACTTCCGGGACAAAAGCCGGTGATATTGGTTTCAATGTCAATGCTGATGATGTTGCTGGTATCATCGCGTCTAAAATTGGGGCAGAAAAACTGATTCTTATGACTGATGTGGATGGTGTTTTGGATGAAAATGGTACGCTCTTATCGAGTTTAACTGTAAGTCAAGTTGAAGAATTGGTAGAAAAAAAGGTAATTCATGGAGGCATGATACCAAAGGTTCAGACTTGTCTTAATGCTTTAAAAAATGGTGTTAAAAAATGTCATATCGTCAAAGGTAGTACTCATTCTTTTATTGATGAAATTTTAACAGATCAGGGTGTGGGGACAGAATTTATGAAAGATGAGTTTGCTAAGGAAGCCTTCAATTAACTGTAAATGGTGATTATATTTGAACTAGATGATAAATTATTGGGAGAGCTTGAACAAGATATAAGCACTTTTTTGGGTAGAGTAATCGATATATCAAATACTCCCCCCGAAGTAGCATCTCAATTAGATATTCAGTTCGCCGGTCTTTTCGGTATAACCCAAGAAGAATTAGCTGTTGAATTGATTGAAAAGTATGTCCGAGAACTGGCATTTAAAGCTAATATAGAAGTAGCCTGTTTTGTTAAAGAACAATTTTCAGAAAACCCTGATGTAATCAATAAATTACGGGTAGGGAGAATTATTCTACTCAAATAAAGCCTCTTTCAAGAGGTCTTTCCGTAGCGGCCCCGGGCCGATTTTTTATTTCAACTTTCCCGCCTTATGATCGTGAACAATCGCCGCCCTAACCGCTTTCTTCAGAAGAATCTATATGCGGGACATGAAGAACGGCCAACCTCGTGCCTGCCCCATTGACAAACCTATCCCCTTCTGGTAAATATTTATTTTTTACCCTTCCTTGCTCTGGACTAACGTGCTCCAGGGCCATACGACCATAAGGAGGAAGAATGCGTCGTTATGAATCGCTCTGGGTGGTGAATGGCGACCTCCCCGATGAAGAAGTAAAATCCGCCATCGACAAGTTTTCCGGAATTATTTCCTCCCAAGGTGGAACCGTGGTTGGGCTGGATGAGTGGGGCCGCCGCAAGCTGTCCTACAAAATCCAAGGCACCATCCGGGGTTATTACGTGTTAGCCGATTTTGCCGGGACGTCCGAGACGGTGAAGGAGTTGGAGCGCAACTACCGGATCGACGACCGCATCATCCGCTTCCTCACCACCAAGAAATCGGACAAGGTGAATATGGAGGCCCTGCTAGCCGAGATCGCGGCCAAGGCCAAGGCGGCCGCGCCGGCCGAGCCTGAAGTCGCGGCCCCGGTGGAAGCCGCGGCCCCGGCTGAAGTTGCCGCCCCGGCGGCCGCTGCCGCTCCAGATGAACCTGCCGCCCCTGCCAAGGAGGAATAATCCGTGCCTGTAATGCCTCGCCGCAAACGGAAACAATTTTACGTCCGCCGCAAGGTCTGCCGTTTTTGCGTGGATGCCAATCTGCCCATCGATTACAAAGACGTTAATACCCTGAGACAATTTGTCACCGAGCGGGGCAAGATCATTCCCCGCCGCATCTCGGGGAACTGCGCCCGCCATCAGCGGCGGGTTACCAGAGCCATCAAGCAGGCCCGGTTGTTGGCCCTGATTGCCTATACCCCGCAAGTGCCCATTACGTGAGGGCGGGGTGAGCGGTAAGCCGTGGGCCGGGGTCTCGTCATTTGGTTCCTCTGCCTGGTCGCCCTCCTGGTAGGGTTTCTGGGGGCCCGGGTTAATCCCCTGGTCTATCTGGCGGCCGGCGTCCTGGCGCCCTTGCCGGTGCTGATCATCGGTTGGCGCTCCGGGGAGTGGGCGGCCCTGGCGGTAGCCTTGGCCGGCGCCGTCGCGATCTTCTGCCTGCACCCCGCGCTGGAAACCATCTGGCAAAACCTGGGTTTTCTCAACCTGCTGCTCATGGGAGTGATGTTGGCCAGCCTGCAGTCACGGGGAGTAACCGCGCCTCAGGCGATCATGGTGACGGTGGCGGCCCTGACCGTGGCGGCCTTGCTGGTCTTTCTCGGGCAGGCGGTTTATATGGGGATTGCGCCCCAGGACCTGTTGGCTCAAAAAAGCGCCGAGGTTATGGAAACCGTCCGCAAAGTCCTGGGGGACAGCGCCGAGGGCGCCCCGGGCTCCCTGGTCCCGGGGGTGGCCCCGGCCCAGGTGGAAGCCATTTTACAACGTCTCCTGCCGGGGTTGCTGGTTACCAACATGGCCCTGGTTGCCTGGCTGAACGTCGTTTTGTCCCGGCAGATCATCTTCCTGCTGGGATGGGGCGCCGCCGATCCGCCGCTGTATCACTGGGCGGCCCCGGAGTGGCTGATTTTTGTCTTGCTGGGGGCCGGTTTTCTCCTGCTGGTGCCGGTGGCCGGGGCGCGGTTCTTCGGACTGAACCTGCTCATGGTGGTGGCGGTGCTCTATTTTTGCCAGGGAGTGGCGGTGGTGGCCACCTGGTTTCACCGCCTGGGGCTGCCGCGCCTGCTGCGGATGATCGGCTACCCTTTGCTGTTTTTGAATCCGTTTTTTTTCGTGATTATCACCCTGGGATTGCTGGACCTGTGGCTGGATTTTCGCCGCTTGCATCAGCCCAAGGATGCGTGAGGAGGAGTATACGATGAAGGTCATCTTGACGGAAGATATCAACCCGTTGGGCGCCATGGGCGCCGTAGTGGACGTGGCCCGGGGCTATGCCCGCAATTTCCTGATCCCCCAGGGCAAGGCCATGGAAGCCACCCCGGGCAACCTGGTCCAGGTGGAACGGGCCAAGGTTAAGTACCTCCAGACCCAGGCCACTGAGCGGGAAAAAGCCCAGGCCCAGGTGGCGCACCTGGAAGGGGCCAGCGTCACCATCGCCCAGCGGGTGGCGGAGGAGGAGCGCCTCTATGGTTCCGTTACTTCGGCCATGATCGCCGAGGCCCTCGAAAGCCAGGGTTTCATTGTGGATAAGAAGCAGTTGGACCTGGCGGAACCCATCAAGAAGCTGGGCACCTACGAGGTGACTATCCGCCTGGCCCCGGAAGTCCAGACCACGGTCACCGTGGTGGTGGTGCCAGAAAACGCCTGAACCTGATCAATCGGATACCGGGGGATGAGGTCAGGGCCTTGTTTTCATAATTCTTCGTAATTTTTCATAAAAGGCCCTATCTCATCCTCCGGGCGCCCTGTGAGGTCAAAACCGGACCAGACAAGCTCTCCATCTCAGTAGACGATTATCTGAATCTGATTTGTTCTATTTATCCGCTTCTGGACCCCACACATACGCCCCTTCATTATTCAGATCATTGATGCAATTAATAATCATTTTAGACCGGGTCCATCATAGAAATAAATAGCGGTTGCCGACGAATGTCAGCAATCTCACTTTTTGAAAAACCTTTGAAATGGACCATCACATGCACTGGGACGTCAAGCAAAAAATTAAAAACCCCAAATTCGCCTGCAGCCGCGATTCGCTGATATACCGGACTTCGCTTATCCAGGTAAACCATGCCAAAATGTAGTTGATGCCGGGCCAGCAATGCCTCCATGAGCCTGAATATTTCCCCTTCTCGACCCTCCTTGGCATAGATATTTCCAAAGGTAAGGAAGTGATAATTGCCGCCGGGGATCAAGCGCCACAAAAAAGGGATGAGGGGCAGCACTTTGACCATGATCAGGCCGCTGAGTCCCGGGAGAAATTTTAAGTTCAAGTGGCGCCTTTCCATCTGCATGCCGGCTAAAATCTCGCTTCCTTGCCTTAAGGTGAAGTAATCTTCGGTGTTAATGGACTGTTTAAAGTCCGTCAGGGCATGATCTGCATACTGCTCACTGAGAAGTAGGAACAGCTTTTCTCCTTCAGTTTCTTCCGTTATTTTTAGGCGGGCATCGTCCCTGGGACAAAAGCGGCTTATTACCAGAATATGATATTGACCGATGGATATTCTGCCTGCCTTCTCAATCGCTTTCAGAGAGGGGGTGTTGTCTGCCTCCACATAACCGTAAAATATCCCCTTTTCGCCCAGGTTGTTAAGGCCGTAGCGCAATGCCTGCTTTGCCAAAAGGGCCCCATAGCCGTGTCCCCGCTTGGGAGGTACAACCGCCAGGGCGTAGGAGTAAAAGCCATGATAATTTTTTCCGGCGAGGCGCGTGGTCTTTCTGATTAAAGTTGATACCGCGACAAGGTCGCCGTTTTCTGTGATGCTGAGAAAGTGGGGTTCCTTGATGCGCTTCAAGACTCCGGCCATATCCTCCATGGTGTATTGCACCCCTGCGGACCCCCAAACCGTGCGTTCCAAAACCTCCAGGAAGGCCGGACTCAAGGTGCTGCTTCGCCTGATCACCAGGTTACGTTCTTTATCCTCAAAGATCACTTCGCACACGATTAAACCTCGTAGGAGCAGGTGATATTGGGTTGATACCAGATTATAGCCGGGATTTCCATTCAAGCGCTAATTGGCGATCCTGGTAAGCTTAGCCGCTATCCGGAAATTGGCAAAAGTAATGAACCCCTGAGCCCGAATTTGCCCGGCGGAATATTCCCGATGATTTAATAAACCGGACCAAAATGCCGTCTTATATGGAGAGGGGCGCCGCCGGCGCCGGTTCAGGTTTGCCTCCCTGATAATCGGTCAAGGTGCCCGCTTCCATTTCTCCCTCCGGGGTTACCGGTTGCTCTTCAGGCCAATCGGTATTATCTTAATCAAGAGGCTTGACGTTCCGGTTGACCCTAAGGGGAAATTCTGCTATGGGAGAGGCATATTGAAAATGACAATTTTCAGCCACCCCGGAATTCACCCCCGCCAGTCCACCGGCGCAGCCTCACCTATCGACTTATCCTCATCTCTCAGGAGATAACATGGCTACTACAGAAGATGAAAAACATGAGATCATCATCCCCAGCGAACTGCCCATGTTGGCGGTGCGGGACGTGGTGGTTTTTCCGAATATGGTCCTACCGCTGTTTGTGGGGCGGGAAACCTCGGTATTGGCGATTGAAGCGGCCCTGGCCCAGGACCGCCTGATCTTCCTTGCCACCCAAAAAGATCAATCCGTGGAAAACCCCGAAGCCGAAGACATATACTCCGTGGGCACGGTCAGCCTCATTTTGCGGATGCTGAAATTGCCGGACGGGCGTTTGAAAATCCTGGTCCAGGGCAAGTCCAAGGCCATGGTCAAGGAATATGTTAAGGAGCGCCCCTACTTCCTGGTGGCCATGGAGGTCTTGCCGGAGACCACAGTCGCCGAGATCTCCCCCGAGGCCGAGGCCCTGATGCGCAACGCCCGGGAGATGTCCGAGAAAATCCTCACGCTCAAAGGCATCATGTCACCGGATCTGCTGGCTATCCTGGAGTCCATCGAGGACCCCGGCCACCTCGCCGACCTGGTGGCGGCCAATTTGCGCCTCAAAATCGACGAGGCCCAGATGGTGCTGGAGGAAATGGACCCCATCCGCAGCCTCATCAAGGTCAATGATTTCCTGCGCAAGGAAATGGAAGTCTCCGCCATCCAGGCCAAGATCCAGAACCAGGCCCGGGAGGAAATGGACCGCACTCAGCGGGAATACTTCCTCCGGGAGCAATTACGGGCCATCAAGAAAGAACTGGGCGACCTGGACGAGACCACCAAGGAGATGGAAGAGTACCGTCTCAAGATCGCCCAGGCCCGGATGCCCAAGCAGGCGGAAGAGGATGCCCTCAAGCAGTTGTCCCGCCTGGAGCAGATGCATCCTGACGCCGCCGAGGCCTCCATCGTCCGCACCTACCTGGACTGGCTGGTGGTCCTGCCCTGGAGCAAGAGCACCCGGGACAAGCTGGAAGTCAAAGAGGCCAAGCTTATCCTGGACGAGGACCATTTCGACCTGGAAAAGGTCAAAGACCGCGTCCTGGAATACCTGAGCGTCCGCAAACTCAACAAAAAGATGAAGGGCCCCATCCTCTGTTTCGTGGGGCCTCCGGGCGTGGGCAAGACCTCCCTGGGACAGTCCATTGCCCGGGCCATGGGCCGCAAATTCGTGCGCATCTCCCTGGGAGGCATGCGGGACGAGGCCGAGATCCGGGGCCACCGCCGCACCTATATCGGCGCCCTGCCGGGGCGGATCATTCAAGGGGTCAAAAATGCCGGTTCCAACAACCCGGTGTTCATCCTGGACGAAGTTGACAAGATCGGCATGGACTTTCGGGGCGACCCCGCCGCAGCGCTGTTGGAGGTGCTGGACCCGGAGCAGAACCACTCCTTCAGCGACCATTATCTCAATGTGCCCTTTGACCTGTCCCGGGTGATGTTTATCACCACCGCCAACCTGGTGGACCCCATTCCATCGGCCCTTAGGGACCGTATGGAGATTATCCGCCTGGCGGGCTACACCGAGGATGAGAAACTGGCCATCGTCCTCCGCCACCTCCTGCCCCGGCAGTTGACGGAAAACGGCCTGCGCTCCCAGGATTTCAAGATCTCCACCGAGGTGATCCGGGAGGTCATCATGAACTACACCCTGGAGGCGGGGCTCCGGAACCTGGAGCGGGAAATCGGCTCCCTGTGCCGGAAGGTGGCCCGGCGCATCGCCGAAGGCGAAAAAGGGCCCTTCGCGGTCACCCGGGGCAACCTGCACCTCTACCTGGGACCGCCCCGCTTTCTCCCGGACGGCGAAGTGGAAAACGAAGTGGGAGTGGCTACGGGCCTGGCCTGGACCCAGGTGGGGGGCGAAACCCTGGCGGTGGAGGCCAGCCTGATGAAAGGCAAAGGCCAACTCACCTTGACGGGCCAGTTGGGCGACGTGATGAAGGAATCGGGTCAGGCGGCCTTGAGTTACGCCCGGGCCCGGGCTGACCGCCTCAACCTGGCGCCGGATTTCTACGAAAAGCTGGATATCCACATCCACGTGCCCGCCGGCGCCACCCCCAAGGACGGCCCCTCGGCCGGGGTCACCATGGCCACCGCCCTGGTTTCCGCCCTTACCCAGATCCCGGTGCGGCGGGACGTGGCCATGACCGGCGAAATCACCCTCCGGGGCAAGGTGCTGCCCATCGGCGGCCTCAAGGAGAAGGCCATCGCGGCGCTCCGGGCCCGGGTCAAAACGGTCATCATCCCCGCAGCCAACAAAAAAGACCTGGTGGAGATTCCCAAAAACGTCAAGCGCCGTATTAAGTTCGTGGCCGTGGCCGACATGGATGAGGTGCTGAACGAAGCCTTGATGCGGTCGCCTTTCAAGGAGAGCAAAAAGACCGGGGCCCCGGTGGGGCGGCTGACCACCCCGCCTTCCCGGCCGGTGGTGTGATGGTGGCTTCGCAACCTACAAGACAAGAGGCAGTTTAGGCAGAGGGAACTATGCCAAATACCATTAAGAACCAAACGCAACCGAGCGAAAAGGGCAAGCGAGGGCTTTCACCAATTTACTTGGACACCCCAGGACTTTTCGGGAATGTTGTCGTTCTTAAACGCCCCAAGCGCCGTCGGCGTATCGTGTTCGGTTGGTATGGCGGCAAATTCAGCCACTTAGATTGGCTGCTCCCCTTGTTACCCCGCGCACATCATTATTGCGAACCCTTTTCGGGATCAGCCGCAGTTCTTTTAAACCGCGAGCCGCCCTCCCCAGTGGAAACCTACAACGACATTGATGGGGACGTGGTGAATTTCTTTTGTATGCTGCGAGACCACCACGACGACCTAATTCGCTCGATTGCCCTGACCCCGTTTTCGCGTGAGGAGTTTCACCGGGCTATCAGTGGCAGTATGGAGGGCATCAGCGACTTAGAACAGGCCCGCCGCTTTTACATTCGAGCCCGTCAAGCGCGCACCGGGCTGGCTCAGACCGCCACCCTTGGCCGCTGGGCCAATTGCAAGAATACCAGCCGCGCTGGAATGTCCGGGGTTGTTTCGAGATGGATCGGTGGCATAGAAGCTTTGGAAGAAATTGCCCGGAGGCTCTTGCGAGTGCAGATTGAGAATCGGCCCGCTTTGGAAGTCATCCGCCTTTATGACAGCGCCGACACGCTCTTTTATTGTGATCCTCCCTACCTTCATGAGACGCGGGGCGACAGCAAAGCCTATGGCTTCGAGATGGATTTAGACCAGCACCGCGAGTTGGCCCAAACTTTTGAGAAGTGCAAGGGGAAAATTGCCCTTTCTGGATATCGTTGCGACACCATGGATACTTGGTATAAGGAGTGGCGACGTTTTGATGCGCCCGTGAAGCAATGTCATTCGATTAAGCAACTACGACAAGAATGTCTCTGGATGAACTATTAAAATGCCCGCGCTGGATTATGAAAAAGCATCCGAGATACTCGCGGAGCTATTTGTCGCGGCAGAAGATGCCTTTAAAGGGAATACCATTCCCACCGTTGAAGCAGTCATACAGGACGCCGCCGACCGGCTTTTTGCTTCCTCTACGCAGTCATACCGTGAGGCTTTGATAGGGTGCGGCTTGGCGCGGATGTTAGACCGATCAATAAATATTCGTCACCCCTATATGAGCCAGGGTGTGGACGCCTTCAATGGGCGCACACTTGATGAAAAGGTAGTTAATCCATTCCTGCAAGACAGGATGATTCCGTGTTCCAAGGGACCCTACCTTGCGAGTTTCCGGCGCAGTGTCGATTTCACCCCTGGTACATCTGTCGGTTTGCGGGATAAGAAGGGGTATAACGCTCTTCTGGACTACGTTTCCGCTCTAGAAGCGGCAAACAAATCCGAAGCCCGGGGCCTCATTATCTATCTACTATATCGGTTCGTTGTGTTGCGGAACGCCGCCAATATCCAGCTTTCCCGCATTAGCCGACTAAGCCTTGAACAATATCAAGCTCTCGTGGGCAGGCTTCTACAGGTGCAGAGCGGCGGTCTCATTCCGGTGCTGTTATCCGTGGCCATGCTTCACACCATCAAAGCCTGCTATGGGCTTCCATGGAAAATCGAATGGCAAGGCATCAATGTGGCCGACAAAGCGTCAGGAGTGGGAGGAGACATCACAGTAACCCAAGACGATACCGTAATCCTGGCTATCGAAGTAACCGAGCGTCCGATTGAGAAGGCCCGAGTTGTTTCCACCTTTAATACCAAAATCGTGAGAGGCGGAATCGAGGACTATCTATTTATCTACTCAAACTCCCTCCCGACCGACGATGCCCGCCAAGCGGCCCGCACCTACTTCACCCAAGGCCACGAAATCAACTTTTTACAGGTGGCTGATTGGATAGTAAATAATCTTGGCACCATTGGAGCTAAGTGTAGAACAATTTTTACTCAAGAGGTTCTGGCGCTATTCGGTACGCGCGATGTTCCGGCCTCTGTCAAAATGTCCTGGAATGACATAGTTAAGGAACTCATTGGCGCCTGATTTACCGTGAAATTTCAAATTAGGACACTACAATAAACCATCATGAAAAACCTTTGGTGCATTATCTCTAAGACAAATCCCTGACGCATTGGACGCCATCCTCTCACATCCCGATCTCATTCGCTGGCTGGCCCTGGGTGGGCTGCTGGTTCTCTACATTTTTTTCGCCGCCGCCGAAACTTCCCTCTTCGCCCTGGGCCCCCTGGACCGGTTGCGGCTCAAGGAACGCAGCGCCAGCCGGGGGGCGCGGGTGGAATCGCTCCTCAAACAGCCGCAGCGTTTGTTGATCACCCTGGTGATGGGGGTGGAGATCGTCACCATCCTGGCGTCGGTGCTGGCCACTTCCCTGGCGTTAAGCCTGTGGGGGGACCGGGGCAAGTGGATGGCCCTGCTGGTGATGTCGCCGACCCTGCTGCTCCTGGGAGAAGTCATTCCCAAGTCGGTGGCCCTCACCTACCCGGCGCAACTGGCGCTGCGCCTGGCGCCGCTGGTGCGCGTGGCCCTGACGGTCTTTGCGCCGGTGCGGGTGGTGCTGGTCCAGATCAGCCGGGGAATCCTGGCCACCCTGGGTTTTCGCCCCGACTTGCAGGTGCCCACCGTGCTTCAGGAAGATTTTGTCCGCATGGTGGAAGAGAGCCATCGGGGCGGCATGATCGCCGCCCTGGAACGGGACTTCATTCAGAACTTGTTGGACTTTGGGGAGATCAGGGTGAGTCAAATCATGGTGCCCCGGCCCGACATGTTCACCCTGCCCATCGACCTGCCTTTTCCGGAAATGATTCAGGCCATCAAGCGGTCCCGGTTTTCCCGGGTGCCTGTTTATGAGGAGACCCATGATCAGGTGCTGGGGGTCCTCCATGCCAAGGACATCCTGGATCTGTGCCATCGCCACCCCTGTGAGGACGACCTGCCCCGGCAGCTTCTGCGGCCGGCCTATTACGTCCCGGAAAACAAGCGGGCCTTCGATCTTTTGACCGAACTTCAGGCCCAGCACCAGCGCCTGGCCCTGGTGGTGGACGAATACGGCACCCTGGTGGGTCTGGTCTCGGTGGAAGACCTGTTGGAAGAGCTCTGCGGCGACATTCCTCAAGAGTTTCAACCGGAGGAGGAAAGCCTGAAAGAGGTGTCTCCCGGGGTCTGGCGGGTCAAAGGGACCTTGGCGCTGGTGGATGTTAACGACGCCTTGGACCTGGACCTGCCCGCGGAGGAATTCGACACCATCGGCGGTCTGGTCCTGGACCTCTCCGGCTCTCTGCCTCGGGAAGGCCGGGTCATAGCTTTTGACCACTTGACTTTTCGCGTTTTGAAGGTGAAAGGCACCCGTATCCTGGACCTGGAAGTGCGGCGGCAGAATCTATGATTATCGGCTTTTTTTTCATCTTTGTGCCGTTTCTGCTCCTGGAGGCCTTTTTCTCCGCCTCGGAGATCTCCCTTGTTTCCGCCAATCGGCGCCGGTTGAGACAATGGGCCGAACAGAAGGTTCGGGGCGCAGCCCAGGCCTTGAAACTGCTGGAGCGACCCGAGCGCCTGGTGGCCACCACCCTGCTGGGTTCCAACTTATCGGAAATCACCAATACCATCCTGGTCACCGCTTTTTTGCTGGAAACCATGGGACCTGGCGGAGAGCTCGTGGCCATGCTTCTGATGCCGCCGTTAATTCTGATCCTGGCGGAGATTATCCCTAAATCCATCGGCCGCCAGCACCCCAATCGCCTGGCCCGGCGCCTGGGACCCATCCTCCTGGTCGTCTCCTGGGCCCTCTATCCCCTCACCTTCATCTTTGCGGGGCTGAGCCGGGCGGTGCTCTGGTTGACCGGGGCTCGCCACACCAGCCAGTTGCCCTTCATCAGCCGGGAAGATTTGCATCTGGTGGTGAAGAAAAGCGGGCCGGAAGTGGACCTGGAGACCCCCGAGCGGCGGATCATCCACCGCATCCTGCAGTTTTCCCTGCGCACCGTCAAGGAAGTGATGGTGCCGCTCATCCGGGTGGCGGCGATCCCGGACACGCTGACCGTGGGCCAGGCCCTGGAAGAATTCCGCAGCACCCGCTTTTCCCGGCTGCCGGTCTACCACCACCGCATCGACAATCTCATCGGGGTGCTGCATGATTTCGATCTGCTGGGCGAGGACGGCCTGGACCGTCCCATGCGCACCTTCATGCGCTCCGTCACCTACGTGCCGGAACTCAAAAAGATCGACCGGCTGCTGTCCGAGATGCAGCGCCAGGGAATCCACCTGGCTGCGGTGGTGGACGAATACGGCGGCGCCGTGGGCATTGTCACCATTGAAGACCTCCTGGAGGAGATTGTGGGGGAGATCGCCGACGAATTCGACCAGGAGGTGGCGCCCTTCAAGAAGCTGGGGGAAGGCCACTACCTGATCAGCGCCCGGACGGAAATCAAGGCCCTGAACGAAACCCTGCACCTGGAACTGCCGGCGGGGGATTACGAGACCCTGGCCGGATTTCTCATTTCCGAACTGGGGGACCTGCCCCGGGCCGGCGAGCAGCTGCAATACCGCAATCTCAAGTTCACCGTGCGCCAGGCCGAGGCCCGGGCCGTAAAGGAGGTCGAACTCTTTGTCGACATTGCCCCGGAGTGAGGGCTGGGCTTTTTTTGACTGTTTTGCCGGCATCAGCGGCGATATGACCTTGGGGGCCTTGATTGATTTGGGGCTGCCGGTGGAAGAGCTGCAAGGGCTGGTCCCGGTCTTGGGGCTGGGCGAGGTTTCCCTCACGGCCCGGCGGGTGACCAAGCAGCACCTTACCGGCGTCAAGGTGGAGATTGAGGCCGGGGCGCCCCAGCCGGCCCGCACCTACACGGAGATTTGCGCCCTGATCGAGGCGGCGGGTCTGGCTGAAACGGTCAAGAACCGGAGCCTCACCGCCTTCCGCCTCCTGGGGGAGGTTGAGGCCCGGATTCACGGCCAGCCCCTGGAAACGGTCCACTTCCACGAACTGGGGGCATTGGACACCATCGTGGATGTGGTGGGCGCGGCGCACGGCTTAGAGTATCTGGGCATCTCCCGGGTCTTTTGCAGCCCCCTGCCCATGGGCTGGGGCATGATCGCCGCCGGCCACGGGCGGTTGCCCAACCCGGCCCCCGCCACCCTGGAACTTCTACAAGGCCTGCCGGTTTACGGCACCGATCTGCCGGGAGAGTTGGTCACGCCCACCGGGGCGGTGATCCTGAAGGCCTGCGAGGCCCAGTGCGAGCCTTGTCCCCCCATGACCCTCGCGGCGGTGGGCTACGGCGCCGGCTCCCGAGACCTGCCGGGCCACCCCAATCTCCTGCGCCTCTACCTGGGGACGCCCCTGGCTCCCGCCCCGGGCCTCCGGGAACGGGTTCTGGTCCTGGAAACCCACCTGGACGACATGAACCCGGAGTGGTACGAGCCCCTGATGGCCGGTCTCCTGGCCGCTGGGGCCCTGGACGTGGCCCTGGCCCCCATCCAGATGAAGAAGGGCCGCCCGGCAGTGGCCCTCACCGTCATCGCTCCCCTGGCGGCCAGGGAAGGACTGCTGGCCCGGTTGTTCGCCGATTCCACCACTCTCGGGGTGAGAATTATGGAAGTGGAGCGGGTCACGGCCCGGCGCTGGTTCGAGACCATCGAGACCGTGTACGGCCCGCTGCAGGTGAAGGTAATGGAGTATGGCGGCCACCGCCGGCTGCTGCCGGAGTACGAGGCCTGCCGCCGCATGGCCGAGGCCCAGGGCCTGCCCCTGATCGAAATCTACCGCCTGGTCCCCCGGGAGTGAGCCGGGGAAAGGGTAGGAGGTAAGATGAAGAGGGTGCGGTTCAAATCCTAACGCTCATTTCCTCCAACCTTTCCTCTGCAGAAGGCGGGAGGCGCGGCGCTTTCCCGCTACGGGGCTACGGGGCTAATTTTCAACAATTCCAGGTTCGGGCCGGTTACCCGGGGGGCATTGCACCCTGCCCTCGGCCACCAGCACCCGGTTGCGGCCTTGGGTCTTGGCCCGGTACATGGCGTGGTCCGCAGCCCGGAGCACGTCCCGGCCGGTGACACCGTGCTCCGGAAACATCGCTACTCCCAACGACACCGTGACGCTCGCCAGCACCTGGCCCCGATACACTACCGGAACCTTGGGGAATTCCCGCCTGATTTCCTCGGCCCGCTGGCAGACAATCTCCTGAGAGGCCTCCGCCAGGATCAAGACAAATTCTTCTCCCCCATAGCGGCAGGCCACGTCTTCCCGGCGCACGCGCTCTCCCAGAAAATTCCCCAGGGTACGGAGCAGGGTGTCTCCGGCTTCGTGGCCAAAGGTATCATTGAAATGCTTGAAGTAGTCCAGGTCCAGCATAATGAGGCCCAGGGAGGCTCCCTTGCGGCGGCCCCGGTAAATCTCCCGCTCCAGGGTCTCCTCCAGGTAGCGCCGGTTAAACAGGCCGGTGAGGACGTCGTGGACCACCTGGTGGCGCAG
>Ga0351865_10180_pt1 | contig 23122 bp, 18 predicted proteins | sample TotcelFGM3001L10_FD_206780 | JGI IMG/M metagenome (GOLD analysis project Ga0351865, IMG submission 206780) | Enriched cells from coal bed in the Powder River Basin, Montana, United States - Total cells FGM rep2 HSBNCT.FGM.300.1.L10 ... | reverse complement strand
GCATTGCACTCGCACACGGAGGCACTGTGTCCTTTCCCGTTATCCTGAGCATCAACGGGCAAACACTTCACAATCATTACCACGGCAATGTGCTCACCGAAGGCCGGATGCTGGTGGTGGATGCCGGAGCCGAACTGCCCTCGCTTTATTCAAGCGACATCACACGAACCATTCCCGTTGGCGGAAAGTTCAATGCACGCCAAAAAGACATCTATGAAATTGTGCTGAAAGCCAATATGGAAAGCATTAAAGCAACTGCACCGGGATTGCCCTACCGCGACATGCACTTCGTTGCTGCACGAATTATTGCCGAAGGTCTTAAGTCGGTTGGCCTCATGAAAGGCAATACTGATGATGCCGTAGCCGCCGGGGCACATACCCTGTTTTTCCCTCATGGCCTGGGACATATGCTCGGAATGGATGTGCACGACATGGAAGGCCTTGGCGAAAACCACGTAGGATATGATGAGGAAACAAAAAGGTCGGATCAGTTCGGCACAGCCTACCTCCGCATGGGAAAACGACTGAAAGCCGGAATGGTAATGACCAACGAGCCGGGCATTTACTTTATTCCCGCATTGATTGACAAGTTCAGGAACGAGAAAAAATTCATGGATTTTGTTAATTATGACAAGGTGGAGCAGTTTAAGGATTTCGGGGGCATCAGGATCGAAGACGATATTTTGGTCACCGAACAGGGACAGCGCATCCTGGGCCGACCCATACCGAAAACCGTGGCTGAAGTGGAAGCAACGGCCTCTGAACAACGTGATTGGCTGAAGATTAAAGGAGTTTATTGATTCTCCTGACCAAGCCTAAAAGCTTTGACCTAATTGTGCTGCGATAAACAGTGAGACACTTTTTCCCAGGTTGATTTTGTAACGGCAGATTATTCAGCAGATGAAAAAAACAATAGATTTAAACCAGGCCATATGAAAAAAGCCTTGCTCGACCACAAAGAGATCGCCTACGAGCTTAGCGGTCAGGGTAATTGCCTTGTGCTGGTGCACGGTTTTCCGATGGACCATCGGGTTTGGGATGATTTCAGCAAATCATTGAGTACTCATTTTAAGGTTATTTGCCCCGACCTTCCCGGTTTTGGCGCATCAGCCATGATGGGCGAATCACACAGCATGAACCTCATGGCAAGGGCTGTAAAGGCAGTATTGGATGAAGAAAAGGTTGAACGCTGTGTTTTTGTCGGCCATTCAATGGGTGGTTATGTCGGACTGGCTTTTGCCAAACAGTTTCCGGACAGGCTGGCCGGATTAACGCTTTTTCATTCGCAGGCAGCAGCCGATGACGAACAGGCACAGATCCGCCGTAATGAGGCCATTGTGCAGGTTATCACGGATAAAAACAACTATCTCGACCAATTCCTTCCGGGACTGTTCGATCCGGCCTTTCCGGCAACGCACCAACCCACCGTAGCAGCATTTGATAACATTGTCCGCGATCAGAGCGAAAAAGCCATTGTGGCTGCCCTGTCGGGGATGCGCGACCGTGAAAGCCACATCAGCCTGATGACCAAAATCAGCCGGCCTGTGCTTTTTATACTTGGTAAAAGTGATGCCCGGATGCCGGCTGTGAAGATCATGGCTCAGGCCGGACTTCCGCAACATGCCGAAATGCTGATGCTGGAGCATGTCGGCCACATGGGATTTGCTGAAGCTCCGCTGGTGACAAAACTCGGCATCCGCTATTTTGCCGAAAAATGCTTTATCCTACAATAATTCTGATCAATACGTCCGCATGGCAAAGACAATCAGTAAAAACAACCCGAAAAAACCCAATCAGTCCAGAGTATGGCCCGGATTTGTGCCCGGAAAGTGGTTATCCATGCTCCTGCTGGCTTTGTTCTCTGTGCTTTATTACGCCAATACCATCCGCAACCACTATGCACTGGATGATTATCTGGTGGTCGAAAACAACGAAACCGTTGCCAAAGGTCTTGCCGGGATCCCCGAAATCATTACCAGCCTGTACACTTCCGAGCGAAGCAACTCATTTGGCTACAGGCCCATAGCACAAATTAGCTTCGCTATTGAACAACAGTTCACCGGTGGGTCTTCTATCAGTCCCAACATCAGTCATCTGATCAATGTGCTGTTGTATGTATTGGCTGTGCTCTTGCTGTATCAATTGCTTCTGAGGCTGCTCCGCGGCTACAATCCCTGGTTTCCACTGCTGATCAGCCTGTTGTTTCTGGCGCATCCGTTGCATACCGAAGTAGTGGCCAGTTTGAAAAACCGTGAGATACTGCTGGAGTTCATCTTTTCGATGCTTGCACTCAGAAGCCTTGTTGCCTGGGCCGACTTCCAAAAAAAGTCGCACCTTTTTAAGGGGATGTTGTTCTATACCTTTGCCCTGCTGTCAAAAGAAACCGCCATAGCACAGCTTGCCGTTTTTCCGCTGGTTCTGTACTTTTTCACACCGGCCAAACCCTCACAGATCAAATGGGTAGTCATTGCAGGGGTTCTTATTCTTATCCCTGCCGTCCTCGGCCCCAGAATGTTGCTTCCGGAAATGAACCGCAACTTCAGGCTGATGGAAAACCCCTTGTTCGTCGAAGAGAATTTCTTCGTGCGCATGGCCACAGCGCTTTATATCCTTGGCTATTACCTGAAGCTGCTTTTTTTACCCTTTCCGCTGCGCTACTACTACGGCTTCAACATGATCCCGCTGACCAACTGGGCTGACCCGCTGGTGTGGCTTTCGCTGCTCATCCATCTTGGGCTGTTGTATCTGGCTGTCAAGGGTTTTCTAAAAAAATCAATACTGTCCTTTTTCATTTTATACTACCTGATCAACATCGCCATGTATGCCAACATCGTTTCGCCTGTGCCGGGAATTGTTGGCGAACGGTTTATGTTCTTTTCGTCGCTTTCGTTTGCTGCCTTGTTGGCCTATCTGATTCACCGCATCAGCCGGCTACCCCTGAAAACAAGCAGTGGTCCGCTGTTTCCGGTGATCGTCAGCAGCCTACTGATGCTTGCCGTGCTGATTCCTTATGCTTACCTCACCGTGAACCGTAATGCTGAATGGCGCACGCACTTTACACTCTACAAGGCCGATATGCGCAAACTGAACCAGTCGGTGAAAGCCAACGACCTTTATGCAAGTGAACTAATGAAACAGGTGAATGCCGAGCTTTCGAAGCCTGTAAACCCTTACAAATTCATTGTGCCATTGATCGAAAGAGCCACCAACCATTACAAACAGGCAATAAACATTGATTCGACACACTGGACATCATACAACAATCTCGGAATCATCAGCCAGAGGATACACGGCGCACAGTACCTCCTTCGGGCCAAAAGCCTCTACAGCAAAGGTGACACGCTCAAGGCCAGGCAGGAATACGATGGTGGTGTGCAGGAAACCTACAAGGCCATCGGATATTTCAAAAGAGCGCTGCGCTTAAAACCCAATTATGACGCTGCCTTGTTTAACATCGGGATGTCGTTCGACCAATTAAACCTTCCTGATTCGTCAGTTGGTTATTACCGGAGATCCCTCGAAATTAGCCCCACGGTAATCAATGCGCGCTCACGGCTGGCAAATGCTCTTTTTTCGCAGGGCAATATGGAAGAGGCGGTGCGCGAAAACCTGAAGATCGTTGAACTTGACCCGCAGTCGGATCTGCCCTACATCAATCTTGGCAATTATTACTATGTGACCGGCGACCAGGACAGGGCCATAGGTTATTACCTGAATGCTTTCGAGCGGAACCCCAAACCCGAAATTGCACGGGTGCTGAGTTCCTATTATCAGGACACAGGCGATACAGAAAAGGCAGCCTTTTACATGCAGGCAGCGCAAAACCCTGCACAACCCGGCCAAAAATGATGAGCGAAACCGTGTATATCAAGGCACTGGCCACCTACCTTCCTGAGCGTGTTCTGAGCAACGAGGACCTTGCCACGCTTTTTCCCGGGCTCAAGGTAAAGGAACTTACCCGCTTAACAGGAGTGTATCAGCGCCATATTGCAGCCCCGGACGAAACAGCTGCCGACATGGCCTTCAAAGCCGCAGAGGCTTTGTTTGCCCAACATCCTGACCTCAGAAACAATATTGATTTCATCATTCTTTGCACGGCAGGAGGCGACTACAACACCCCAGCTTCGGCCTGTATTTTGCAACACCGGCTCGGTCTGAAACAGGAGTGCGGCGCATTCGACTTTAACCAGGGCTGCACCGGCTACCTTTACGGACTCAGCTTGGCCAAAGGGTTGATCATGAGCCGTGCGGCAACAAATGTGCTGCTGCTTACGTCCGAAGCCATCACCAAAACCATTCACCAAGACGACAAAAGCAACAGGGCCATTTTCGGCGACGGAGCAACCGCCAGCCTCATCAGCAGGTCAGAACAACACAATACCGGATTGGGCGAATTCGTCTTTGGCACCGATGGCAGCCGGTTTGAAGAAATCATCATCAGGCACGGACGCGAACGCCATCCGCTGCCCGAATCAGCACAGCCCGATTTCACCGATGCTTTCGGCAACATAAGGAACCACGCCAGATTTTACATGAACGGACAGGCAGTATTTCAGTTTTCTGTAAGTAAAGCACCTGAAATGGTGCGACAACTTCTCGAAAAAAACAGCCTCACCGCCGAACAGATTGGCCTCTATATCTTTCATCAGGCGAACCAGGTAATCCTTGAAACCATCGGGAAAAAACTAGGCATCTCGCCGGAGAAAAACCTGATATGCCTTGCCAACACCGGCAACACAGTAGCTTCAACGATTCCCTTTGCCCTTGATTTTGCCCAGAAACAGGGATTACTCACCAAAGGAACACATATTCTGCTCGGCGGTTTCGGTGTCGGATTTTCGTGGGGAGGGACGGTTTTGATGATCTAGGAGCGGTTTCTGGTTTCTGGTTTCTGGTTGCGGGTTGCGGGTTGCGGGTTGCGGGTTGCGGGTTGCGGGTTGCGGGTTCTTGTTAAACAAATCAAGGAATCAACAAATATATTTCGCTTTTATTTCGTATCTTGCAGCTTATTAACCATTAAACTGTTTCTCGCATGGGCTCTGAATACCAATATCTGCTGGACAAAGCAAGGCATTTCTGCGACTATCAGGAACGTTGCATCAGCGAAGTCAAGGAAAAACTTTCGTCCTGGAAAGCCAGACCCGAAGTGCTGGAACAGATAATACTGCAACTCGAACGCGAAGGTCTTATTGACGAAGACCGCTTTGTGCGTGCTTTTGCGCTGGGAAAATTACGCAACAACCACTGGGGCCGCAACAAAATCATGTACGCCCTGAGGTTAAAAAAGGTGCCGGACCTCATCATCGAAATAGGCTTGCAGGAAATTGACAGCGATGAATATGTGCAGGTGCTCAAAGAGGTTCTCTCATCAAAAAAAGTTAACGAAACCGAACCATACAAGTTAAAAGCAAAACTGGCCACTTACGCCATTCAAAAAGGCTTTCAGCCCAGCCTGGTGTGGGATATCCTCAACGGGAGAACTTAAGGTACACCCAAGCAAATTTAGCCATACCTTTGCCCATCGTTTACAATCTGAAATAAAACCATCATCCATGATAACAACCGAACACTACAAAGAACTGCGCAAAAGGCTTGATGCCTTGAGGAGGTATCTTTGACGTGGACCGCAAAAAGGTCGAGATAGAAGAACAGGAAGAACGCACACACGCCCCGGATTTCTGGGATGACCCAAAAAAAGCCGAAACACTGCTGAAGGCCATCAGGGAGAAAAAACGCTGGACCGAAGGATTTGAAGAGGCAATGGCTTTTTATGACGAACTTAGCCTTGCCTTCGAATTTTACGATTCGGGTGATGCCTCAGAGGATGATGTGGACAAGGCTCATGAGCACTGTTTGAAAAAAATAGAAGAACTTGAGTTCTGGAACATGCTCAGCGGCGAGGAAGATAAACTATCGGCCATCGTGAACATCAACGCAGGTGCAGGTGGCACCGAAAGTCAGGACTGGGCACAGATGCTCATGCGTATGTACATGATGTATGCCGAAGACAACGGCTTCAAGGTGCGCGAACTCGACATACAGGAGGGCGAAGTGGCCGGAATCAAAAGCGTGTCGCTGGAGTTTGAAGGCGAGTATGCTTTCGGTTACCTCAAAAGCGAAAACGGCGTGCACCGCCTCGTACGCCTCTCTCCCTTCGATTCGGCCAACAGAAGGCATACTTCTTTTGCCTCAGTGTATGTGTACCCCGTTGTGGACGAAAACATTGACATCGTGATCAACCCGGCCGACATCTCCTGGGACACCTTCAGATCGAGCGGCCCGGGCGGACAGAATGTGAACAAGGTAGAAACTGCAGTACGGCTGAAACACGCCCCCACCGGCATTGTGATCGAATGTCAGGTAACCCGCTCCCAGCTCCAGAACCGCGAAAAAGCCATGCAGATGCTCAAATCGCAGCTGTATGAACTCGAACTGCGCAAACAACAGGAAGCCAAAGACAAAATCGAAGGAACCAAGAAAAAAATCGAATGGGGATCGCAGATCAGATCGTATGTGATGCACCCCTATAAAATGGTCAAAGACCACCGAACCAACTTCGAAACCTCCAATGTGCAGGCAGTGATGGACGGTCAGCTCAATGATTTTATCAAAGCCTTTCTGATGGAATACGGACGCGACTAAACCCAAAATGCCATGATCAGGATCTACCATAACCCACGCTGCCGGAAATCAAGGGCCGGCCTCGGGTTTCTAAAAACCCACAACCTGCCCTGCGAAGTGGTTGACTATATGAAATCGCCCTTAAGCTACGAAACGTTCAAAGCACTGATCCATAAATCGGGTTTGAAAGCCGAAGACCTGGTGAGAAAACAGGAAGATTTATACAAAAAAGAACTGAAAGGCAAACAATTAAACGAAGAAGCCTGGATCAGCCTGCTGTTGCAACACCCACAACTGCTTAAACGCCCACTGGTGCAACACGGCAATAAGGTTATCTGGGCCGATCCGCCGGAAGAAATCAATAAAATACTGTAACACAAACACCAGGCATGAGAACCGATCTGAATTACGCAAGTCTTCCCGTGTGGGAGCAAATGATGGAATATGTAAGAGCTATTTATCAGCTCACCGGAAGGTTTCCGGGCGACGAAAAAGATGGGTTGACCCGCAAACTGCGCGACAAAGCCGTTGAAATCCCCGTGCTTTTTGCCTCAGGAACCGTCGGGAAACCCGGCCCTGAATCAAAAAACAACCTCGTTCAGGCCTCACAAGCGCTGATCGAAACCGAAACACTCCTGCTGGTGTGCAAACATTTAGCCTATGTGCAGGATCGTGAGTTTGACGATTTCAAGGAAAAAATCCTGGCAATCAGCAAAGAATTGTACCAGCTCAGCAGTAAAATCAACAGGAACTTTAAATAAATCCCTGCCGGACTGATTTGGAACATACAGAAAACCACAACAACCACATAAAAACAAAAACCATGAAAGTAAGAATCGAAAAAGACACCATGGGGCCTGTTGAGGTTCCTGCCGACAAGTACTGGGGCGCACAGACCGAGCGTTCGCGCAACAACTTCCGCATCGGCCCCGAAGGCTCAATGCCCTCCGAAATTATCATGGCCTTTGCCTACCTGAAAAAAGCAGCCGCCATCACCAATATGGAACTGGGTGTGCTGCCCAAAGAGAAGTGCGACCTGATTGCCGCTGCTGCCGATGAGATTCTGGCCGGCAAACTCAACGACAACTTCCCGCTTGTCATCTGGCAAACAGGATCGGGCACACAAAGTAACATGAACGTGAATGAGGTGATCGCCAACCGGGCACATGTGCTGGGCGGTGGAAGCCTCGACGATGCCAAAAAAACCATCCACCCCAACGATGATGTGAATAAATCGCAATCGTCGAACGACACCTATCCCACTGCCATGCACATCGCCGCCTATAAGATGGTGGTGGAAACCACCCTGCCTGGCGTGGAAATGCTCCGCAATGCGCTGCATGAAAAGGCATTGGCCTTCAAGGACATCGTGAAGATTGGCCGCACCCACCTCATGGACGCCACCCCGCTGACCCTGGGACAGGAGTTCTCGGGCTATGTGGCACAACTCGACTATGGCATCAAAGCGCTCAGAAACACGCTTGCACACCTGAGCGAACTGGCACTGGGCGGCACTGCAGTAGGCACAGGCATCAACACACCCAAAGGTTATTCGGAAAAAGTGGCTGCAAACATTGCCAAACTCACCGGTCTTCCTTTCGTGACCGCACCCAATAAATTTGAAGCCCTGTCGGCACACGATGCCATGGTGGAAACCTCGGGGGCACTGAAGCAGCTGGCAGTGAGCCTGATGCATATTGCCAACAACATACGTCTGCTGGCTTCCGGCCCGCGTTGCGGCATTGGCGAAGTGATCCTTCCGGCCAACGAGCCCGGCTCGTCCATCATGCCCGGCAAGGTGAACCCAACACAAAACGAAAGCCTTTCGATGGTATGCGCTCAGGTGATCGGCAACGACGCCGCCATCACCGTCGGGGGCATGCACGGCCATTTCCAATTGAATGTGTTTAAGCCCGTGATGATCTACAACCTGCTGCAGGCGGCACGACTGCTGGGCGACGCATGTGTGAGTTTCACCGAACATGCCATTGACGGCATCGAAGCCAACGAAGAGCGCATCAAACAGAACCTCGAAAACTCGCTGATGCTGGTCACTGCGCTCAACACACACATAGGCTACGACAACGCCGCCAAAATAGCCAAGAAAGCCCATACCGAACACAGCACCCTGCGCCAGGCCGCTATGGAACTCGGCTTGCTCACCGATGAACAATTCACCGAATGGGTTGACCCCAAAAAGATGATCTGATTGATATTTGGATCATTCGTAATGACCGACGGCCGGGGGCGATATGCTTTCAGCCGTTGGTGTTTTTAAAGGGTTGCTTTTCCTTTGATCTCATTCATCGGCCGAGTTACCGTTGAATGATTTTGTTGTTCAACCAACAGTGAACCAATACCGCGTCATTGTTTTGCCACCAGAACACAAAGGATCACAAAGCGTTGTTGTTCAATAATATATCCTTGGTGGTTCCTGGTGTCTCAGCGTCTTTGTGGCAAAGAAAAACAGCTTAAGTCCGTCAAATATATCTTCTGTTGTTGCTGTTGGCGCAATTCCTTTCCATTGCAAACAGGATCTGTCAGGAACACTTTGCTACTTATGCTCCGGAATTTTTTTGCCAGGGCTTATTTATTTGGTGGATTTCATAACTTTACGGCTGGAAAAAACTAATTGAGAAAGTTGTAAACGTCTGAAAACGGATATACCATTGATGTTTTGCAAAAATATTTTAGATTTACTGAAAAAATAAAAAATGACTGTTATCATACATATACAACCAAATTTGGCCGGATATGTATGATTGGGTCATACATATAAACGAGTCGTGCGTAAGTTTAAAGGACAACGTAACCGACAAAAGAACCGTTTAAAATTGTAAATTTGCAAACTTAATAGGACTGACTTCTTGAAAGTAGAACAAAACATATCAAGGTTAAAATATCTGCTGACATTATACAAAATGACAGCAGATGAATTGTTATTGACTATTAGTGAAGGACTTAAAAATCCGTTAACAAAAAGCGACATACTCTCAAATGAAATCAGTGTTAGTCACTTAAAACGTATTGACAAGGTATTCAACAAAGGACTACATTACTATTTAGACCCTAAATCACCAGAAGTTTCTCAAGACGCAAGTATTTTCTTCAGAAAAAACAAATTTGGCACAGACCTAAATATCGGTGCCAAGAAAATCGTAAATCAATTTGAAGAATTCAAAATCTCTCTTTCGGCAATTTCAAAACTTGCTGAAATTAATATTGACAGGACTTTACCAGTATACACGGTAAAAGACGACCCAAAAATTATTGCTAAAAAGATTAGAAAGGATTTATACCCAGAATTCAATCCTGTTCCTAAGGAATTTCTAAGAGCCTTAATTTCAACATTCGCAGAAAACAACATCCTTGTTTTTGAATTTGTGGAAACTTGGAATAAAAAGGAAAAAGCCAATGTTGACGGTTTCTTTTTAAATCCAAATGTTATCGTCCTTAAAAGACAGCAGGCGTCTTTCAGAAGAGAAATTTTTACACTTATTCACGAATTAGGGCATTACCTAATCAACGAAGAAGAAATCGAAGAACTTGATATTTCAAACTTCGCAAATAATAAACTTTCATCAATTGAAAGATGGTGTAATGACTTTGCTTATCATTTTCTTGCAGGTGAATACGATAAATCCTTTGAGCAAATTGACAAGGCAGACGGAAGTAATGACTACCATTTTGAATTGATTGATAGCATTTCCAAGAGAACGCATTTAAGTCAAATTGCTTTATTCACTAAACTCTTATATCAAAAGAAAATTACTCAGAGTAACTACAATAATATAAAAGCCGATTTTGACGAGAAATATCGTTTACGAAAAGAAGAAGAAGAAAAACAAAGAGAGTTAGAGAAGTTGCAAGGAATTCAAAAGGGTGGATCAACTCCAAAACCTATGAATTCACCCTTGCTTGTTTCAACTATTCAGACAGCTTTCTATGAAGGAGTTATAAACGAGTATGACGTTTGCAAAACTTTAAATATTTCACCCGATAAACTTGAAAAGTATTTACAATGAAAGTAGTAATCGACACAAATTCACTCTTGTCGTTGGTTCGTTACTACTTGCCATTTGACAAAAAAGGAGTACTTTTTAACTTCTTCAAAACCAAAATAGAAAAAGGTGAAATAATAATCATTGACAAAGTTTTTCAAGAATGTACTTACAACTCCAAGGGGATTGTGCTTACAACACTTGATTATCTTAACGATAAGACATTTTTGAAATCTTCAAAAGTCCCATACAAGACCGATTCTTTACTTGTCCCTTCGCCAGCAAAATTTTTACGACAAGTAGAAAATCAATTTGTAAATACAGTTGTAAGGCGACAAAAGAAACTTTCTGATACAGAGTTTGAAAATCAAAAGAATTCATTTCTGAATGATGCAGATATGAAGCAAATAATCCTTTGCTTGAATCTCATTAAGGACGGGGAAAGAGTTGTCTTGGTGACAGAAGAAACGGAAAACAGTAACGACAATAAACTTTTCAAGAAAATTCCTGCCATCTGCAAGGAATTAGAAATTGAAACCATGACTTTACCCGAACTAATTGCAAAATATGACGGTATCGACATTGACTTCCAATAGAAAACCTACGCACAACAGCACCTACCCAAAAGTGGCGGTTCAGTGGTTAAATCAAGCTTTGTGTCCGCCTCAGGCGGATTTCTGCTTGGTTGATCCGCCGCGGCGGATGCTCCGAAACCCGCCCGAACGCAAAGCCCGAAACCGTTAAATCGTATTCAAAAACAAATCGTTAAATTTGCCCTTACTACCGATGATCTGTAAATGATCAAATTGTAAAATACGCGAATACAATTGGTTATGGAAACGTTAGTCAAAAGTATAAAACCCCACCGCACAAATGGCACATTTGGTTTTTCCCGACACACGAGCCAACGCTCAAATAAACAAAAGAGCCATTTTTTTATCAACGGTTTTTATACCACTCCACCCAAAAATTCCTATCTTAACCGGCTGAAATGGAACACATCAATAGGTTATGATTCTGAAAGAACTGAAACCCCGTAAGGCACTGAACAAAGCCTTTTTAAAAGTGAAACCGAACAGGACTGAAATTGAAGGTTTCAAGACCAATCTTATTACTTTACTCGACAGGACAAATGACACAGAAAGCGAAGAGTTTCATAAAAACCTGGTTTCCGACTTTCTTAAAGACACCTATTACAAGCAAAACCATTTTATAAATACCAAAGGTCGAAACGACCTTGTTATTCATAATGGGCCACAAGCAAGCTCAACGGTTGGTGTGATCATCGAAGCCAAAAAGCCGACCAATAAAAACGAAATGATTACCACCAAAAAACTGAATGCAAAAGCATTTCAGGAATTGGTTTTGTATTACCTAAGAGAACGAATTACACATAAGAACCTTGAAGTAAAACACTTGGTGGCGACCAACATAAACGAGTGGTTCATTTTTGACGCTACCCTATTTGACAGACTTTTTGCTCAAAACAAAATTCTTGTAAAGCAATTCAACGACTTTGAAGCAGGACGATTGGCAGACACCAAAACCGATTTTTTCTACAAACAAGTTGCCGAGCCGTTTATTGACAGCATTACTTCTGAAATTGAGTTTACTTACTTCAACATTCAGGACTTTCAAAAACCGTTACGCAATACGGACAAGGCAGACGATAATTCGCTGATTGCTTTATTCAAACTCCTTTCGCCAGAGCATCTGTTGAAACTTCCGTTCACCAACGACAGCAACAGCCTTGACAAACGCTTTTACAGCGAGTTGTTGCACATTATCGGCTTGACCGAAACCAAAGAAGGAAGCAAAAAACTGATTGAACGAAACAAAGCAGGTGAACGCCACACAGGATCAATTCTTGAAGATGCCATTATTCAGCTCGACAGCCTGGATAAACTAAGCCGATTGGAGAAGCCTAACCAATTTGGCAACACACAGCAAGAAAGACTTTTTAATGTTGCCCTTGAACTTTCCATTACCTGGATAAACAGAATTTTGTTTTTGAAGTTGTTGGAAGCACAACTGATTACATACCACAAAGGCGACAAATCATTTTCGTTTCTCAACCTTGACAAAATCAAGAATTATGACGACCTGAACAGCTTGTTTTTTCAGGTATTGGCTCGTAAGTATGAAGAGAGAAACGAAGATGTAAAAAAGATTTTTGAGAAAGTGCCTTATCTCAATTCATCGCTTTTTGAGCCGACCGATATTGAACAGCTTACATTGTTTATCAGCAACCTGAAAGACGATAAAACCATTCCGATTTTTTCGCACACAGTACTGAAAGACCAGCAAGGCAAAAAACGGTCGGGCAACATCTCTACACTTCAATACTTGTTTGAATTTTTAGATGCTTACGACTTTGGAGCAGAAGGCATTGAAGAGATTCAGGAAGACAACAAAACACTGATTAACGCTTCGGTTCTCGGATTGATTTTCGAGAAAATAAACGGCTACAAAGACGGGTCGTTTTTCACTCCGGGTTTCATCACAATGTATATGTGTCGTGAAACCATTCGCAAAGCTGTTGTGCAGAAGTTCAATGAAACCAAAAAATGGAATTGCACTACGCTTGAAGAACTTTACGACAAAATTGAAGACCGAAAAGAAGCCAACAAGATTGTAAACAGCATCAAAATTTGCGACCCTGCCGTTGGTTCAGGACATTTTTTGGTTTCGGCACTCAATGAAATGATTGCCGTGAAAAACGACTTGAAAATTTTGCAAGACCGAGAAGGCAAACGCCTGAAAGAATATCAGGTTGAAGTGGTACATGATGAATTGATTGTTACAGACGAAGAAGGCGAACTTTTTGAATACAACCCAAGCAACAAAGAAAGCCAGCGAATACAAGAAACACTGTTTCACGAAAAGCAAACGATTATCGAAAGCTGTCTGTTTGGCGTTGACATTAACCCAAATTCGGTAAAAATCTGCCGTTTGCGTTTGTGGATTGAGCTGCTGAAAAACGCTTACTACATAAAAAGCTCCTCCCCTATATTAGAGGCTGTGTCCGAAGGACGGAGGGGTCAAGAAAAACTAAACAACCTACCACACCTCAAAACATTCCGCAAAGAACTAAGAAACAATCTCACTCCAGCAGAAGCTAAGCTTTGGACCTTATTGAAAGGGAAGCAAATGGATGGAAGAAAGTTCAGAAGGCAACACAGTGTGGCCAATTATATTCTGGATTTTTATTGTCCTGAAGAACGCTTAGCCATTGAATTAGACGGGCAAGGGCATTTTGAAGCCACACAAGCAGAGTACGACCACGAACGTGATTTATTTCTGGAGTCATTTGGCATACGAGTATTAAGATTTGAAAATAAATGGGTTTGGGATAATCCGGAGGGATTGTTGGATGTAGTTAGAAGTTGGTTTGGAAAACAACCACCCCGTCCTACGGACACCCCTCCTTACAAAGGAGGGGAGCTTAAAGAATTGCAAACCCTTCCGAATATTGACATCAACATCAAATGCGGAAATTCGCTGGTGAGCCGTTTTGCCATTGATGCCGACCTGAGACAAGCATTGAAAAAAAGCAAGTGGACTATGGACAGCTACCGAATAGCTGTTGACACCTATCGCAATGCTGAAAACAAGGAACAGAAAAGGGAAATGGAGCGTATAATTGCCGGTATTAAATCGGATTTCAGAAGTGAAATTTCGTTGAACGACCCGAAAGTAAAGAAGTTGCGAAGACTGTCAGGCGATCTTTTCCAGATGACCAATCAGCACCAGCTTTTTGAAATGAGTCACAAGGAAAAAGCTGATTGGAACAAGAAAGTAACCCAACTAACAGAAGAAACCAAAAAACTTGAAGCCGAAATAGAAGAAATCAAATCCAACAAGATATTCGAGAACGCCTTTGAATGGCGCTTTGAATTTCCCGAAGTGCTGAACGATGATGGTGATTTTGTGGGCTTTGATGTGGTGATTGGAAATCCGCCTTATATCAACTTTGCCAATTTACCCGCAACTGAACGAGAATATTACAACAAGTTTGAGCTTTACAAGAATAAAACAGACTTATATGCCTTCTTTGTTGGCTTAGGAGCAAAAATAAAAAATCATAAAGGCTTTATTTGCCTTATTATACCGCATACTTGGGTTTCAACAACGAGTTTCCTGCCACTAAGAAAACTATTGCTGGACCAAATAAATTTAATGTCAATAGTTGAACTTGATTTTGGAGTATTTAAAGATGCTTATGTCAAAACAGTTATCATTCAAACTGATAACAAACAAAAGGATAAAATCAGATTACTTGATGAAAATTTTGTTTTAAAGGTTGAAATACCAAAAGAAACAATTTCAAAGGACGACGAACTAAAAATCAATTTGACTTGGAACCCTATTAACTATAACATCTATACTAAAATAAAGACTGATTCCACGAAACTTGGCGACATTATTCATTTTTCAAGGGGAATTAAAACAAGTAATGATAGCAAGTTTCTTTTCAAAGAAAACAAAGGGCAAGATTATTATAAAGTCATAAGGGGGAGAAATATAAAGGCTTACAGAATAGACTATGAGTACGAATATATTTGGTATCGTCCTGACTTGATGAAAGAAAAAGCAGGTTGTTTGCCTCATACAAAAGAATTGTTTTTAACTCCTCAAAAAATAATTACCCAGAGAGTCAACAGTAGCGGACAACTTTTAGCAACATATGACAATGAGCAATTTTTCTGCTTAGACACGACAAACATTTCATCAGAAATTATTGACAAAAACTGTGACTTAAAATTTATAGTAGGCGTAATTAACTCAAAGCTTATTAATTGGTGGTTTAATGATGAATTTAAAAATCCAACAATTAGTGGCTACGAGCTACATCAAATTCCAATTAAACGTAATAAGCAGATAGAAAAGGATATATCGAAGCTCGCAGAAACCATTTTAATATGCAACAAAAAACAGCAAGACACAAAAAATGAAATTGCCAAAATTGACAGTTTGGTTTATGACCTTTATAACTTGACCGAAGAAGAAATAAAAATCATAGAAAACAGTTAACGATTGTATGGACTGATAAAAGAATTTTTTATTTTAACACACACTAATAGATCTTAATTCGAGTAATAACTAAAACACGATTCAAATGAATCATAAAGAAAAAATAAACTACAAAGTAAATATGTCATTCCGAGTGATTTATGTTTTGGCATTTAACGTTTATTCATGGTATTGGCTTTACAAAATTATTTGTGTTAATCAATCAACTTGGGAAGATTGGGCCAATTGGTTTTTTGTTATTTGTGGTGTTCACTTTTTCGTAATTGATTATTCAAAATTTTGGTCAAAGAATGTAAAGTCGCTCTCTGACATTTTCAATCCTGATATTCAATGAAAAACAATTAGCTATTCAGGTGATTATGAAATTATAGCAGGAGGAATTTCAAACAGCGTATTAAATTTGCTTAAAAATAAGAATTATGTCAACAAAAACAGTTCCGGTAAAACCTCACAAAAGGTCAACACCATCGCCGACACCAAGAAAAAATCCTGATGCTCCAAAACCAGGACCAAAGACAGTTCCGGTTCAACCTCATAAAAGGACACCATCAAAGAAATAATATAAACAATGCCAATGCTTTACTGCTTCACAATAAATATTGTGAATCCAAATAGACCAATTGGTTTACCAGCTTTACGGCTTGACGGAGGAGGAGATAAAAATTGTGGAAAACAGGATTTAACGATGAAAATCATTCTATCAGATTTAGAGCGGCATCTTTTTCCTGAGCGATATCCATTCTACAATGAGTATTTCACTGAATGTACAGATTATCTGCGTAATACGGATGACGAATCAGATACAGGCATACAAAATATATCATTTATGATCAGATTAACCAGAATGAGTCTGTCTATTGAACATGCAGAACTTAGAATTGTATGCAACTCGCTTTTTGAAAAGATCGTGGAGCATCATTTTGATTGGCATAAGGCCTACAATTGGCATGAATTGAAACTGTTTATGATGTATTTCATGTTTTTCTCAAGAGCAAAATCAACACAGGAAATCCAACGCCTTTTTTCCGACACAACTACAATATCTCTTCTGCGAAAATATCAACCAACACAAAATCAGCAAAAAACCTTAATTACCATTTAAACCATTTGGTTTACCAGCTTTACGAATTGACGGAGGAAGAGGTAAAAATTGTGGAAGCAAAATAATAGCACCTATGAGCAGCATAAAATTATTTGAAAACAGGAAGGTTCGCAGTCAATACGATGCCGATAAAGAGATATGGTATTTTAGCATTGTAGATATTGTTGGTATTTTAACTGACCAGCCAACCGTAGATAGAGCCCGAAACTATTGGAAAGTATTGAAAAGCAGACTAAAAAAGGAGGGAAATGAGTCGGTTACAAATTGTAACCAACTGAAACTACAATCAGATGATGGTAAATTTTATAAAACAGATGTAGGCAATGTAGAAGATATTTTTCGCCTTATCCAATCCATTCCATCACCCAAGGCAGAGCCGTTTAAACAATGGCTTGCTAAAGTTGGCTACGAAAGATTGCAAGAAATAAACGACCCCAGCCAAAGTATAGACAGAGCCAGAGAAAACTGGCAAAAATTGGGCAGGAGCGAAAAATGGATTCAGCAACGAATGACAGGGCAAGAAACCCGAAACAAGCTAACCGATTATTGGCAAGAAAGTGGCGTAAAAAAAGGAGATGAGTTTGCGGCATTAACCAACATTATTCACCAGGAATGGACGGGACTAACCGTAAAAAAACACAAAGACTTAAAAGGGTTAAAATCTCAAAACCTCAGAGATCATATGACTGAGGCTGAATTAATTTTTACCGCGTTGGCAGAACTTTCTACCAGGCAAATAGCCGAATCAACAAAGGCAAAAGGAATTAATGAAAATGCTATAGCCAGTAAAAAAGGCGGAGCTGTAGCCAAAAATGCAAGAAAAGAATTAGAATCAAAAACAGGTAAAAGTGTGGTAACTGGCGAGAACTTTTTGCCACCTGCAAAGGATAAAAATAAATTGAAGTAATCTAAATGAAAGCCAACGAACTACAGATAAATAACTTTTTGCAAGCTCCCAATGTGCAGTTTGTAATACCTGTTTACCAACGTAATTACGATTGGACTAATACAGAATGTAAAGAACTATTAAACGATATCATTTCAGTAGAAACCGATAACAGGGGCACACACTTTATTGGCAGTATCGTATTTATTCACGAAGGCACTTACAGCACCAGTGAAGTAAAAGAATTAGTAATTATTGACGGTCAACAACGCCTCACCACCATCAACATTCTGTATGTTGCCCTGTATAGATTTGCAAAGGATAGCGGAAACTTACAAGATGCTGAACGGCTTTACAATATGTTTTTGACCAATCAATATGTAAAAAACGAATCGAGTAAGTTAAAACTGAAACAAACCGATGCTAACTCTGCTGCTTTCAAAGCCATTCTGTTGGGCACAGACAATAGCTCATTACCTTACTCTAACGTAACAGAAAACTACAATTATTTCAGAAGCATTATTACCGAAGAAAATTTTGAAACCATTCTAAGGGGATTGAACCGTTTGATATTTGTTGAAATATCATTGGAACGAGATAAAGACGACCCACAAAGGATTTTTGAAAGTTTGAATTCAACAGGTTTAGACTTATCGCAATCAGACTTGATTCGGAATTATATTTTAATGGATTTGCCACCCAAAGACCAAAACAGAATTTTTGAAACCATTTGGAATCCAATTGAAGAAAATGCCAGAGATTATGTGAAGCAAAGTTCTTTGGTTTCTGAATTTATACGGGACTATCTAACACTTCGGAACAAAAAAATTCCGAATAAGAACAAAGTTTACGCAGAATTTAAAGGGATTTATGTCAACAAAAAAGATGAAGCCTATCAGCAGGAACTGGAAAATATAAAATCACTTTCTTTTCATTACAAAAAGTTTGCAAACCCATCATCAGTAGTGGATTTAAGCATACGTAAAGAACTTGAATACATCAATCGTTTAGAGATAAATGTTGCCTTTCCATTTTTACTGCAAGTTTTTGAAGATGCCGAAAATGGACTGTTGAGTAAAGAAGATTTATTGAAGGCTCTAAAATTGGTTCAAAGTTATGCCTGGAGAAGGTTCATTGTAGGTCTACCAACCAATGCCTTGAATAAAATCTTTATGACTTTATACTCAGAAGTTGACACAGAAGAGTATTATGACAGCATTGCAAAAGCATTATTGAAGAAAAAAGGAAGTGCAAAGTTTCCGAGTAATGAAGATTTAAAAACAGCCCTGAGAGACAAAGACCTATACAACACCCAACCAAAAAACAGAAACTACCTGTTTGAGATGTTGGAAAACTACAACAATCGGGAATATGTAAACACCGATAATGAGTTTATAACCATTGAACATATTTTCCCAAAAAATCCATGTGATAATTGGAACACCGATATTTCACCTGAAGATTATTTCCAGTTCAAAGAGAAATACCTAAACACCATTGCCAACTTAACGCTATCAGGCAATAACGGAGCATTAAGCAATAAATCCTTTAAGGAGAAAAAGGAAATGAATGTTGACGGAAACGAGCAAGGCTATAATTACAGCAGACTCTGGCTCAATTCCTACTTAAAGTCATTAGATAAGTGGTCAGTTGCCGCGTATGAAGAAAGACTGAATATAATTTATGAGCGCTTTTTGAAAATTTGGGAGATACCCGACATTGAAATAGCTGATGCTGATGAATCGGAAGAGCAAAATATTTTTGACGCTGAAAGCCCAACATATAAAAAGTTGGAATACTTCATTTTTGAAAACACAAAAGTTGAAGAAGATACCGTTGCTCAAATGTATTTTTATGTGATTCGTAAACTCTATGAAAAAAACACACAATTACTCATCAGTAATCAGGATGTTTTCAAAATAACCAGAGAAACAAAGGATTTCAGAGCAGCTCAAGAAGTTGTAAATGGTTGGTATATAGAATCAAATATTGATAGCAACTCCAAATTTGCAATTCTGAAAAAAATACTTGTTTTGTTTGAGTTGGAAGATGAACTTTTAATTAAGTATTCTTCGAATGGAGAAAGTAAAACAGAACCCAACCGATTTAGCGTTAGAAAAAAGTATTGGCAACAACTTTTACCACTTTTAAATGATACAAATCTTTTTGGCAATGTTAGTCCTTCAAAAGACCATTGGCTAAGCACAGGTGCAGGCATTGGCGGTTTAGCTTATACTTTAATAATAACAAAGTCACATATCCGAATTGAATTAGGCATTTCGACTTCAAGCAAGGAAAAAAACAAGGCCTATTTCAAAAAAATGATGAAGAGCAAAGAAGCAGTTGAACAGGCTTTTGGAAACCCTTTAGATTGGGAAGAATTGGCGGACAATAAAATGAGCAGAGTTAAATTTGAGTTGCAAGACTTAAACCTTTTTAACGACAGCCATTGGGAAAGAATGAATCAGTTTTTCATTGAGTATTTACCAAAGTTTGAAAACGCTTTCAGACCATTTATTAAAAGCCTAAAATAAAACAGACCCCAATGCCAACACTCAACAGCCACACACATTGCCAAGCCGCACAAGCCAACGCACAGACCAAAGCTTGGGAAAGAGTGTGTCTGTCCAACCGCACAACCGACAGACTATCAGGACGAAAGACAGAAGGCCAGCTTACAACAGGCGTTTGGCTCAATGGCGGGTGATGCTTCGGCAAGCTCAGCACAGCGAGTGGTTAATTGAATATTCTGCCTCACATCAATCCGCCACAGGCGGATGGTGTATTGATCCGCCACTGCGCCAAGCGCCAAAACGGTATTAAAAGTATTGCTATGAGCAAAGAAACAGCCATAAAACTCTTCGAACAAAAGCAAATACGCTCTGTTTGGAAGGAAGAAGATGAGAAATGGTATTTCTCCATAATAGATGTTATTGAAGTTTTAATCGGTACCGACCGCCCACGTAAATATTGGAGCGACCTGAAAGCAAAGCTGCAAAAAGAAGGCAGCGAACTGTCCGAAAAAATCGGACAGTTGAAATTAGTCGCTGAAGACGGCAAGATGCGCAAGACTGATGTAGCTGATACCGAACAACTTTTCCGCTTAATTCAATCCATCCCATCGCCCATAAAAGCTTAGCGAAAAGTGTGTCTGTCCCGTCACATAAAAAGCCGGAGCCAAGTCACAGACTGAAAGAAGGAAGTGCCGGCAAAACAGAACCTCACACCCATTAAATAATCTTCGTGCATCTTAGTGCCTTGTTGCCTTTGTGGCAGAACAAACCACTCCCCACAAATAATTTCAGTGAACTTCAAAAGGCGGCAGTCAAAGGATTTATCAGGAAGCAGGCAAATATCTCTGATGCAGCTTGCACAACCGGAAATTTGGATACTTTTAACCCCTGAAACATTAAAATCTGACAACCATGGACGACAAAAACGGATTTAAATCAATCCTTCATTCTTTTGCGCTGCTGCTGGGGCTTATCCTGCTGGGTTTCTTTGTGTACAAAGGCATGAAAACCTTCAGCGACAAAGACCGCGTGGTAACCGTAAAAGGTCTGGCCGAAATGAATATGATGGCCAATGCTGCCACCATCACCCTTGATTTCTCCTTCTCGGGCGATGACCTGCAAGCACTCATGAAACAAACGGAAACAAAGAAAAGCGCCATCCTTGACTACCTGACCAGCAACGGATTTGCCCCGGACGAAATAACAACCAACAACCTTGACGTCACCGACCGGCAGCGCTACTACGAAAGCCAATGGATGGACGGAAAGACAGTACAGGTGAAGATTGACAGATACACGGTATTTCAAAGTCTTGCCGTTCAGTCGAAAGATGTGCAGAATACCGAAAACAGAACGTCACGGATCAAACTCGACCTGGTCAGCAAGGATTTAACCTGCAACATCTACACCAACTACATCTTCCCCGAACTGAATGACATCAAGCCGCAACTCATTGCCGAAAGCACCAAAAATGCCCGAATTGCCGGAGAGCAGTTTGCCAACGATTCGCAGGCTAAGCTGGGCAAAATAAAAACCGCTTCGCAGGGACAAATCACCATAGCCGGAAGATATTACTACGGCGAAGAATCGAGTGATATTCCCAAAGAACCCTACATCCAAAAAGCAAGGGTAGTAAGTACGATTGTGTTCTTCCTTGAATAGCCCCACACATAGCCTGAAACACCTAAGGATCAGGCTTTCTTTCAGTGCAAATGGTCTATTGACAGCCAGACAGGCTAAACCCGACAAGTGCAAGACCAGCTGACTTTATCGAACAAAGAATCAGCTGATTTAGTTCCGGATCACAAACTTTCTGGTCAATTTTTCGCCCGAAGCTTCCACGTTCAGCAAGTACACTCCATCCGGAAACGCTGAGGTATCCACAGGCAGCGAGGATCCTGCCAGCATGCCCGGATATTCTGACGAATGAATGATTCTGCCGGTAAAATCAGTGATGGTCACGCTGATGCTTCCTTTTATTTCCTCCCCAAATTGAATATTCATGCGGTCATTGGCAGGGACAGGATAAATACTAAGGCTTGTTTTGCTTGTTGCGCTAACGGAGACAGCATTTGCTGCTGCCTGATTGGAGTAAACGTCGGTATAAACAGCATCGCGAAGGCCGGTGTTGCAGCCATTTGGATTCACGATTTTAACCATATAAGCAATATTACCCGAAGGCGCGTTGAAATCGGTAAAAGAGGTAAAACTTGCCGAAATGCTGGCAATCTGCTCCCATGGGTTGTTGCCCGATTTACGCATAATTTTATACGAAGTGTAGCCAAAACCTAAGTATGGTGTCCAGATCAGGTTCCAGTTACCGTTAACGCCCTGGTTTATAGTCAAGTGGATGGTCTGGTGAAAGTCGCTCATGGGAAACACCCTGTTTTCGCTGTCCATAAAGCCGATTTTGTAGCGGTATGGCCTGATGGCAGGGTTGGAATCATAGTCGGTTGACACGGGGGCATCAGCATAGCTTACCGTATCAATCACTTCATAAACATCAAATTCATCCGTTTCCTTGTAAATCAGAAAGTCGGCTATAAGGTCAGAGTCGGGCTTTTCCCAGATGATGACATTCTGGTTAGTCAGGCTGTCAACAGTTACCATGCACACTGGAGTCAAAGGAAATGGCATGATGGTAAACAATTCGCTCACAGCAGAGGATGACAATGAATAAGCATCGTTGATGCGGATCAGGCATGAATCGGAGCTTACAAAAGGCGTGTACCATTCCAAGGTACCTGAAGTGCCCTGAGTGATCCCGTATGCGATAATATCCCAATTTTGGCCGTTATCAGCAGAAAACTCGATATAGTTCTCGGGGGCATAAAGATTTTGCACATTCCAGCTGATGGTAAGAAAACTGTTGGTGTTGGAAATCTGGCCTTCGACCGGAGAAGTAATGGTGTAAACCGGTGCGGGAATGACCTGAAAAACCTGACTCAGGGCGAAGTCGGATGGA
>Ga0351865_10174_pt1 | contig 23682 bp, 21 predicted proteins | sample TotcelFGM3001L10_FD_206780 | JGI IMG/M metagenome (GOLD analysis project Ga0351865, IMG submission 206780) | Enriched cells from coal bed in the Powder River Basin, Montana, United States - Total cells FGM rep2 HSBNCT.FGM.300.1.L10 ... | reverse complement strand
GCGCACCTGCCGGCCATGGACGGCGGCCCCTTTGGGGTCTGCCTGGTGCGCAATGATGAAGTCCTGGCCGTGACCCATAACACGGTGCTCAACGACCTCGACCCTACTTGCCACGGCGAGACCAATGCCATCCGCCTGGCGGCCCGCAAGCTTCAGAGCTACGACCTGTCGGGCTGCAACATCTATTCCACCACCGAACCCTGCCCCATGTGCTTTGCGGCGATTCACTGGGCCCGCATCGGCCGGCTCATCTATGGCACCGCCATCATTGAGGTGGCGCGGCTGGGCTTCAACGAACTCACCCTGAACAACCGGCAGATGCAGGAACTGGGCCGGAGCCCGGTAGCCATTTATCCGGGCTTTCTCGCCGATGAATGCCGGCGGCTCCTGGCCGAGTGGGACCGCATACCGGGGCGACAGGTCTATTGAAACGCTCTTACGGTTGAGCTCAAGTCGCAGACACAGCGTCATGTTTGGCAAACGCTACAGATTGCCCTTTCTGCCACTCTGGCGGGTAGCGGCCAGGAAGTACTTGCGCCGGCGACGAAAATAGGGTGAAATAATAAGCCACTAGTTTAAACGAGGCCTATGATGACACAGCATGAGCATGGACAGGGTGAGATCGTTACCGCAACCCCCGCCGGCGGCGTCGTGGTTCCCGACCGGCCGATAATTCTCTACATCGAGGGCGACGGCACCGGGCCGGATATTATGCGCGCCACGCGGCCGGTGCTGGACGCGGCAGTCGCCAAGGCTTACGGCAGCGGTCGGCGCATCTTTTGGCAAGAGGTCCTGGCCGGGGAAAAGGCCTTCAAACTGAGCCGCAGTTATCTGCCGGTGGAAACGTTGACGGCGCTGCGGGAATACCGGGTGGCGCTCAAGGGGCCGCTGACCACCCCCATCGGCGGGGGTTTCCGGTCGCTGAACGTCACCCTGCGCCAGGTTCTGGACCTGTATGCCTGCATCCGCCCGGTGCGCTACTATGCCGGGGTGCCCAGCCCCCTGAAGGAACCGGGAAAGATCGACATGGTGATTTTCCGGGAAAACACCGAGGACGTCTATGCCGGGATCGAGTGGGCCGCCAACACCCCCGAGGCCCAGCGCCTGATCAACTTTCTCAATCACGAACTGGGCTGCAGCCTGGATTTATCCGCGGCCATCGGCATCAAGCCCATGACCGAACGGTGCAGCAAACGCCTGATCCGCATGGCTTTGAAGCATGCGGTGCAACACCAGCGGGCCTCGGTGACCCTGATGCACAAAGGCAACATCATGAAATACACCGAAGGGGCCTTCCAAACCTGGGGCTATGAGGTGGCGGCGGAGTTGCCGGCCGGAGTGATCTCGGAGGCGGAGTTGTCCACGGTCTACAAGGGGCAGCTCCCGGCCGGTAAGACGGTGCTCAAGGACCGGTTGGCCGACAATCTGTTTCAGCAGGTGCTGCTAAGGCCGGAGGAATATCAGGTTATCGCCACCCCCAATCTGAACGGCGATTATATCTCGGACGCCCTGGCGGCCCAGGTAGGGGGGCTGGGGATGGCGCCGGGAGCCAACGTCGGCGACAATTGCGCCATCTTCGAAGCCACCCACGGCAGCGCCCCCAAGTATGCCGGCCTTGACAAGGTCAATCCCAGCTCTCTGATCCTCTCCGGGGCCATGTTGCTGGAATATCTCGGCTGGGGCGAGGCGGCGCAGCTGATCCACCAAAGCCTGCCGCGCACCCTCAAGGACGGGATCGCCACCTACGACCTGGCCCGCCTCCTGCCGGGCTCCCGGGAAGTGGCGTGCTCCGAGTTCGGCCAGGCCCTCATCGACCACATGTAATCCCGCCCACAGGTTCAGGGCGGTCTGCCCGCCCTGAACCGCCGGCCCCCTTGGGGGCGTATTCTTTGTTCCACAGAAAACAGAAAACTTTTCAGGACAGTTGCGCATGGGCCTTTGGCCTACCGGGAAATTATAAAAAGTCAGGTGGGGCGGGCGTCCGCGCCCGTCCCCGGTGGTGGCACAGGTTTTTAACCTGTGCACCCGCACCGGCAAGATGCCGGTGCCACCAAAAAATTTCCGAAGCAGTCATTCATGGGCCTTTGGCCCACCGGTAAATTAAGAAAAGATTAGTGGGGCGGGCCTCCGCGCCCGCCAGGCGGTCTGTACAGGCTGGAAAGCCTGTGCCACTGGAAGAATTTTTCGAAGCAGGAGGTAGGGCGGAGTTCGACTGGCAGTTCCCCCCTCCCGGGGGCCTAAGCTGGCCCGGCCCCCGGGAATGGGGCGGTCTGATTCCTTGAAGCTAGTTCTGCACCACGGTGGCCTTAACAATGGTTACCGGCTCCACCGGCACGTTCTCGTACATGCCTTTGGTGGCGGTGGGCACCGCTTTGATTTTATCCACCACTTCCTTTCCCTGGACTACCTTGGCGAAGACCGCGTAGCCCCAGCCCTGGGGCGTCTTGGCGGTGTGGTTGAGAAAGGTATTGTTGGCCACGTTAATGAAGAATTGGGCCGTGGCCGAATTCGGGTCGCCGGTCCGGGCCATGGCGACGGTATAGGCGTCATTGGTCAGGCCGTTGTCGGCTTCGTTCTTGATGGGCGCCCGGGTCGGCTTTTTGTTCATCTTGGCATCCAGACCGCCGCCCTGGATCATGAAGCCGTTGATGACCCGGTGAAAAATGGTGCCGTCAAAAAATCCCGCTTTGACGTACTCCAGAAAATTGGCTACCGTAACCGGAGCCTTGTCCGGGTACAACTCCAGGGTGATGTCCCCCATACTCGTTTCCAGTTTGACCAACGGATGACTCCTTTCTGCCCGGGCGCTCGCCCCGGCTCCCAAAATTAGGCCTACCATGAGGCCAACGGCCAGGATCAGCGTAGTGCGCCTCCCACCCAGTCTTACTTTCATGCCCCTTCCTCCCTGTTGATGGAGTTCCTCGATGTGATAAATCTTGGACCCCGATCATAGCTTACCCCAGTTTAGCAAATCTCCCCCCTGGGCGTAAGGGAAAAACGATTGTAATCGCAAGGAGTTTGGGGCCGGCGGCGGGATGCGCCTGCTGTGGCTGGGCGGGTAAGCGCCCTTCATACCAAGGAGAGACCTCTGCCGAAGTCCCTGGCAGTTGTCTGGCGCCCCCCTCGAGAAGGTTTTGGAACCTCTCCCATCCGAAGCTGAGGGGCCCCTGCCCTCGGGACCGCAGCGGCAAGGCTATTCGGGTTTGGGTTTGGATTTGGGGGTGGCGGCGCTACTTTTTTCCGGCTTTTGGACGATCTTCTCGCCGCCTGGCTTGATGGGGCTCGCGGGTTTATAGACGATATAAAGAGGCCCTTTGGAGTCTTTGGTGGTTTTCAGGGTCGCCTTGACGCCCTTTTTATTTAATTCGGCCACCCTGGCCTGAGCCTCTTTGCTGGTCCGGTAATCGGCTACCCGGACCTGGGTGGGCTGGGATTTATCGTGGTCTTTGGCTTTGGGCAGCCGCGGCTTGGGGCTGGTGTCGAAGCTGTTCTGAAACTTGAGCTTCTGGACCACCTGCTGACGCACCTGGCGCAATTCTTCTTCCCGGGACTTGTGGTCGTGGTGCCCGGTCCCGGTCTTGCCCTTTTTCTTCGCCGCCGCAGGAGGGGGCACGGGGGCGATGGACCCGGTTACCGGACCCGGCCGCGCCGGCGCCGCGGCCGGAGCCGGCGTCACTGCGGCTGCCACCGTCGTCGAGGTCGCGGTTCCTGGAGTCCCCGCAGGGGCCATCCCAGGCGGTCCGGGCGGCGGCATCCACTGGGCCACCCTGGCCCCATCAGGGGCCAACAAACCCCAAGAGTAGGCCGCCCGGTAGATATCTCCCCGTCCGGCCAGGGCTCCCAGGGCAAAACTCATCATCAGCAAGCCCACCAAGCCGATCCCGGCGAAAATGGCGTCCTTGACCCCCAGAGTCAAATGCCAGCCGGCCTTTTTGCCCTTTTTCCCCCGACCTGTCTCCACTTCACCCCCCTCGGGTTGTTTCTTCTGGAAACCTGGTAATCGCAGTTGTCGCCGCACACGATTCTCCTGTGGAGTCACATGGTTTCCGGGGCCTCCACCCCCAATACCCCCAAACCATGAGCCAATACGGTTTTTACGCTACTCACCAGCCAGAAGCGAGCCTGGGTCAGCTCAACGTCGTCAGAGATAAAGCGATGTTTGTAATAATAACTATGCAATTGGGCGGCCAGTTCCGTCAAGAAATAAGTGATCCGGTGCGGCTCCAGATTGCGGGCCGCCCCCTCCACTAATTCGGGATAATTGGCCAGCATCTTAAGGATGGACAACTCCTCCGGCAGGGTGAGCCGGAGAAATCGGGTCGGGTCCAGCGCTTGCCTCTCGATCCCCTGAGCCTTAGCCTGGCGGAACACCGAGGCCAGCCGGGCGTGGGCGTACTGGACGTAATAGACCGGGTTGTCGCTGCTCTGCTGCTTGGCCACTTCCAGGTCGAACTCCAGGTGGGCGTCGGGCCGCCGGGTGAGAAAAATGAAGCGGGCGGCGTCTTTGCCCACTTCGTCCAGGACCTCCCGCAGGGTGACAAAGGTGCCCCCCCGGGTGGTCATGGCCACCGGCTCCCCCTGGCGCAACAGCGACACCAGTTGCACCAGGATCACCTGCAGGCGGCCGGTAAATCCCAGGGCCTGGGCCGCGGCCTGGAGCCGGGGCACATAGCCGTGGTGATCGGCCCCCCAGATATCCACCACCAGGTCAAAGCCCCGTTGAAATTTGTGCAGGTGATAGGCCACATCCGAGGCGAAGTAGGTGGTGGCCCCGTTGCTGCGCCGCACCACCCGGTCTTTTTCGTCCCCGAAGGCGGTGGCCTTGAACCACAGGGCGCCGTCTTGCTCATAGAGGTAGCCCAGCTCTTGCAATCGGGTAAAGCCTTGGTCCACCAGGCCCTGGCGGTAAAGTTCGGTTTCGCTGAACCAGTGGTCGAAGCGCACCCCGAAGTCTTCCAGGTCCTGCTTAATTTCGTCCAGGATCACGTCGCCGGCATAGCGGCCCAGGCGCACCAGGTCGTCGGCATGGGGTTCAGGCCCGGGCGCGACATGGCCGGCGGCCAGGTAGTCCCGGGCCAGGTCCTTCATATAATCGCCCTGATAGCCGTCCGCCGGAAACTCCACCGCCTCACCCGTCAATTCCCGCAGGCGGAAATAGAGGGATTTTCCCAGGGTGAGGATCTGGTTGCCCACGTCGTTGATGTAATATTCCCGCTCCACCGTATGACCGGTGGCGGCCAGCAGATTGGCCAGGGCATCTCCTAAAGCCGCCCCCCGGCCATGGCCGATGTGCAGCGGCCCGGTGGGGTTGGCGCTGACGAACTCCACCTGGACCTTGACCCCGGCGCCCAGGTTGCTGTTGCCGTAAGCCGAACCCATCCGGTGAATCTCGGCGATCACCCGGTACCAATAACTGTCGGCGATAAAAAAATTGATAAACCCGGGCCCGGCGATCTCCACCTTCTGGAGCATTCCCTCCGGGGCCGCCAGGTTATCGATGATGGCCTGGGCCACCTTCCGGGGCGGCTGTTTGGCCTGCTTGGCCAGGATCAGCGCCAGGTTGGTGGCCAGATCGCCGTGCTCGGCGTGTTTGGTCGCCTCCACTTCGAAGGCGGGGATGGTGTCGAAGGCCAGTTGGCCTGCGGTTTTAGCCCGCTCGGCGCTGGCCGTGATCAGGTCACGGATGGTTTTTTTGATGTGCATTTATACTCAGCTTTCTCAGTTTTCAACTCGTTCCCAAGCTCCCGCTTTGGTGTTGGGTAAAGCGGAGCTTTGCCGGAAATTGCGTTCCCAAGCAGGAGCTTGGGAACGAGAAACTAGAAATCTATCAATGGTGGCACAGGCTTCCAGCCTGTGCGAAACCCCGGCAAGATGCCGGCGCCACCAAGAACTTTTACCCTGAAAATCGCGCCTGAAAGGCTGGCCCGCTCAAAAATATGCACCGCAGAAATCATGAGGCTGGTGGGCAATGCCCACCCTACACGCTACACACGCGATGGCATTTCAAGCCTTTACTGGCCACTGACCACTTATTTCCCTTCCTTCGGCGGCACTTCCCCCACCGGTTTGGCCTTGATCGTCAGGTCCCGGGTGTACTCCAGGCAGTGCTGGCCGGTGAAGGAGAATCTCTTGACGCAGGTCTCGCGCCAGGCGCAGACCAGGCAGATGCTGGGTTCCCGGGCGTCGGGCTTTCTCTCCATGTCAAACTCCGGTATAGCGCTTGAGGTTGGCGGTTCCCAGGGCGCAGTAAATTTCATAGCTGATGGTCTGGGCCCATCCGGCCAGGTCCTCGGCCCGCAGGACCTCCCCCTGGTCCCGGCCCAGGAACACCGCCCGGTCGCCCGCCTTGACCTCCGGGATGCCGGTGACCTCCACCATGATGAGGTTCATGCACACCCGGCCCCGGATGGGGGCCCGGCGGCCCTGGATGAGGACCTCGCCCCGATTGGAGCACAGGCGGCTGTAACCGTTGCAGTAACCCACCGGCAGCACCGCCAGGTCGCACCAGTCCGGGGTGGTGTAGGTGCAGCCGTAGCTGATGCTGCTCCCCGGAGGCAGGCGCTTCACCTGGAGGACCCGGGCCGCCAGGGACATCACCGGCTGGAGCTCAACCGGCGGCGGCCGATCCGGGGAAGGGGGCGAACCGTAAAGCATGAGACCCGGCCGCACCAGGCCCACATGAGCCTCGGGCAACTCCCAGAGGGCGGCGCTGTTGGAAATATGACTGAGGGGCAGCTTCCAGCCCTCGGCCCGGGCCGCGGCCAAAAGCGAGGTGAATTCCTGCAGCTGCTTGTAAGTATACGTCTTATCGGCCTGGTCCGCCACCGCCAGGTGGGAGATGAGCCCCATGACCTTTAGGTGGCGCATCTTTTTCAGGCTCGCCAAAAATGGCAAGACCTCCTGGGGCAGCACTCCCAGACGGCCCATGCCCGTATCCACCTTCAGGTGCACCCGGGCCTTTTTGCCCTGATTGGCGGCCGCCGCCGCCAGGGCCTGGGCCACGTCCAGGCGAAACAGGGACACCTCCAGGTCGGTAGCCACCGCCGGCTCGGCTTCCCCCGGCAAAATGCCCAAGAGCAGCAGCACCGGGATGCTGATCTTGGCCCGGCGCAGCATCAGCCCTTCTTCCAGGGACCCCACCCCGAGGTAATCCACGCCGGCGGCGACGAGCTTCCGGGCCACGGGCAAGAGGCCGTGCCCATAGGCATCGGCTTTGACTACCGCCAGCATCTTGACCTGGGGATCACAGAGACGGCGCAACTGGAGATAATTGTGCTCCAGAGCCGCCAGATCGACGGCCAGGTCCACCATGGTGGTGATCATCATGGTTCCACCCTGCCCCGGCAATTATGCGCCACGGCGAAACTCGGCCGGGATTTTATCCGCCTGTTGGGCCACCTTCTCCTCCAGCTCATCTTTGTGGCGCTTAAGACGCTCTTTGAGCCTCGGGTCACCGAGAGCCAAAATCTGGGCGGCAAAGATGGCGGCGTTTTGGGCCCCGGCTGCGCCCACGGCCATAGTGGCCACCGGCACGCCCGCGGGCATCTGCACCGTGGACAACAGACTGTCCAGGCCATTGAGATGGGAGCCGGGCATGGGCACGCCGATCACCGGCAAGGTGGTTTCCGCCGCCAGGACCCCCGCCAGATGGGCCGCCATTCCGGCCACGGCAATGATGATCTTGACCCCCCGGGCCGCCGCGTCCCGGGCATAGGCCTGGACCCGCTTGGGGGCGCGGTGGGCCGAAGCCACCACGACCTCAAAGGCAATACCCCACTCCTTGAGGAGCACCGCGGCAGGCTCTACCATAGGCCAGTCCGAGGCGCTGCCTAGAACGATGCCGACGTCTGTTGGCGCAGTCATATTATTACCTTTCTCAGTTTTTTCGGGGAGCGCCGTAGTAGCCAGTAGTCAGTTATCAGTGGCCAGTTAAAACAACTGACAACTGACTACTGGGAACTGGCAACTGATTTTCCTGCCCCCTTCCCCCAACCCTTAGCCCGTCCGGCGGCGGCGCAGGATTTTCGCCACTTCGTCCGGCGGGTAGGTATTGAGCACGTCTTCCGGGGCCAGCCAGCCTTTCCGGGCGATCATCACCCCATAGTTTACATCATCCAGGCCTTCTAAACTATGGGCGTCGGGGTTGATGCTGATTAAAATCCCCAATTCCTTGGCCCGGCGCAGCCACCGCCAGTCCAAATCCAGACGATAGGGGCTGGCGTTGATTTCCAGAATCACCTGGTGATCTCCGGCGAATTTCAGGATGGCCTCCAGGTCGTGGGCATAAGGCTCCCGGGCCAGGAGCAGACGGCCGCTCAGGTGCCCCAGCATGGTGCAGCACGGGTTAGCCAGGGCGGTGAGGATGCGTTCGGTCATAGCCTCCCGCGCCAGGCTGAACTGGGAATGAATGGAGGCGATGACAAAATCAAAGGCTTCCAGGGTCTCATCCGGGTAATCCAGCGACCCGTCGCTGAGGATATCCGATTCCACCCCCCAGAACAGGGTGAAATCGGGGTTTGCCTGCCGCAGGGCGGCCACCTCCGCTCTTTGCCGCTCCAGGTCCGGCGCTTTCAGCCCCCCGGCGTAATAGGCCGACTGGCTGTGATCCGAGAGCCCCAGGTAGCCCCAGCCCCTCTGTTTGGCGGCGGCAATCAGCTCCTCCAGGGAATTGACCCCGTCGCTGTAGTAGGAGTGAACGTGGAAGCAGCCCCGGATATCCTCGGGGGTAATGAGGCGGGGCAAGCGGTTCTGCCGCCCGGCCTCGATCTCGCCGGTACCCTCCCGCAACTCCGGTGGTATCAGGGGCAATCCCAGGCGCCGGTAAATGTCGTCCTCTTCCCGGGAGGGCTGAAGCACGCTGTCGGCCCACAATCCCTGGGGGGTAAGCTCCAGGTGATGCTCCCGGGCCAGGTCCGCCAAGGCCCGGAAATGCTCGGCGTTCCCCGTGGCCGCCAGCCACGCAACCCCGAACCCCGCTAGCGCGGCCAGGGTCAGCCTGAGCGGCACCCCCTGGGGCAGGGTGGTTTCGGCCTGCCCCGGGGCCGGTTCAGTGATCTCGGCGCCCAAAATTTTTTCCAGTTCCGCCAGGACCTGGTGCGGGTGATCGGTGGCGATTGCCAGATCAATAGTTCCGGCCACTTCCAGGCGGCGGCGCACCGGGCCGGCGACCTCGAGCCGGAGGATGCCGGGAACACTCCGCCACCGGGCCGCCAGGGATTCAGCCAGGGGCAGGAGGTCTCCTAAGCGGAACAGCCCATCGTAGCGCGAAAGTCCGGCCAGGCCGGACTTGATCTTCTCCTGGGATTTGGCCCCGAAGCCGGGGAGCGCCACCAGTCGGTTTTCCTGGCAGGCATACTCCAGTTCGCCAAGGTTCGTGATGTGCAGTTCGTCAAACAGCACCCGGGCCTTCTTAGGTCCCAATCCCGGCACCCGCAGCAGTTCCAGAAGCCCCGGCGGGGTCTTGTCCTTGAGCTCCCGGTGCAGGGACGCCTCTCCCCGGGTGAGCAGTTCTTCAATAACCCCGGCCAGGGATTTGCCAATGCCCTTGACCCGGGCCAGTTCCCCCGAGCGCCGGGCCGCGTCCAGGTCCCCGGGAAAGGTCAGCACCGCCCGGGCCCCGGCCTCGTAAGCCCTCACCTTGAAAGGGTTTTCTCCGGCCAGCTCCAAGAGGAGCGCGATCTCCTCCAGGACGGCCGCCACCTCTTTCTTATCCATAGCTATCAGCTTTCAGCAGTCAGCTATCAGCAAAAACCCGGACTTATCCCAATCGGGCCGCTAAGGATTAAATTACTGCGTTAATTAATTGTTTTCGTTCTAAAAGCTGACCGCTGACTGCTGAAAGCTGACCGCTTTGGATCAATACCGGCTGGCCAGGGTCAGTACCGTGTCCACGTAGGCGTCGGAGTGATTGTAGCTATAGACGGCGCGCCGCCAGGTGGCGCGGTTTTGGTTTTTAAAGCCGCTCTTGTGGAGATAGCAGGCGATGCTGAAGATAGCGTCGTCGTGGGTGAAGAGGTCCACCGGGCCTTTGCCGTTGGCCGACACCCCGCAGCGCTGCAGGCTGGAAGGCAGAAACTGGCAATACCCCATGGCCCCGGCCCAGGAACCGCGCAGGGAATAGGGGTCCACGTGGTGGGAGGCGCAGTATTCCAGGAAAACGCCTAACTCCTGCCGGGCCCAAGCCGCCTTCTTTTTCAGGCGGTCTTTGGAGGCGGTCAAGCCCACTTCATTAATGACTTCGGGGGTATCCATGACCGCCAGGGAGGCAAAAACATTGAAGACCGGATACTTGCCGGTGCTGGTGCCCAGGCCGGACTCCACGGTGAGGATGCCCACGATGACTTCCGGGGCGACGCCGTATTTGGCCTCGGCCCGGCTCAAAGTGGCCCGGTGGGTCGCCAGGTAGGCCCGGCCCCGGGCGGCGGTCTCCGGGGTCATGAATTTCTTATAGATATCCAGGGATTCCTTGCCCAGGTAGGCGATCTTCTTGACCACCTCCGGCAGGAATTCGTTCCGGGAGTCGGCGAAGGTCTTGGCGACAAAATCCTTATTCAACCCCTGCCGCACCAGGCTGGATTTCAGCCCCACATAAGCCACGGGCTGGGCCTCGGCGTGCGCCCCCCCGGCCATCGCCAGCACCCCCAAAAGGATGCCCGCCACCACGAAACAAAACCGGCTCCCCATAACGCTCTCCCCCCTTATCTCTGGGGTTAACGCTACCCGGTTTCCCAGGAATTGTCAAGGCGGGTGAGGGGGTCCTGGATGGAAGAAAGCAGTGAAATTTTTTCTGAGGCAGCTTGATTTTTTCTTGACAAGAGTTTATGTTTAGGTAAACTATATTGCATGCCGAAACCGCGCAGCGAGCCCTTTGTCTTTGGGGAAAGGGTAAGGGTTGATTTTTTCTTGTCCCCTACCGGCCAATGTCCCGCGAAAAAATTTTTAAATGGAAAAGAATTATCAAAAATTCATCAAGCAAGAGTTTTGAAAATCATCCAATATTTTGCCAACCATGGAAAAACTATCAATACTGACTTACTCGCAAAATTAAAGGGGAAAAAGGCCTCAGGTTTTTACGAATTCAGAGATGTGCATATTTCCAAAACCAGATTTTTCTTTTTCTGTATAAGCAGTTCTCACATAGTTATTACGCATGGATGTTTTAAAAAGCGTGATGATACAGACCAAACAGAAATTGATAAAATGATTGAAATAAAGAAAACCTTTGAAAACAAAATGTTATATGAGGGTTAATACCATGAAAACTACAATCCTGGATGAGTACCTGAAGGATGAAGAATTCCGGAGGCTTTTTGCTCAAGAGGATTTGATTTTGGAAGTTACTGAAACAATTTGCGAACTTCTTGAGAAAGAGAAGATATCGAGAAAAGAGTTGGCTGACCGCTTGGGCAAAACCAAGGGGTTCGTCTCCCAATTACTCAACGGCGGCCGGAATCTTACCTTGCGGACGGTAGCTGATATCCTTCACGTCCTGGGGTATAGAGCTTCCCTCACACCCTTTAAAGAAAGTGACCAACGACAAGAAAGCAATGTCATTGAATTTCGGACTCGACAAACGAATCCCAAGGGTCCCAAGCAAAATTGGGGACCATTAAAAGTCCCACGAGCTGACAACTATCCTGTTAAAGAGGCCATTTTTAACTAAGGGGTGCCACAATGAATAAGAATGCTATGTTGGCTGTAGATATTGAAAATCTCAATATGGAAATAGCTGCCCGGGTAGCTCAACGGTTTGTCCTTAAAGAGATTTATCTGGTGGACGCTAAAATCAGCCGGGCCCCGTTGATCTTGTCGCCCGAGACTCTTTCCCTGGAGCATAAATGCTCCACGGACAGTCTTACCCCGTCCGATGCAGAGAAACATATATTCCTCTGCAATTTTCGGGTTGCCGCCTTTGACGGCCAAGAACCGAGTAAACTCATCATGAAAATAGAGGCTTCCTTTTGCACTTCTTATGGTGAGAAATCTCAACCTGACCCTCTTATTCCCGATGATGATGGTTCTGCTGAAACGCTTCTCGCCTATGTCGAACATTTTATGACGATCAATCCCATCTCCCACGCCTGGCCGTATTGGCGGGAGTTTGTGCAGAGCATGAGCTCCCGCATGGGTTTCCCGGCGCTGACGGTGCCCCTGTTGGAAATCGTGCCGAAAAAAGCCGCGACGAAAGAAGCGAAAAGTCAGCCTGCAAAAACGAAGTCCACCCGGCGAAAGAAGGTTAATGCCTAATCCTTTGTTTCACCTGACAAATTGATATAATGGCCGCAGAATTCATGCGGCCATTTTTTTTGGCGGTCCCAGGCCCAGAGGAAGATCAGCGTTGCCTACTAAGACTATTCCAGAAAATATGAGCCAGCTCATCTTAGAAAACCAGCCCCTGGCCCCCTTGACCACCTGGCGGATCGGGGGGGCGGCGGCGCGGTTGGCGGCGCCGGCGGATTTGGAGGACGTCTGGGGGCTGATGCGTCTGGCCTATGACCGGGGCTGGCCGCTGTTTTTTCTGGGGCGGGGGTCGAATGTGCTCATTGACGACGCCGGTTTGCCGGGGCTGACGCTGCATCTGGCGAAAAGCCTCCAGAATCTTACCCGCCACGGTGACACCTTGAGGGCCGGGGCCGGGGTGTCGCTGCCCCGGCTGGCCCAGGCCGCGGCCCGGCTGGGTTTTGCCGGGTTCGAGTTTCTGGCCGGCATCCCCGGCACCGTGGGCGCGGCGGTGCGCCTCAACGCCGGGGCTGAGGGCCAGAGCCTGGCCGGGGTCCTGAAGCGGGTCTGGGTGGCCACCCCGCAACTGCAACTCCTGGAATTGACCCCCCCGGAACTGGGCCTGGGCTACCGCACCTCGCTCCTGCTCAACTTCCCCCACTGGCTGGTGGTGGAGGCGGAATTTAACCTCTCTCACCCCGCCGCCCCCGAGGCCATCCGGGCTCGCATGGCGGAATTAATCGCCCGACGAAAAACCCGGCAGCCCGCCAACCCCAAAAGTTGCGGTAGCGTCTTCAAAAACCCGCCGGGAGGCCCCGCGGCGGGGTGGCTCATCGAGGCCGCCGGGTTCAAGGGCCACCGGCTCGGAGATGCCCTGGTCTCCCGGAAACATGCCAATTTTATCCTCAACGCCGGGCGCGCCACCGCAGCCCAGGTCAAGGCCCTGATGGCCGATATTCAGGAAAAAGTCCGGCAGACCCAGGGGGTGGCCCTGGAGCGGGAAGTGGTTTGGCTGCCGGAGGATTTGGCGTGAGTAGTGTAGGGGCGGCGACCAGAAAGGGCGCCCCCCTTGTGGACTCATTGAGAAACCTTTTAATCTCTCACCACGAATACCTTGGGCCTCATTGGCACAGAGAAGTCTAAAGGCTCCTTGCCAATTCAGCTGACCTATTCAACCCCGCAAATATTATATGGCTAAGCGTTATTTCTTATTGATAACCGGAACTTAATTTTCCAGCCCGCATTAAAACTCCTTGTTTCTAACCCTCGTAATGATTATAAATAAACCGAAAACGTCTCATGGCTCCATCCTAACTTAATGCTAAAATCTGGGAGGAAAAGCTCGCCATGGCAAAAAAACGCAAGTTTTGGGCCTTGATGGGGATCTTTATTTTTCTCCTGCTGAACTTCCCTTTGTTGCAAATTTTTAACCTCGACACCTTGTTGGCAGGGATTCCCTTACTGGTTTTGTACCTCCATGTGGTTTGGATACTGGCCATTGTTGGACTTTATATCCTGAGTAGCCGATTAACTTCCAGGGAGTAAGCGGCAGGAATCAAACATATGCTCAGCACGGGTCTGGTAGCGGCCACCGCCTTCGGCTATCTCCTCCTGCTCTTTGCCATCGCCTACTATGGGGACCGGCAACGGGCCCGGGGGAAGAGTATCATCTCCAACCCCTACATCTACACCATCTCGCTGGCGGTCTATTGCACCGCCTGGACCTTTTTCGGCAGCGTCGGCAAGGCTGCCACCTCGGGCGTGACCTTTCTCACCATCTACCTGGGCCCCACCATCATCGCCTTTTCTTGGTGGTTCGGTCTACGCAAGCTCCTACGCATCTGCAAGGAAAACAACCTGACCACCATGTCCGATTTCCTGACGCTGCGCTATGGCAAAGGGGCCTTTCTGGGGGCCCTGGCTACCGTGGGGGTTCTCCTGGCCATCACCCCCTATATCGGCCTGCAGCTCAAGTCTATCTCCGATACCTTTAACGTCCTGGTTCAGAAGGAAATTACCCCTCCCCTGGCCATGCCGATTTATCAAGACACCGCCTTTTATGTGGCCCTGCTCCTGGCCATGTTCGGGATTCTGTTTGGGGCTCGCCAGTTGGATCCCACCGAACGCCATGAGGGGTTGGTAGCGGCGGTGGTGTTCGAGTCCCTCATAGAAGTTGTTGCCTTTGTAGGCATCGGCCTCCTGGTGACTTTCGGTCTTTTTCAGGGCTGGGGGGATATCTTTACGCGTATTAGCCAACACCCGGATTTTCATCAACTTATCCTGGTGAACACCGGGCCTCACAATAGTTATACGCTGCTCATCGTGCTGACCCTCCTGGCTATGGGGGCCATCCACTTTCTCCCCCGCATGTTCCACATGGCGGTGGTGGAGAATACCGATGAGAGACATATTCTCACTGCCATGTGGCTCTTTCCCCTGTACCTGTTGTTGATGAATCTGTTTGTGATCTTCATTGCCTTCGGGGGACTGCTGTTGGGCCTCCCTCAGGACCAGGCAGACACCTTTGTGCTGCAAATCCCGCTGTTAAATGGCCATCCCTATTTTGCCCTGCTGGTCTTTTTGGGAGGGTTGGCGGCCTCCACCGGCATGGTGTCGGTGGCCTCCATCGCGATAAGCACCATGCTCCTCAATAGCCTGGTGATGCCTCTGGCCATTCGGCTAAAACTGGAAGGGCGTATCACTCCTCATCTCTTGACCATCAAACGAGGCAGCATCCTGTTTCTGATTCTCTTGGGATATTTTGGTTATCATCTGATCTTTCCCACGGTCATGCTGGTGGATATCGGACTGATCGCCTTTTCCGGGGTGATGCAATTGGTACCGGCTATGCTGGGGGCTCTGTATTGGCGGGAAGCCACCCGATGGGGGGCCATCGCCGGTTTGCTGTCAGGGTTTTTCCTCTGGGCCTATACCCTGGTCCTGCCCTACCTGGTGGACGCGGGCTGGTTCCCTCTCAGTGTTGTATCGGCGGGCCCCTTCGGCCTGGCTTTTCTCAAGCCCACGGCTTTTTTAGGTCTGACCGGCCTGGATCGGCTCTCCCACGCCTTCTTCTGGTCCATGCTTTTCAATGCCGGCACTTTTGTGACCGTCTCTTTGCTTACGGTGCCCAGCCCGGTGGAGGAGGAGCAGGCCCGGCGGTTTGTCGATGTATTTGAACGGGAAAGAGGGCTGCCTCTGGAGAAACGCTACACTTATTTGCCGAGCCTGGAGGAATTGACCCATTTTATGAAGAAGCTCATCGGCTCCCAAAAGGCCGCAGAAGCCCGCAAGGCCTTTCTCCGGGAGGTTGCGACTCCTGAAGCCGAGTGGGGGGACCGGGAAAAACTTCGGCTGGCGGATTTTGTCGAACGTACCATTGCCCGCTCCATCGGACCGGCGGCGGCCCGGGTCCTAGTGGAAGGCTATCTCTCCTCCATGGGCACCCGCATGGAAGATGTGTTCGACCTCTTCGGCCGGATCTCCAGTTCCCTGAAGGAAAGCGAACAACAACTAAAGAGGCGCGTCGCCGAACTCTCGGTGCTCTATGAAGCGGCCCGCAGATTAGCTTCTTCTCTTTATATTCCGGATCTGTTGGAAGGCGTGTTAGGGGTCCTGGTGGAGCAGCTTGGAGTAGAGAAATGTGCCGTGCGGCTGTTGGATGAAGGCGGATTTCTGCATGTGAAGGGCTCCCGAGGTCTTCCCGCTGAGGCCCGGGAACAGGTGGTAAAGCCCGATCCGGAGTCTTTATTGGGGCAATGTTTGTTGACCTCCCAGGTAGTTTCCGTGGCGGATTCTTCCACGGTGCCGGATCGCCTCCAGGGGCTTCTGGAAGATGAAACTCCGGCCTCCTTGGTGCTGGCGCCCATCACCACGGAAACTCTGACCCTGGGAGTATTGACCGCGGCCAGTAGCCAGAAGGGTTATTTTGCCAAAGAACACGTCGAATTCTTTCAATCGCTGGCCGGGCAATTGGGACTGGCAGTGCGCAGCGCCAGCATGGAGGAGGCGCTACGCCTGGACGAGTCCCGTCTCGAGGCAGTCTGGCAACTTAGCCAGATGACCAAGGCCACGCTGAAAGAGATTACCGATTTCGCCCTGGAAGAAGGAGTGCGGTTGACCAAAAGCCAGATCGGCTACCTGGCTTTCATGAACGAAGACGAAACGGTGCTGACGATGCAGGCCTGGTCCAAGACTGCCATGGAACAATGCGCCGTTATGGATAAACCCATTGACTACCCTTTGGAGACCACCGGGCTCTGGGGCGAAGCCGTGCGCCAGCGCCGCCCCATTATTACCAATGATTATGCCGCTCCCAATTCTTATAAGAAAGGCTACCCCTCGGGCCACGTCGAAATTCGGCGTCACCTGAATATTCCGGTATTCGACGGGGACCACATCGTGGCGGTGGCCGGAGTGGGCAACAAGGATGAGGAATATGATGAGTCGGACGTCCGCCAGTTGACGTTGTTGATGAACGGCATGTGGTGGCAGATCAAGCGCCAGCGAGCTGAAGAGGAATTGGCCGCCCAAGTGGAGCGGGGCATTTACTTTCAGAAACTCCTGATTCATACGTGCATGGATGGAATTGTGGCCAACGATATGGAAGGCATTATTCGCACCTTTAATGAAACCGCGGCCCACATTCTGGGTTATGAACCGCAAGAAGTCCTGGGCAAGATGAACGTCAGACACCTCTATGCCCCGGGTCAACTGGAGGAAATTGATTTTAAAATTCACGATCCTGGTTACGGCGGCGCCGGCATTCTGGAGAGTTTTGAGGCCCGGATGCGAGATAAGGATAGCACCCTGGTACCCATCTGGCTTTCCGCCCGGGTACTCTATGAAAACGACCGGGAGATCGGCATGATTGGCCATTTTAAAGACCTGCGGGAACGGAAACGCCTGGAGGAGGAACTTCTGCGGAGTGAGCGCCTGGCCGTTCTAGGCAAGATGGCGGCCCATATCAGCCACGAAATCAAAAATCCCCTCATGCTCATCGGAGGCTTTGCCCGCCAGGTTCTAAAAGATATTGCTCAAGATCCACAAAAAAATCTGGAAAAGCTTCAGATTATCGCAGATGAAGTGCATCGCTTAGAAGATTTCCTCGCCGAAGTTGGCAGCTACGCCAAATTTTCCGAACCCCAAAAACGCCCCGGCGATCTCAACGTCCTGATCCAGGAAACCTGCTTGCGGCTGGAACCGAGTCTGCGAGAAAATAATATCGAATTGGGGTTAGAATTGGACCCCCATCTCCCGGAGATGCAATTTGACCCAGGACATTTACGCCAAGTGATCTTGAATATCGCCAAGAATGGCATCGAGGCCATGGAAGCCGGGGGCACCCTGACCATTACCACCGGTCGGCAGGTAGGTCGGGTATTCGTGCAAATCCGTGATACCGGTACGGGAATCCCCCAGGAGGTCCGGGACAAGATTTTCCAACCCTTCTTTTCCTCTAAGTCCAAAGGCAGCGGGCTGGGACTGGCCATCTCCCAGAAAATCATCGAGGCGCACCAGGGAGAAATCACCATCGACAGCGAACCGCAAAAAGGTACCCGGGTGACCATCTTTCTGCGTGCGGAGTCAACCAACCGGCAATAATAATCTCATTCATAGAACCCGCCTGATCATCCCTCTGGAGTTTTAACGTCCAAACTAAAACAAAGTTGCTCTCAAACCGGTATTTTTTCTGTAGCCGTACGCTTCTCCTGCGATCGACCAGGCGAGACGCCTGTGCCACCAATTTTTACCTTTTTGACGGCAGCTTGGTATTATAGCGTTTGCCAAAAGTTTTTTCCGATCCTTGATATCCACAAATCCCCCCTAACCCCCCTTTAATAAAGGGGGGAACTATAAGGAATTGCTGTTAAAGTCCCCCTTTGAAAAAGGGGGATTTAGGGGGATTTGAGAACCTCCAACTGGAAGGAATTTATGGCAAACGCTATAATTCAGGAATATTACAATTTCCCGAAAAAACGGCAAGGTGGCGTTGGCCGGGGACTACTAAAAGAAATCGGTGAGGTAGGGATTATTGATCTTTTCCTCGCCCAGGGTGGAGGTCGGGGTTTCCCCGTAGTCGTGGCCGGGCCAGATGCGGGTCTCGTCCGGCAGGGGCATGATTTTTTCCTCCAGGGAGGCGATGAGTTGGGTCAACGACGCCCCCGGCAGGTCGGTACGTCCGGCGGCGCCCACAAATAGTGTGTCGCCGGTGAACAGATGGCCGGGGAAGGAGAGGCAGATGGCCCCGGGGGAATGGCCCGGGGTATGGAGGACTTGGGCAAAGCCGTCGCCCAGGGGAATCCGGTCGCCGTCCTCTACGAGAGCATCCGCCCGGGTCAAGGGCGGGAAGCCCTCGGCCCGAGCCGCGGCCTGCATGGCCGGGGTCCGGAAAAACTCCCAGTCCAACCGGTGGATGACGATCTGGGCGCCGGTGGCTGCGGCCCAGTGGTCATTGCCGGCGATGTGGTCAGCATGGCCGTGGGTGTTGACAATCCAGCGCAACCGCCAGCCTTCCTGCCGGAGTTGGGCCGACAACTCGGGGGAATCGCCGCCGGGATCGATGAGCAGGGCTTCGCCTGCGTCCTCACAGGCCACCAGGTAGGAAATCACCTGGAGGGGGCCGGTGGCCGCCGCCGTGATCCTGAGACGCACCGGGTTATCTCTGAAGCCGCCGGGGCCGGCAGATCACTTGCCCAACCAACTGAAGATCATCTGCTGGTTGCGCAGGGCGTAGATTGCCGATTTGATGGAGCGCTTGTGGGCCTGTTCAAATTCGGCCTTGGCCTCCCGCTGGTATTTCAGGTAGACCTCCGGCTGGGTCGTCTCAATCTTAACGGCCTTCTGGGTTCTTTCTTCCGCCGACTTGGTCAGGCGCTCCGCCTGGGCCAATTCATCCGCCGCCAGCTTCTGGTTGATGGCCTCCTGCTGGAGTTCCTGGTCCGTCAGGGCCCGATCCGCCTGCTGAGGCCCGCACTCTTTGTGGAGGATGGTGAACAGGGAGTTGGCTTCTTTGGCCTGGGACTTGGCTTCGGCCGTATAGCCGGCGTTCAATTTCTTTTCGGCATTATCCAGAAGCTTCACGGCCCGCTTGTAAAGGATGGCGTGATCGGGGCCGCACTTGGCCGGGGCTTGCTGGGCCAGGACCGAACCTGAAAGCCCCAGCACCAGAAAAGCTCCCAAAACTATCGGCATAAACTGGGATCGAATCATAGTGGCGTCCTTTGTCAATGAAGCTGAAATGCGGTGGTGGCCTGCGGCGACCGGGGTCTCCGGATGAGGCCGCAAGCCGGGTTATTCCCGCCGAACCTGTTGGCGCCGGAAGCGGGAGCGCCTTGCCGCCCTTGCATCACCTGGATTATCGGGGCTGCTGCCGGCCAGCGGACGAAGTCTATTCTACCTTGACCTCCTGGCCCTGTAAAGGGGAAAGCCTGACCTCCTTGGGGGCATTGGAGGTGGAGGGCGCGGCGGGGAGAGGTCCGGCTCCGGCCTTGGTAATATCCTGGGCCAGGCCCGACTTGGTCTTGAGGATGGGCCGCACCTTATCCCAATCGATGCGATCGGTGATATTGTAGTACTCGGCCATGTCCTGGACCCATTCCAGGGGTTTCAACTCCCAGCCGTAGATATTGGGAACGGCCTCGAGATAGACCCGCCCCTGGGGGGTGAGGGCCAGTTTGATGGGCCGGTAAATGATCTTCACCGGGGTACCCACCTCTACCTGGGGGAAGAGCTGCTCGATCTCGTTCGGGAGCATGCGGATGCAACCGTGGGACACATAGTAACCCACGCTCCAGGGCCGGTTGGTGGCATGAATGCCCACCCCCGAGGCCGTGGTCGCCATAAAGTATTTTCCCAGGGGATTCTTGGGGCCGGGGGGGACCTTGGTTATTACTTCATAGCCCATTTCGTCCATCTCCTCCTGGATGGATGGCGGCACGTTCCAGGTGGGGTTCTTGCGTTTTTCGCAGATCTTATAGGTCCCGGTGGGGGTGGGCCAGCTGGGCTTGCCCACGGCCAGGGCAAAGCGCCGCAGATAGGCCCCGTTCTGGAAATGGTACAGACGCAGCTCCGGCAAATTAATGACCAGGCCGTTTTGCACCTCAGTAGGCACGATGTGTCTATTGTTGATCTTGATCACCATACCGGGTTTGAGCTTATAGGGCTTTTTCAGGCCGTTCTCCCGGACCACCGAAACCCAGCGGACCCCGTGCTCCAGGGCCAGGCGATCCACGCTGGTAGGTTTCTCGATAGTAATCTCCTGCTCGCCGCCGGCCACCTGGGTATAGAGGGGTGGGGCCGTATCGGCGCCGGCCAGTTGCACCCCCATCAGGAGGACCAATAAAATTAACCACGCTCTCAAAGCCATCTTAATATTCAACCTCTGCTTCATAAGGAAAATGATCGGAAGGGTAGCGCCCTTCCCGATTATCCGTGACTATGGCCACCCGCCGCACCACAAAAGGTGGAGTCGTCAGAATCCAATCGATACGGCTGCCCCGGGGCCTCCCATCGAACCCGTGCTGGGTGGGGGCCTCTTCCGTCGCCGGATGCACTTGCCTCCAGGTATCCTGCAGGGGGCTGTCGGCGTGGATGAATTCTTCATACACCGGGGCATCCGGCGGCTCATTAAAATCCCCTACCAGAATCAGGGGACGGTTCAGAGGCAAGAAAAATTCCCGGATCATCCGGGCGCCCTCACGCCGGGCCGCCTCCGAGACATGATCCAGATGGGTGTTGATAAAGTAAAAACTGGTTATCCGGCCCTTTTCCCGAAACCGCCCATAGGTGACCATGCGGGGAAAGGCCGAGCCCCAGCTCAGGCTGCGGTGCACCTGGGGGGTCTCGGACAGCCAGAACTCGCTGCTCTCCTCCACCTCAAAGCGGTCCCCCCGATAGAAAATGGTGGGATACTGGCAGGTCGGATCCACCTGCCTATGCGCCGTTAAGGGCAGGTAGCCGGTCAGATGCTCCTCCAGGTAGTCAAGCTGGGGCACGGTGCCCTCCTGGGTCCCCAATAGATCCGGCAGATGCCTGGCGATGACCTCCACCACCAGATCTTTCCGAAACTCCCATTCGTTGGGGCCGTCGGCGGGCGTGGCAAACCTGAGATTAAACGTCATCAGGCGCATGGCCGCCCTCAACCGGACCCCATCCGCAAGGGCTGCGGGAAAAACAGGTCCTGGGATGTCCGTAAAAAATAGGCGTCGGTCATGGAGGCCAGAAAATCCCGGACGATTTCCCCCGGCCGGTGGGATTCCCGGTACCCGGGGTCCATGGAGGCCAGAAAATCCACCCAGATAGGCGAATCTTCCCGGCCCGCCTCCATATCCGCCAAAAACCGCTCAAACAGCCGGTGGAACAGGGCCTCGATCTTTGGGGTCTCAGCCTTGATACGGGGGTTGTCGTAAATCCGCCGGTAATTGAACTCCTTGAGCTTCTTCAAGAGGCGTCCGACTTCGGGACTGTAACCCACATAGTTTTTATCATAGCTGTGGGTGATGAGATCGGCCACCAGGCTGTAAACGATGGCGCCGTTGGTCCGGCCCAGGTTTTGGGCCACCTCGGGCGGCAGTTCTTCCCGCCGCAGCAGCTTCAAGGTGATGGCATCCTCCAGGTCCCGGCCGATGTAGCTGATGGTGTCCGCCAGGCGGACCACGCAGCCTTCCAGGGTCATGGGCTTCAAGGGTGCGTCCGGGTCAGTTAGCTTGGCCTGGATCTCGGCCTCAAGGGAAGCAAAGGTCTTGTCCCCCTGGGGGGAGAGGCGCTCCAGATGGGTCTCGCCGTCATGGCAGAGGATCCCATCCAGGACCTGGAGGGACAGGTTGAGTCCCCGCCCCTGCTTTTCCAGCCGGTCCAGGAACCACACTCCCTGGAGGCTGTGGAGAAAGGGGCCGATGCCGTGGGCCTCGCACAGGCCCGTGAGGATGCTCTCGCCATCGTGGCCGAAGGGGGGGTGGCCGATGTCGTGCCCCAGGGCGATGGCCTCCAGGAGGTCCTCGTTCAGCCGCAGAAACTTGCCGATAGTGCGGGCGATCTTGGACAGAAGTTGGACGTGCAATACCCGGTGGCTGATCTGCTCGTGGCTGATGAGGTAAAAAACCTGGGTCTTGTCGATGTAGCGGGTGTAAGCCCGGGAGTGGAGGATGCGGTCGGCGTCCACCGCGAAGTTTTGGCGGTGTCCCTCGGCGATACGCTCTTCATAGCGCCGGCGGATGGCGGCCACACTCCTGGTGGCATAGGCAGAGAGCCCGGCTTCCTCCTGCTTATCCAGGAATTGCCGTAAATCGGCTAGATTGACCATGCTTACCCACTTCCCCCCGGATATCATACCACAGCGCCGGTGAACCCTCAAGCCTGCACTTTAAGAATCACCATTGACTTCAGGGTTTTTGGGTATATTTTATAAGCAGCCAGGCTCGGGCGACAGAGATCAAGTTGCGCTCAAACAGGTAATTTGCCTTCTGTAGGGACGGACCCATGTGTCCGCCCTCGGGTTGGGCGCCCATGCAGGTGCTCCCCTACAGGATAGAGGCGTTTGTTACTTCTCTGAACGCAGCTTGGCATAAAACCCCTGCCCCGGACCCGGCCCCAAGTCAGGGGCGCCGGCACCAGCCCGGCATTTCCTCCAACCCCATTCACCCCAAAGGAGAGGAACATGGTCAAGGTCTTGATGGAAAGGACGATTCGAGGGCAGAACGTGGGCCACATCGTGCGCCTGTTGCGCCAGCTTCGGGTTTTGGCCATGCAGCAACCCGGCTATATCAGCGGCGAGACCCTGCATGGGGTGGATGACCCCAACTATTACCTGGTGATCAGCACCTGGGAATCCTTGGGACAGTGGCAGGACTGGTACAACAACCCGGAGCGCCAGAAATTGAGCGCCGAAATCGACAGCTGCCTGGAGTCCCCCACCCGGACCCGGGTGATGACGAATTAGAGTTTTCGATCCGAAAACCTCCAGTCCTCCTCCCGGCCCGGGATGGGAGGGGCGGCACCTTCTCTTATGGTTGCGTCCCGGAGATATCTTCCCTGAAGAGGCCTTGGGAGGAGCGTTGGGCAGGGGCGGTGAGCCCACCGCCCCGCTTACTTTGGCATCGCCGCAGCCCCCAACAACATCAATGAGGCAAAAACCACGACCACCAGGAGGGTGATCATCATTGGGTAGGAGTAGCGGCCCTCAAAGGCGAACTGTCCCAGCACCGCGATAAAGCCCCCCCACAGGATCAAGTCCGCAAAGAACCAGGCCGTGAAACCGCTGCCGACGGCAAAAATCAGCAGGGCGAAAGCGCCCAGAACCCCCACCGTCCAAAACAGGACCTTGCGGCCTCCCAGGGACTTCACGGCTGCCGTGGCATTTTTCACGTCTTCCCGGTTGATCAGGTCCTTTTCGGCATTAAAGACCCCTTCCATGAAGAACTCCGCCGGCCGGTCTTTCATACTGGTATACGTCCCGGTTTTGGCCCC
>Ga0351865_10173_pt1 | contig 23716 bp, 19 predicted proteins | sample TotcelFGM3001L10_FD_206780 | JGI IMG/M metagenome (GOLD analysis project Ga0351865, IMG submission 206780) | Enriched cells from coal bed in the Powder River Basin, Montana, United States - Total cells FGM rep2 HSBNCT.FGM.300.1.L10 ... | reverse complement strand
TGGGAGAGGCCGGCCGGGAGACCGTGCGGAAAAAATTCCTCCTGAGCCGCAACCTGGAACAGTACCTGGACCTGTTCAACGCCTTTGAGACCAACTTTACCCTGAAGAAGACCTCTGCATTGGGGAAAACTGCAAAATCATAGACAAAATCGTTGCTGCCGCGGAAAAGGGCCTGGCAGATCGCCAGATAGCAGGGAATGGACGATGATTCGGACATAAGGAGGGACCATGAACTGGTACCAGTTTGAGATAAATCGAATATTCGCAGAACTTGACAGCACGGAGCACGGTCTCACCGCCGCCGAGGCCGGGGAGCGCTTGCAGCGGGTTGGACCCAACCGGCTGGCCGAAGGGCGGGGGATCAGCCGTCTGCAAATCCTGCTCCACCAGTTCAAGAGCCCCTTGATCTATATTCTCCTCATCGCCGCGGTGGTGACCGCCGTCCTGGAAGAGTACAAGGACACCGGGGTGATCCTGGCGATTTTATTGATAAACGCCATCGTCGGCTTCATCCAGGAGTACAAGGCCGAGAAGAACGTCCGGGCCCTCAAAAGTATGGTGGTGGCCAGAGCCCGGGTACTCCGGGACGGTAAAGAGATAGAGATCAACGGCGAAGAAGTGGTGCCCGGAGACATCGTCTTGCTGGCCTCCGGGGGGCGGGTGCCGGCGGACCTCAGACTTATCAAGACCATCGAATTAAGGGCTGATGAGTCCATGCTTACCGGGGAATCCGTCCCAGCGCAGAAGGTGAGCGCCGCGATCGCCGATGACAACCTTACCCCCGGCGATCAGCTCAATATGGCCTTTATGGGCACGGTGGTGGTCAATGGGCGGGCCAAGGGGGTGGTGGTGGCCACCGGTCCCAAAACGGTCCTGGGCCACATCGCCTCAGATGTCCAGGAAATCGGCATAACCAAATCACCCCTCCAGGAAAAGATCGACCGATTCGCCAACAACATCGGCATCATCATCATGGTGGCTTCGGCCTTGCTGTTCCTCATCGGCATCCTGGTGGGGATCAGCGCCGAGGACATGTTCATGACTGCGGTGGCGGCGGCGGTGGCCGCCATCCCCGAAGGGCTGCCCATCGTGGTGACCATCACCCTGGCCATCGGCGTGGCCCGCATGGCCCAGCGCAACGCCATTATCCGGAAACTCCCGGCAGTAGAGACCCTGGGCAGCACCACGGTGATTTGCTCCGACAAGACCGGCACCCTCACCAAGAACGAAATGACGGTGAAGCTGGTGTACGACGGCGAAAAAGTCTATGAACTAACCGGCACCGGCTACGACCCCAAGGGAGAGATTTTGGAGGAGGGCCGGCCCGTCAAGGCCGGAGCCGACCAGCAGTTGGCGCTGCTCTTCAGGATCGGCCTGCTGTGCAACGAGTCCGCGGTCTTCGAGGAAGAGGGGGTCTACAAGGTGGACGGCGATCCCACCGAAGGCGCCCTCATCGTTGCCGCCATGAAGGCGGGGTTGAATCTTGACGAAGAGCGGGAAAAACTTCCGCAACTCTTCCTCATTCCTTTTGAATCGGAACGGGGCTATATGGCCACCCTACACCGGCACGGGGACCGCAACCTGGCCTTCGTCAAAGGGGCGCCGGAGAAACTGCTGGACATCTGCTCCGAGTGCCGTTTGGATGCCTGGGAGGGCGTATCCCGGGTGGCCGACCATTTTGCCCGGGAGGGCCTGCGGGTGCTGGGTATGGCCTACAAAGAGGTCCCGGCCGACCAGTCGGAAATCACCATGGCCGACCTGCAAACCGGGCTGATCTTCGCCGGCCTGCAAGGGATGATCGATCCGCCCCGGCCCGAGGCCATCGAAGCTGTGGCCGGATGTAAGCAGGCGGGCATCCGGGTAGTGATGATTACCGGCGACCACGCCATAACCGCCGAAGCCATCGCCAGGCAATTGGGTATCGAGGAAGATGTAGAGATCGTGGAGGACCTGGTTGCCAAGCCCATGGAGGCCATGACGGATGAAGAACTCTACTCGGTCACCAAAGAAGTGGCCAATATCCTGGCCCAACGCTCCGGCCTGACCGGGCAGCCGTCCCCGAGTCTGACCGGAAAACACCTGCTGGCCATGGGCGACATGGAACTGTTCGGCTTCATTAAAGAGGTCCTGGCGGCGCTGGTCAAACGCGCCGGCCCCGAGGGGGCGGTGCGCACCGTCCTGGCGGGCAAAGAAATCGAGACCATGAGCGACCTCAACCTGTATCACCTGGTCCAACAAGTCTCGGTCTATGCCCGGGTGGCGCCCCAACACAAGCTGCGCATCACCCAACAGTTGATGAAACACGGGGAGATTGTGGCCATGACCGGGGACGGGGTAAACGACGCCCCGGCCCTGAAGGTGGCCCATATCGGCATAGCCATGGGTAAAACCGGTACCGATGTAGCCAAAGAAGCCTCGGACATGGTTATTGCCGACGACAATTTCGCCAGCATCTACCGGGCGGTTGAACTGGGCCGGATCGTCTTCGACAACATCCGCAAGGTCATCTTTTTCCTCATTCCCACCGGCATTGCGGCGATTATTACGATTTTGGCCACCGTGATGCTGGGGTTGCCGCTCCCCTATTTGCCGGCGCAACTCTTGTGGATCAATATCGTCACCAACGGCCTGCAGGATATGGCCCTGGCCTTCGAGCCGGGAGAAAAGGACGTGCTCCAGCGGCCCCCGCGACACCCGCAAGAAGGCATTTTTAATCGTCTCCTGGTGGAGCGCACTATCCTCGTGGCCCTGGTGATTTCGGTAGGAATTATCTATGAATTCATCCATGCCCTGAACCAGGAGATGTCTCTGGAAAAGGCCAGGACCATTGCGGTGACCACCATGGTCTTCTTTCAGTTTTTTCAGGCCTTCAACAGCCGCTCCGAGATGCAATCGCTCTTCCGGATGAATCCGCTGGGGAACCCCTTTCTCTTTTTCGGGAGCATCGCCGCCTTTTTGGCCCATCTGGCGGCCATCTATCTCCCCTCCATGCAATGGCTCTTCCGCATGGAGCCGATTATGCCCATGGAATGGCTCAGGATCGGTTTAGTCACGGTCACGGTCGTCATCGCGGTGGAAATTGATAAACTGGTCAGGAGAATCATCGCCTCGGCCCGGTCATAAATCACTGCGTGGTTGAGGTTCCGGGGAAGGGTCCCGGCACTCTTGGACGGCATATAAGGTCACCATCTCCTCAACCCCCTTGAGGTGGGCAGGGATAACCCGGGTTACGTCGAAGGCGTCATGGGTCAGACGGTAAATGGCTTTGGAGACCACCACCTCACCCGGTTGAGCCTGAGACTGGATGCGATGGGCCAGATTGGCGGCGGACCCGTATTTGGTCCGGGTTTCGGAACCGGGTTCTTTCCAGATTAACCCGGCCGTTTTGACACCTTCTTGCGCCTGCAATTTGTTGAGCAGCCACTCCTGCTTCTTATCGCCCAGGGGAGTGCCGCCGGTTTGGGCGAAGGCCTGCATCCCCGCAAGCACTCGGCTCAGACGTAGATCTATCTGGTGGCTGGCGCGCTCCAACCTAAGGCTGGTGGACTCTTGCCATTCTTTTAGGATGATGGTGCGGATGTAAACGTACTCGAGGATGCTGGTTACGGTCAGGAATAAGGCGATGGGCAGGATCAGCATCACGATCAGGCGCATGAGGATACTCTTGAAGGCGAACATGGTAAACTTATCCCTTATGAGGGCAGATGATTAACCAATAATTTCTGGCATTGCCGTGGTCGTCCATATGGGCTGCGCCCATGCCGGGGGAGCGCCGATGGCCGCCTCTCCTGGGCCGGCGCCTGCTGCGAATTTGCAGTCAAAAGACAGTGAATATTTTGTCATTCTGAACGGAGCGCCCCGGAGTGAAGCATCTCGGCGGCTAAAACAAGAGAGATTCTTCGCTGCGCTCAGAACGACAAATAAGAGTCTTTTGATTGCTCTTTGATATGAGACGCCGGGGGGAGATCGCACCAGGAGAGGAGATATGGCCTTACGCCTTTTGGAAATGGTCGTGCCGGAGGAGCACCTCGGGGAGGTGGAAGAACTGCTCCGGGAAGAACCTTTGATGGAAATCTGGTATGACCGGATTTCAGAGAAGCAGACCCTGCTCAAAATTCTGGCCACCGCGGAGGAGACCGAGCACCTCATGGACTTATTGAACCAGCGGTTCGCCAACGACCCGTGGTTCCGTCTCATCCTCCTGCCGGTGGCGGCCTCCCTTCCCCGGGTAGAGGAACCTCCGGTTGAGGAGGGCGCTGCTCCCGAAGGTGAAGCGAATGAGAAGAAAAAGAAGGAACGCATCAGCCGGGAGGAGATGTATGAAGCCGTGAAGGACATGGCCCGGCTCACCCGGGTGTATCTGGGCATGGTGGCGCTGTCCACCATAGTGGCGGCGGTAGGTCTTATGAACGACAGCGTGGCGGTTATTATCGGGGCCATGGTGATCGCCCCTCTCCTGGGTCCTATCATCGCCCAGGCCATGGGCACTACCCTGGGGGACGCCGAGTTGGTCCGGCTGGCCTTAAGAACCAATGTGGCGGGCCTCACTCTGGCGCTGGGGCTGTCCATCCTGTTAGGCCTGGTCCTGGAGGTTTACCCCACGGGCCCGGAGCTGGCCGCTCGTACCGGTATCGGCCTGGGAGACATCGCCGTAGCCCTGGCCTCGGGAGGCGCCGGCGCCCTGGCCTTCACCGCCGGGGCCCCCACCGTGTTGGTGGGCGTCATGGTGGCTGTAGCCCTTCTGCCCCCGATGGCCTCTCTGGGGCTGCTCCTGGGCTCCGGCTACCTGCTCCCCGCCCTAGGGGCGGGGTTGCTCCTGATAACCAACATCATCTGCGTCAACCTGGCTGGGGTCGTCGTTTTCTGGATCCAGGGGGTGCGCCCCACCAGTTGGTGGGAGGAGAAGCAGGCCCAAAGGGCGACGAAGATTTCCATCGCGGTCTGCGCCGGCTTGCTGATCCTTCTGGTGCTGGCCATCATCCTGTCGGAACAAATTAAAAATACTATTTTTTTGTATCTCTAATACTATAAGATGTAAACGCATGTCCTTCATTTTCTTGAGAAGACTTGGAAATTCGTTGCCAACAGCATTAATCTCCGAACGCTGGAAAGGAGACCCCCATGAAAATCATGTCACCCGGGCAGCTTTCCCGGATAGCTTACTTCTCGATGGAGATCGGGCTTGAATCGCACCTGCCCACCTATAGCGGCGGTCTGGGCGTGCTTGCCGGTGATACGCTGCGTTCCGCCGCCGACTTGGGACTTCCCGTGGCAGGAGTGACCCTGGTTTACCGGCAGGGGTATTTCCGCCAGCACCTGGACTCCCAGGGAAACCAGACCGAGAGCCCCGCCGCCTGGACCCCGGAAGAGATTCTGGAACCCATGGAGGCGCAGGTGACCATCACCATCGAAGGGCGGCAGGTAAAGGTGCGGGCCTGGCGCTATGAGATTCAGGGCCTCTCCGGCCATAAGGTGCCGGTATATTTTTTGGACACGGCGCTGCCGGAAAACACCCCCTGGGACCAGACGCTCACCGACCACCTCTATGGCGGCGACTCCCACTACCGCCTCTGCCAGGAGGTGGTCCTGGGAATGGGGGGAATGGCCCTGATTTCCGCCTTGGCCCCGGAGGAACCGGTAATCTACCACATGAATGAGGGGCATTCCGCCCTTCTGACCCTGTCCCTGTTGGAGTCCGGGAGTCAAAGCGGCGGGGCCGCCGCCCCCACCGAGGCCGAAGTGGAGGCCGTGCGCCAGCAGTGCGTATTTACCACCCACACCCCGGTGCCGGCGGGCCACGACAAGTTCCATTGGGATCTGGTTACGCAGGTCCTGGGGCCGGAACGGGCCGACCTCCTGAGAGCCTCCAACTGCTGTTTCGACGGCAGCCTCAACATGACCTACCTGGCCCTCCGGTTCGCCAGGTATATCAACGGGGTGGCCATGCGGCACGGTGAAATTTCCACCGGGATGTTTCCTGATTATCCCATCGACGCCATTACCAACGGGGTGCACGCCGTCACCTGGACCTCCCCCTCTTTTGCCGACCTCTTTGACCGGCGCATCCCTGAATGGCGCCATGACAATTTCTACCTGCGCTATGCCGTGGGCATCTCCCTGCATGAAATCGCCGCGACCCACGCCCTTGCCAAACAGGCCATGCTGGCCGAGGTGGAAAGGCGCAGTGGCGTGCAGTTGTCGGAAAACGTTTTTACGATCGGCTTTGCCCGGCGGGCAACCACCTATAAGCGCCAGGACCTCCTGTTCTCTGACCTGGACCGGCTGCGGGGCCTGGCCCTGCAGGTGGGGCCGCTGCAGGTGGTTTACAGCGGCAAGGCCCATCCCCAGGATGAGGGCGGCAAGGACATGATCCGGCGGGTCTTCCTGGCCACCGGCGCGCTGGGAGAATCCGTGCGGATGGTTTATCTGGAAAACTACGACATGGCCCTGGGGAAGATCCTCTGCGCCGGCGTCGACCTGTGGCTCAATACCCCCCTGCGGCCCCAGGAGGCCTCGGGAACCAGCGGCATGAAGGCGGCGTTGAATGGCGTCCCCAGCCTCAGTGTCCTTGACGGCTGGTGGGTTGAGGGTCACGTGGAAAACGCCACCGGTTGGGCCATAGGTAATGACTCCACCAACCCGGCGGATGCCTCCCAGGACGCGGCGTCGTTGTACGACAAACTGGAAAGGGTAATTTTGCCCCTCTATTACGGCAAACCCGAGGCCTACGCCAAGGTCAGGCGCGCCGCCATTGCCTTGAACGGCTCGTTCTTCAACACCCAGCGCATGGTTTCCCAATATGTGACGAACGCCTACGCGCTTTGGGAACCATTTCCGTCCGGCTAAGCCGTTGCTGGTTGGCATCGGCAAAGGTGGAGCGGGTTGCCGTCTTGACTCCCGGGAGGTAGAGGTTTTTTTCCGGCTTTCAGGCTGGAAACACCGTCCCGCAGACTGACTCGGGCCGTGAGTTGCAAAGATAGTTGACGTACCAACTGGCTCCAACGGGTAAGAGACCGGGCTTACCGGCCGGTGCTAGGCTCGGCTTCCAATTTGGCAAAATGATGTCCCGGACTAAGTTTTAGCACCTGATGAAAGATTGGGGTATATTGGTCTATAATCAAAATTCTCCTTTCTGTTTAATGTGTTAGAAGCTAACTCAGGCTAACGGATTCCGGGAGATTTCGGACTTTTTTATTCAGTTAACCGGACAACACTGGTATACTTTCAAATTAAATTTCCTGGCCGATTCTTGTGATCTATACACCTGGTTTCGGTCTTTTTTATATTTTATCAATCATAGTTTAAATCAGTTACGCAAAATCAGGGGCGCGAAACATGCGCAAGGTAATATTAAAAAATTTATTGACTGTAGCTTTTAGTCTCTTACTATCATTTATCTTATTGGAGGGCCTGCTCAGGATTTTTCAACCCATCGAGTATCAGGTTAGAGGAAATAAAATCTGGTTACCGCAAGACAGAAAATTCCAACTCACCAATGATAAAACCGACAAGCTTGACAAGATTATTTATACCTCCCGGAACCATATGGGGTTCAGGGGTGAGCCCTCTCCGAAAAACTTTGCTGAATATTTAACTATCATTGCTGTTGGGGGCAGCACGACGGCATGTGAATTAATTTCTGACAACAAAACCTGGTGTGACCTTTTGGCTGCCAAATTAAAAAGCAATTTTAAGTCATTATGGCTTAATAATGCTGGGCTGGATGGCCATTCAACGTATGGACATATAGTTTTAATGGAGGATTTTATAATAAAAATACGGCCAAAGGTCGTGCTTTTTCTCGTAGGCGCCAATGACATTGGGCTGGAGACCCCACGTATTTATGACCAAGATCAGTTTAAAAAACCCCTGCCCGGTATAGTTGCGCCGTTGTGGGATAGGTTGGTCAATAAAAGCGAAGTGTTGATCTATAGCATCAACTTCTTTCGGTTCTTTAAGGCTAAAAAGAGAGGGTTGACTCATACTTTGTGGAATTTTCACGAAATGAATCAATATGATATACCTGCAGAGGAAATTCCGCTGATACTGCTGGAGCAAAAACAAAAATATCTTCCGCCATACGCAGAACGGTTAAACAGACTGATAGAGATTTCCCGACAGAATTCAATAGAACCGATATTAATTACGCAACCATCAGTCTTGGGTGATCTCTTCGACCCCACCACAGGAATTAATCTTGCCAGAGTAAACTCCACCGGTTGGAATGGCAAAGTTTATTGGCAAGTTTTAGAGCTTTACAATGACGTTACAAGAAATATTGCTGCTGAACAGAAAGTAGGGCTTATTGATTTAGGCAGAGAGATGCCAAAAAGAACGGAATATTATTACGATATTTATCATTTTACCAATGCCGGGTGTCAGAAGGTGGCTGAGATTGTCTATCAAAACATTTATCCATTATTGAAAAATATGCAATTCCCCACTGATAAAATTAACCAAACTAAAAATTATATAAGGTAACTCAAAACTTCTACCAAGAGCTACACTTTCTCAGGCGGCCATGAGGCCCACATAAGTTATGGATGTCAAGTTTACCAAAGTGGTCGAGGCCTACAGGTGTTTAGGCGCGTGAAATATTTTGCTGAAGATTAAAAGAGGAATAGTGATCTACGGTTCGAGAGATTTTTCAGGTCGCAGCTTTCCTGCCGCCGGGCGTCAAACCAGTCCTTGCTGTTGGCGCATCTCTCCCGCCGCTTTTCCCTTTTGGCCCCGAACCTGTCCATGCCTTACATGCACCCCTCCCCCGCCTTTTTGGCGGAGCAGCCTCCGGCCACGCCGCGCCGCCGGCCTTTGAGGGCCGACAGATCGCCGCCCCCATAGATGGCGGTCAGGGCCATGTCGATGAAGCCGTTCATCACCACCGGCTCCACCCCGGCTTCGCTCAGTATGGCCGCGGGGGTGTCGCCGATGCCACTTACCAGCACCGCCCGGCAGTCCTTCAAGGTTTCCGCCATGGTCCACCACCGGTCGGCCCCGCCGCCGGGCCGGGGGGCCGGGCGCTCCTCCAGCATCTTGTAAACGCCATCCTTAATGCCCCATATCTGGAAGGAAACCGCTTCGCCCAGATGCAAATTAACCAGCACCCCCTCCTGGGTGGCCACCGCCACATAGGGCCGGTCCGCCGCGGCCGGAACCGAGCTGGCGCACGCCGACAGGCAGCCCCGGAATTCTTCGGTGCGGTCCGCGTCCAGCAGCCCCACGGCGTCGGCCCGGCACCGGGTGCAATGGTGCATCTGGGGGATAAGCCGCGAAGCCTCCCGGCGGATTGCCGTCATCTGCTCCGGGGGCGGTTCCGGCAGGTGGCCGAAGGGCGTATCCGCGGTGGGAAACACCGGCATGCAGTTGAGGATGTCCACGCCCAGATTCGCCATCCGGGCAGCCACTTCCTGCACGTGGTGATCGTTGATGCCGGGAATGATGATGGTGTTGATCTTGACCGTAATCCCCCGGGCCTTGAGGCCGCGGATGGACTCCAGCTGCCGCCCCAGCAGGACTTCCGCCGCCTTGCGGCCGCGAAAGATCACCTTGCCGTCCCGCACCCAGCGGTAAATCCGGCTGCCGATTTCCGGGTCCACGGCATTTACCGTCAGGGTCACATGAGAGACCTGAAGCTCCGCCAGTTCGTCCAGATGGGGCGGCAAGCCCAGACCGTTGGTGGCCAGGCACAGCAAGAGGTCCGGAAACCGCCGGCGAATCAGGCGAATGGTTTCCAGGGTCTCTTTGGGGTTGGCGAAGGGATCCCCCGGGCCGGCGATGCCCGCCACGGTAATGCGGGGCTCGGCCTCCAGGACCCGTTCCAGGTATGCGATGGCCTGCCTGGGCTTGAGCACCGCGCTGGTGACCCCCGGGCGGCTTTCATTGACGCAATCATATTTCCGGTTGCAATAGTTGCAGAGAATGTTGCACTTGGGCGCCACCGGCAGGTGCACCCGGCCGCATTCGCCCTTGACTGCCACATTGAAACATGGGTGCTTATCCGTATTCAGCATGACCGTGATTCCTCTATGGAGAGTTTCGAGCTTGGGGTTGGGGAATCCACCCCCCTGTCCTCTCGAAACGTTGTCCGCGTTCTCATACCAACCAGCAATCAAAAGACCTTTTTTTGTCATTCTGAGTGTAGCGAAGAATCTCTTTTTTAAAGCCGCCGAGATTCTTCACTCCGCTGCGCTCCGTTCAGAATGACATGAATATTTATAGTTGGTTAACTGCAACGTCGTATCACATATAGCCGTAGCCCACCGGGCTGGTCTCTTGCTTCCGCTCAATCATGGCGTTGACGATTTGGTCCAGAAGGTTTTGCGCCCCCCGGTAGCCTAAATGCAGAATCCTGGGGCCCCCGAAGCGGTCGTGGATGGGAAACCCGACCCGCACCAGGGGTATCTGCCAGCGCTTGGCCAGATGGTAGCCCTTGCTGTGGCCGATGAGCAGATCGGGATCCAGGGCCTCGGCCTCCTCGGCGATTTCAAAGAAATCCACCCCTTCTTTGACCACCGGAGGCTCCGGCAGCAGGGTTTCGGTGACTTCGGCCACCGCCGCGCCCAGGCGGCCGCTCTTGCCTCCCGAGGCGCACAGCACCGGCTTCACGCCGATCTCCGCCAACAAAGACACGATGCCCACCACCAGGTCCTCTTCGCCATACACCACCGCCCGCTTATTGAAGATGTACTTGTGCCCGTCCACATAGGCGTCGATGAGGCGGCCCCGCTCCGCGGCGTGCTGGTCGGGAGTAGTACGCCCAGTCAGTTCTTCCAGCCCCTTAAAGAATTCATCCGTCGCCCGCAGGCCGATGGGCATCCCCAAAGGGCGCCAGGGCACCCCGAATCGTTCCGCCAGAAACCGCCCGGCGGTCTCCTGGGAAAACAGGGTGCGCCCGAACTCCAGGGTGGCCCGAGAGGCGCCCATGGCCTTAATCGCCGCCAGGGGCGTGCCACCGGCCGGAATCTTGTCATAATCCAGCTGGGCCGCGCCGTCCAGGGTGTCGGAAATATCCGGCAGGATGATCCCCGGGGCCCCGAAATCTTTCAGGACCTCCTTCAAGTATCTGATATCCGCCGGAGAAACGAAGCCAGGCAAGAGATTGACCGCGCCAGTGGGGTCGCCACCCTGGGCTAACTGCTCCACCACCGCCTTCACCGCCGCGTGGAAGCCCTCCATGTGGGTGCCGCTGTAGCTGGGAGTAGAGACCGTGACGATCTCCGGCGATTCAGCCTCATGCAGCTCCCGGCGAAACTCCTGCACCAAACCCGGCATATCGTCGCCGATGGTCTCGGTAAGACAGGTGGAAGCCACCCCGATGAGGCCGGCGCCATACTTGTCCATGACGTTTTTGAGGCCCTGTTTGAGGTTGGGCCCGCCGCCATAGATGGCATGCTTCTCCCCCAAAGATGAAGACGCTATGTCCATAGGCTCCCGGAAATGGCTGATGACGTAGCGCCGCATATAGGTGGCGCACCCCTGGGAGCCGTGGAGAAAGGGCACCGCCCCTTCGATCCCCCGGAAGGCCAGACAGGCCCCCAGCGGCTTACACAGCTTGCAGGCGTTGGTGGTAGAAGTATATGGAGCGTCATGGGCTTTCATGTCGTTTCCCCTAATCAGCCGAAAAATTAATTGAACTAAGTTAAGTGGTTCATAAATACGGTAACGTATTTCCTAACTCCGTGAAGATCACTTCCCCCTCACCCTGACCCTCTCCCCCATTGGGGGAGAGGGAAAGAGAGGGACCGGTTTGATGCCCTGCCGTCCTCAAAACCCGGTGACCTAACCTACCCCCTCTCCCCCCGCTTCGGGGGGAGAGGGTTGGGGTGAGGGGGGCGATACGATAAGTCCATCTCCGTTTCGCCGTTTCCCCTTTTACCCTCTGCCCCCGGCTCCGCTTCTCCGGGGCACAAAGCGCCACACCGGACTCATGACGGTGTTGTAGACTTCCCGGGCGAAATTGAGCATGCCCACGAAGCCTTCCAGGGCTTCCTTGCGTTCGTGGTTGTGGTCGCAGAAGCCCACGCCCAGCTTATAGGCGATGGGGCGTTCTTTGACCCCGCCCACGAAGATGTCCACGTCCTGCTCTTTGAGAAAACTGGACAGTTCCAGGGGGTTGGAGTCATCGACGATGATGGTGCCGTCGTCAGTAATGTCGTGCAATTCCTGATAATCTTCCTGGGTGCCGGTCTGGGAGCCCACCAGGACCACCTGCATGCCCAAAAGACGGAAGGCCTTCACCAGGGAAAAAGCCTTGAAGGCACCGCCCACGTAAATGGCGGCCTTTTTCCCCGCCAGGGCTTCCTGGTATTCCCGGAGCTGGGGATAGAGGACCGACAACTCCTCCCGGACCAGTTCCTTGGTGCGCGCCATCATCTCCGGGTCCTTAAAGAACCGGGCCACGTCATAGAGGGACTCGGCCATGTCCTCCACCCCGAAGTAGGAGACCCTGAGGTGCGGGGTGCCGTATTTTTCCTGCATCATTTTGGCCAGGTCCATGGTGGACCCGGAGCACTGGACCACGTTCAGGGCAGCGCCGTGCGCCCGGCGGATGTCGTCCACCCGGCCGTCGCCGGTGATGTTGGCCACCACTTCGATGCCCATGCGCTTGAAATAGTCCCGGATGATCCAGATTTCCCCGGCCAGGTTGAAGTCTCCCAAAATATTGAGGCTCTTGGCGCTGATGCCGGTGGTGTCGCCGGTGCCCACCAGGCTGAACATGGCCCGGCAGGCGGCGTCGTACCCGGCCCGCTTGTTGCCTTTAAACCCTTCGGACTGGACCGGCAGGACCGGGATGCCCTTCTCATCGCTCACCTTTTTGCAGACGCCCTCCAAGTCGTCGCCGATAATCCCCACGATGCAGGTGGAGTAGACGAAGGCCGCCTTGGGGCGATGCCGGTCGATGAGTTCGTTCAAAGCCCGGTAGAGCTTGCTCTCGCCGCCGAAAATCACGTCCATTTCCTGAAGGTCGGTGGAGAAGCTCAAGCGGTGGAGTTCCGGCCCCGAAGACAGGGCGCCCCGGATGTCCCAGGTATAGGCGGCGCAGCCGATGGGGCCGTGCACCAGGTGCAGGGCGTCGGCGATGGGGTAGAGCACCACCCGGGCGCCGCAGAAGACGCAGGCCCGCTGGCTCACCGCCCCGGCCAGGCTCTCCCGGTCGCACTCCATCCGGAAGGGCGCCTCGCCCTTGCGGTGGATCTGGTCTTGACGTTCTTCGAAAATGGGGTTATTCATCAGCCTGCCCTCGGGCGACCCACCGGGTCGCCCCTTTTCCCACAAAAGAGTGGGGATTAAAGCTGCCTGGCGCTATGACAATTCATCTGTTTTCTCATACATATGAGCGATCAAACGACAATTTTTGTCATTCTGAGCGGAGCGAAGAATCTCTCTTTTTTGAGCTGCCGAGATTCTTCACTCCGCTGCGCTCCGTTCAGAATGACATAACTTTCCTTAGTTTTTTGACTGGAACTTCCTATCAGTCCACCAAATACTCCTTAGCCGGGCCGCCGTTTTCCAGGCCGTCCAGGATGGCGTCAATGGCGTCTTCGCCCTCCACACCCTGGTACCAGAAGCCTTGGGGATAGACCAACACCACCGGGCCTTTTTCGCAGAGTTTCAAGCAACCGGTGCTGGAGACCATGACGGTGTCCATGCCGCGGTCGGCCAGTTCCGATTCCAAATAACCCAGCAGATCAGGGGCATTTTTTTTGATGCACTTGCCCTTGGGCTCCAGGCCCCGGAAACTCATACACACGAAGATATGATGTTCAGGCTTTTCCATGCGAATCGTCCTTTCTTATGGTAGCCGCAGGCTTCAGCCTGCGTAGGCTTTTCGTAGGGGCCGACCCATGTGTCGGCCCAGGGCGGACACTCAGGTCCGCCCCTACATCACCAGCTCAAAGCTCTCTTCCAGGGCGTCCCGGTCCTGGCGGTCCAGGAGGGCATCCAGGATTTTTTCCAACAGGCGCAAGCCGCCCCGGTAGCCCACGGTGGGAAAATAGCTGTGGCCGATGCGGTCCAGTATGGGAAACCCGAAGCGCACCAGGGGGATGTCTTCATCCCGGGCGATGTACTTCATATAGGTGTTGCCCATGAGCAGGTCCACCGGGTCGTTTTTGATCCACTGGTGCAGCAGGAACAGGTCCCCGGCGGCCTTGACGTTTACCGGGTGCGGCACGTCTTTGGTGATCTCCCTGATCCTGGCTTCGAATTTTTTGCCCGGGGTGCCGGTGACGATATGTATGGGCCACATGTCGATGGACACCAGAAACTCGGTGAGGGAAATAAGCTGATCCGGGTCCCCCGCCAGGGCCACCTTGCGGCCAAAGAAATACTGGTGCATGTCGGTGATCACGTCCAGAAGCCGGCCCCGCTCGATATTGAGGGAGTCGGGCACCGTCACCCCGGCGATCCTTCTCAGGGTGTCGATGAAGGTGTCCGTAGCCATCAGGCCGATGGGCAGGTTGAGGATTTCGCAGGGCACCTTGCACTTGGTGTCCAAGGCCCGGGCGGCCGGCCCCGAAGCCAGGGGACCCAGGGCCACCGTGCCCTGGCTGCTGCCGGCCAGGATCAAATCGGCCACCGGGGTGCCGCCGGCGGGATACATGTGATATTTCCCGGTCTGGGGGCCGTTGAGCACATTGGAGGTGTCGGGGAACATGATGATGCGCACCCCCAGTTCCCCCGCAATCCGCTTGATCTCCTCCATGTCGGAGGGTTCCACAAAGCCGGGAATCAGGTTGATCCGGTTCTCCTTATGGCCGTTGGCGGCGGCGAAATAATCCACCATGCCCTTTACCATGCTAGCGAAGCCGGTGACATGCGACCCTACGTAGCTGGGCGTATTGGCATGGATGACGTATTTGCCCGGAGGAATCTTGCCCTCATCCCTGGCCTTGGCGACGATCTGGGGGATGTCGTCCCCGATGGTCTCCGACAGGCAGGTGGTATGAACCGCAATGACCTCGGGCTCATAGATGGTAAAGATATTGTTGATGGCCTGGAGCAGGTTGGCCTGCCCCCCGAACACCGAGGCGCCTTCGGTGAAGGCGCTGGTCCCCGCCATCACCGGCTCTTTGAAGTGCCGGGTCAGGGCGCTGCGGTGATAGGCGTAGCACCCCTGGGAGCCGTGGCTGTGGGGCAGGCAACCGTGGATGCCCAGGGCGGCGTACATCGCCCCGATGGGCTGGCAGGTCTTGGCCGGATTAATGTTCAAGGCCGTGCGTTCCGTAATTTCCTTGGGTGTATGTCTCAATAACATGTCTTTATCCTCTTTGCGCCTTTGCGACTTTGCGCGAGTAGTTTTCTCTCGCCAAGACGCTAAGGCGCCAAGGCCGGTTAATCAGGTGTTCCGAAGGGAATGCCTCGGCCGCAACCGTTCATTCCCACGCATATTTGGCGGCCAGTTCGGGATGCTTCTGCCAGGGCGCCTTCAGATACTGCCAGACCTTGCTGTTGACCATCCGGTCGATCTCCCGGTAGAAGTTGACCGCGCCCTTAAAACCGGCATACGGCCCGCCGGAGTCATAGCTGTGGAGCTGCTTCATGGGCACGCCGCTCTTCTGAATGGCGTACTTTTCCTTGATGCCGGCGCAGACGATGTCGGGCCGGTAGAGTTCGATGAGCCGCTCGGTTTCGAACTGGCTGATATCGTCGATGACCAGGGCGCCGCTCGCCATCTCCGCCATCATACCCTCGTATTCGCTGAGCTTGATGCCGGCCTGCTCTAACCGGGCCTTATCCGCCTCGCTCAACCGGGGTTGGTAGCGCTGGGGGTCCGGCTCGATGTGCAGCTCTTCAATGTTGCGGGAATCCGCGTCCACCTTGAGGTTGGGCAATACCCGCCGGCCTTCGTAGTCGTCCCGGTGGGCAAACTCGTAGCCCGCGGCGACGGTCGCCATGCCGATTTCCCGGAAGAGTTCCTGGTAATGGTGCGCCCGGGAGCCGCCCACGAACAACATGGCCGTTTTGCCGTCGCACCGGGGCTTGACTTCGTCCCGCACCGCCTCCACCGCGGGCATTTCCCGAATGATGACCGCCTCCACCCGTTCGGTCAGTTCGGGGTCGGCGAAATAGTCGGCGATCTTTCGCAAGGACTTGGCCGTGGCCTCGGCCCCAATAAAGTTGACCTTGATCCAGGGGATGCCGAATTTCGTCTCCATCATCTCGGCCACGTAGTTGATGGAGCGGTGGCACATGATGAGATTGAGGTCCGCGGTGTGGGAGTTGGCAAAATAATCGTAGCTCGAGTTGCCGCTGAAGCTGGCCACCAGGGTGACGCCGATGTCCTTAAAGAGGCGCTCGATCTCAAAAGCGTCGCCGCCGATGTTGTATTCCCCCAGCAGGTTGATCTTGAACTTGCCTTCCTTCACCGTGTCATCCAGCCCCACCACGTGGGTGAAGATGCCGTTGTTGGCGATATGGTGGCCGGCGGACTGACTAACGCCTTTGTAGCCTTCGCAGCTGAAGGCAAAGACGTTGATGCCCAGCTTTTCCTTCATCTCCCGGGCCACCGCGTGGACATCGTCGCCGATGAGGCCCACCGGGCACGTCGAAAAAATGCTGATAGCCTTGGGCTTGAAGAGGTCATAGGCCTCTTGCACCGCCTGCCGCAGTTTCTTCTCGCCGCCGAAGATGATCTGCTCATCCTGCATGTCCGTGGAAAAGCAATAGGTCATGAAATTATGATCTTCCGGGCCCGGGGGCCGGGTCTGGTTCCGGCGGGTGAGCCAGGAATAGAAGCCGCAGCCGATGGGGCCGTGGGTGATGTTGACGATATCCCGGGTGGGGCCCAGCACTACGCCTTTGCAGCCGGCGTAGGTGCAGCCCCGCTGGGAGATGATGCCGGGGATGGTCCGGACGTTGGACTGAATTTCCGGCACGCAACTGTCCGGCCCCACCTCGTTCACGACAATCTGCTTGGCGCGCTTCCTCGCCACCTTGGTGGGATACTTGCCGATCAACTCCTTTTTTACTTCCTCAGCCTGGATATCCGCCCCCAAGACGTTCAAGTCTTCCGGTGTTAAAGTTGCCATGTTGCTCTCTCCGTCTGATGCAGATGTAGGGTGGGCACTGCGGACCACTCAGGAACATCTGCGTTTCAGCTATTTCGGTGCGCAGTGCGCACCCTACGCGGCTTTGGCCCCAGAACCCAAAACCCAAAACCTATCTTTTCAAGCTTCGTCCAGGACCTGATCGCCGCTCTCGGCGGTCCGCACCCGAACCGAATCCATCACCGGCATGACGAAAATCTTGCCGTCGCCCGATTTGCCGCTGCGGTTCACCGCTATAATGGTCTGGACGGTTTTTTTGACCAGCCGGTCCGGGACCACCACAAAGAAGATGCGCTTGGGGATGAGACGCTGGCTCTGACCCAACTGGACGATGGCCTCCTCGTACCCCTTTTCGGCGCCTTCCAGCAAGTTCAGGTCCACCAGGCCCTTGCCCCTTCCTAAGGCGTCCCGGGCGGTGACCGACGAGATGCCCGCCTCCGCCAGGGCGGCCTTGGTCTTATTCATCATATTGATGCGCACGATGGCCATAATCTCTTTCATACCGCTACCTCTTCCAGCTCCCCGGAACCGCTCTCCTTGATGCCGGAGCTGATGGTATAGACTTCCTCCACCGGGGAAATAAAGATCTTGCCGTCGCCGAAGGCGCCCTTGACACCGGTGCGCGCCGCTTTGAGCACGGTCTTGACGACGAAATCCTTGTCCGCATCCTTCACCACCGTGAGCAGCAGTTCCTTGGGGATTTCGTCGTAGGTGATCTCCCCGATCTTGATGCCCCGCTGCTTACCCCGGCCCACCACACTCATCTTGGTGACCGCGGGAAACCCCGCTTCCATTAAGGCGGCCAGGACCGCATCCACTTTTTCCGGCCGCACCACCGATCTGACCATGATCATGATTCTTCCTCCCGTTAATTTTTCCCTGATTAAGTGCTTGTGATCGGGCCGTCAGTTGCCGAGGCCCGGGCCTGTCGAACTGCTCTCAGCGAGGCCACAGCCCAACCCGCCACCCAGAGAGTTAACAGCACGCCGCTGATAAGATTCATGGTTTTCTCCCTTGCCGCTCAACCCGCCAGCCCGTAATCGATGAGCAGCTTTTCCAGTTCGTCGGTGCTCATGGGCTTGGGGATGACGTGCATTTCATTGGCCTCGATCTTCCTGGCCAGGGTCCGGTATTCATCGGCCTGGGAGTGCGTCGGCTCGAATTCGATGACGGTCTTCCGGTTGATCTCGGCCCGCTGCACCATATTCTCTCGGGGGATGAAGTGGATCATCTGAGTGCCCAGCTTATCGGCGAAGGCCTCGATCATTTCCTTTTCGTTGTCCACGTTGCGGCTGTTGCAGATGACGCCCCCCAGGCGCACGCCCCCGGCCTCGGCGAACTTGACGATACCCTTGCAGATATTGTTGGCCGCATACATGGCCATCATTTCGCCGGAGACCACGATGTAGATCTCCTTGGCCTTGCCTTCCCGGATGGGCATGGCGAACCCGCCGCAGACCACGTCGCCCAAGACGTCATAGAAGGCATAATCCAGGGCCTCGCTGTCGGCATAGGCCCCCAGCTGCTCCAACAGGTTGATGGAGGTGATGATGCCCCGGCCGGCGCAGCCGACGCCCGGTTCCGGGCCGCCGGACTCCACGCACACCACGCCCGAAAACCCGGTGCGGCGGAGGTCATCCAGGTCCACGTCTTCCCCTTCTTCCCGCAGGGTATCCAAAACACTCTTTTGGGCCAGACCGCCCAACAACAGGCGGGTGGAATCCGCCTTGGGGTCGCAACCCACCACCATAACCTTCCGGCCCATCTCGGCGAGCCCCGCCACCGTATTTTGCGTGGTGGTGGACTTGCCGATGCCACCCTTGCCATAAATTGCGATTTTACGCATAGCCACTTCCTCTGTGCAGAATTTTGAATATATCAGAAGCAAGCCTTATGCCACCGCGATGGCAATTCACTTAACTGATTGAATTACCAACAATAATAAATTATATCGGCAATCCCCTGCTTGACCAACTGAGATTAATTTTACAAATACGTATAGCTTTAATCATTAAATATTACATATTAGTACTAACTTAATTATTGTCTTTACGTTAATGTAATCTAAAACGGGAGGAGACAATGAATGGTTGGAGTCGTTCCGGAGATTGATGGAGACCTGCCGGCTAGGGTAATTTTGAGGCGGGGTCACTACTCATTCATACCAACGGTCATTTCCTCGCGGACACAATTAAAGCTGAAGAATGGCTGGTGTTGGTGGGGCGGCCGTCCCTGGCCGCCTATCGATAGCGGGCACGGAGGCCCGCCCCACCGAGTTACTGTCATTTAAAGTGAATTTGGTATTTGACCTCAGTTTGTGCTATGATGCTTGCAAAAAGATAAATTGGTTAATAAAAAGGGTGACTTTTCGGTTTTAAATTCCGAGAAAGGCAGCCTCGAAACCACCTTTTCCCTGCGCTGGCCAAGGTTGCCGGATAATTTCAGATTAAGCGGCCGGCATTACCGGGTGTGGCATCGCCCGAGCAAACCTGGCCGCGGATGAGGAGGACGATCATCCAGGCTGAGGAAATCTGCGTTCAGATGCAGAGCGCATCCAGGCTCGCGAAAGCAATTATCGATCAGATCCTGGGCTGGATGGTCCTCATCATCTTGAGCCCGTGGTTCTGGCTGATTGCCGGGCTTATCCGGCTTGAAACCCCCGGACCGGCATTTTTTCGCCAGGAGCGCATCGGCCAAAATGGGTGTCCCTTTGTGGCCTATAAGTTTCGTACCATGGTGGACCATGCCGCTTCCCTGGGCTTGGGGCTCAACGTGGCCGCCAACGACGCCCGCATCACCAGGGTGGGCAGGTTCCTGCGCCACACCAGCCTGGATGAGTTGCCCCAGGTTTTCAATGTGCTTAAAGGCGAGATGAGCCTGGTAGGCCCCCGCCCCACCCTGGCATATCAAGTGGCGGCGTATGATGATTTCCAGCGTCGCCGGCTCCTGGTCAAGCCGGGGATAACCGGGTGGGCGCAGGTTAACGGCCGCAATGCCATCCCCTGGGAGGAGCGCATCGAACTGGATGTCTGGTACGTGGACAACTGGTCCTTAAGGTTGGACCTCCTTATCCTGGGGCGCACACTGAAGACCTGGGTCAGCCAAGAGGGCCTCTATGGCCCGGCGGGCGTAAATTATGATTTTGCGGCGCCGTCTTAGCGGGGGTTATCCACGCCCCATGAGGCCTCAAGAGGTTGAACGCTCTTGATTCCCATCGTTCGACCCACGCTTTTCGACTACGAGGCCGTGGTCGAGGAATTTCGCCAGGTCTGGGAGAGCGGGCAGGTTACCACGGGCCGCTTTACCCGCCGGTTCGAGGCCCTGGTGGAAGACCGGCTGCAGGTGGACCAGGCCATCATGGTGCAATCCTGCACCGCCGGGTTAATGCTGGTCCTGAAGGCCCTTAATTTAACCGGCGAAGTCATTCTCCCGGCGTTCACCTGGACCGCCACCGCACACGCCGCGGTCTGGAACGGCCTGACCCCGGTATTCGCCGACATTGCCCCCGGGACCTACACCCTGGACCCCCAGGCTGCGGCCCGGGCCATCAGTCCCCGGACCGCGGCTATCATGCCGGTGAATGTTTTCGGCTGCCCCCCGGATTATGAGGCCCTGGGGCAGTTAGCCACGGATCGCGGCCTGCGGCTGATTTATGATTCGGCCCAGGGGCTGGGTTCCAGGTTCCAGCCGGCAGACGGGACCTGGCGATATTCGGGGGGCTTTGGCGACGCCGAGGTTTTTTCCCTCAGTCCCACAAAGGTGATAAGCGCCATGGAAGGCGGCCTGATTACCACCCACAACCGTGCCCTGGCTGACCAACTGCGTCAGATGCGGGATTACGGCAAGTCCCCGGACAGCGAGGACATTGCCTGGCTGGGGCTTTCGGCCCGGGTGCCCGAAATCAACGCCATCGTCGGCCGCCACAGCTTCGAAAAGTTAGACTTCCTGGTGGCCCGCCGCCATGAGCTCATCACCGCCTACCTGGCCGCCTTCAAGGACCTTCCGGGGGTAACCTTTCAGAAAATTCCCCCCAATCGCCGGACCTCGGGCAACTATTTTACCCTGTTTATCTCGGATGAGGCCCGCGCCTCCCGGGATGAAGCCTACCACCGCTTGAACGGCCGCAGCATCCAGACCAAGAAATATTTTTACCCGGCCTTACATCTGCAAGCAGTTTACCGTAATTTGCGGGAGACCTACCAGGGGCGGTTGCCCCTCACTGAAGCCGCGTCAGCCCAAGGATTGGCGCTGCCGCTTTTTAGCCATATGACCCCGGAAACGTTCCAGCAGGTCGTGGACGGGGTTCTCGAGGTTTTGGGCTAGAGCGGCAGGGCTCCTTTTGGCGAAGACCATGGGAGCAAAGACGACGGAATGACATCAGAGCCGTTCACTATCTTGTTCGCCAATGTGGGGCGGAGAGTCAGCCTCATCCGGGCCTTTGGCGAGGCGGTGCGCCGCCTGGGGCTCCCGGCCCGAATCCTGGGGGTGGACGCCAACCCCTTATCCCCGGCCTATTACGTCACCGATGAGTCGTTTCCCATCTGCCGCATCCGGGAAGAAGCATACATCCCGGCCCTGCTGGAAATCTGCCGCCGTCAAAACGTACAGTTATTGATCTCCCTGTTGGACACCGATCTGCTTAAATTGGCCGAAAGCCGGGAGACGTTCAAACGTGAAGGCGTTTTTGTGCTTATTTCCTCTCCGGAAGTGGTGCGGTTGTCCCGGAACAAGCAGTTGACCCAGGGTTTTTTTACGGAGAACCGCATCCCCACCCCCCGCCTGGTAAGTTATGACGCCGCTTTAAAGGAAAACTCGTTCCCCCTCTTCATGAAACCTCTGGACGGCAGCGCCAGCCAGATGACCTTCCGCATCGATAACCGGGAATCGTTAATTTTCTTTCACTCCTATGTGCCGAATCCATTAATCATGGAATATGTCGCCGGTGAAGAATATACCCTGGATGTTTTTATTGACTCCGAACAAGTTGAAAAGGCCATAGTGCCCCGGAAACGATTAGAAGTTCGGGCCGGGGAAGTAAGCAAATCCCGGATCGAGCTTAATCCGAAAATCATGGCCGCCGGCGGCCAGGTGGCCCAGGCCCTGGCGCGGAGAGGTGGCTTAGGCATGATTAACCTCCAATGTATTCATGCTGCTGACGGCGGCGTCAAATTTATCGAGATCAATCCGAGATTCGGCGGCGGCTGTCCCTTAAGCATCCAGGCCGGCTATCCCTTTCCCCAATGGGCCGTGGAAATGGCTTTGGGGCGGGCGTTATCTCCCCTGCCAACCGACCTGGGGGACGGGCTGACGATGCTGCGTTACGATGAGGCGGTTTTTATCCGGACCTAAAGGATTTTCATGGGCATCTTTCAACTGGTGGCTTTTGATCTGGACGACACCCTGTACCCGGAACGGGAATTTGTGCACAGCGGCTTTGCGGCGGTGGCCCGACACCTGGCTGATTTGGGGGTGATCGACGCCGAATCTTTCTTTAATACCGCCGCCGGCCTGTTTGCCGCCGGGGCCCGGGGCAATATCTTTGATTTGGCCCTGGAGCGGTTGGCAGTCGTATTCCCTTCGGTGCGGGTCAAAGAGTTGGTCCGGGTCTACCGGGAACACTCGCCTCAGATTCGGCCATTTGTCGGCTCGCCGAGGTTATTGCAGTTGCTCAAGGCCAAAGGCGCGGTTCTGGCCCTGATTTCCGACGGACCGTGGCCGACGCAGCAGAACAAGCTCCGGGCCTTGGGTCTGGAAGCCTGGTTCGATCATCTGGTGTTTACCGGCGCCCGCGGCGAGGATTGGGGCAAGCCCAACCCCAGGGCTTTTCAGAAGGTTATGGGACAGAGCGGCGTGCCGGCCGCGGCCTGCGTCTATGTGGCGGATAACCCCGGGAAAGATTTTGTCGGCCCCAACCGCCTGGGTTGGCACACGATTCGGGTGCGGGAAAAGATCGGCCTCTATCGTGATGCCAGTCCCCCGCCCGGAGGAGAACCACAAGCCACGGTGAATTCCTTTGCGGCCCTTGGGGATCTCCTATTGGTGCGAGGAGCATAATTGACCGATGGCAAATGAAGATAAGACGTTAAGCCGGCTAATCCCGGTCACCATGGCGGTGCTGGCCCTGGCCGTCTTATGGTTCTATTGGCCGGTTCTGGCTAAGTTGTTCGTGGACCTGGCTGAAAACGAAGACTATTCCTTCGGGCTGCTCTTGCCGTTGGTAAGCGGGTACATCGTTTACTTGAAGTTGCCCCAGATACGCAGCTATCTCTGGCGGCCTTCCTGGCTGGGACTGTTGTTTATTGCCGTGGGTTTCGCCTTCTATATAGTCGGCGAACTGGGCGCCGATGTTTATGTTCCCCGGGTTTCCTTTGTGATCGTTATAACCGGCTTACTCTTCCTCATGGGCGGCTGGGGCCTGGTTCGTCTGCTGCTGTTCCCGCTCTTCCTGCTGATCCTGATGTTCCCGCTGCCGGGATTGCTGACGAAACAACTGACCATGCCGCTGCAGTTAATCTCCTCCCGCCTGGCCACCGCCATGCTGCAGATGGTGGGCATCCCGGCCTTTTGTCAAGGCAATATCATAGATCTGGGTGTCCGGCAGATGCAGATGGTGGAGGCCTGCAGCGGGCTGCGCTATATTTTGGCCCTGTTGGCCCTGGGGGTTATTT
>Ga0351865_10143_pt2 | contig 23933 bp, 16 predicted proteins | sample TotcelFGM3001L10_FD_206780 | JGI IMG/M metagenome (GOLD analysis project Ga0351865, IMG submission 206780) | Enriched cells from coal bed in the Powder River Basin, Montana, United States - Total cells FGM rep2 HSBNCT.FGM.300.1.L10 ... | reverse complement strand
GAAGGTACTGAAATGGGTTGTTGAGAAATATGGACTGGATAAGGTCGCGCAAATCATCACTTTTGGAACGATGGCAGCAAAAGGTGCGATCCGCGATGTGGCACGGGTTCATGAGATGCCACTGGATGAAGTAAACCGCATTACAAAATTGATCCCAAACCGTACGGGAATCACACTTAAGCAGGCCTACGAAGAGGTTCCTGAGCTGAAAGCCCTCAGATCATCTTCCAACAAGATGGTCGCGGAAACACTCCGGTACGCCGAAACGCTGGAGGGATCTATCCGGCAAACCGGACTGCACGCTTGCGGTATCATCATCGGAAAAGACAGCCTGATCGAGCATATTCCAGTTACGACATCAAAAGAATCCCAACTACTTGTTACACAGTATGATGGAGATTATATCGAGAAGGTCGGAATGCTCAAGATGGATTTTCTGGGACTCAAAACCCTTGCCATCATCAGCGATGCTGTAAAAAATGTAAAGAATTCAAAAGGTGTCACTATTGATATCGAGTCCATTCCCCTTGACGACGAGCTAACTTACAAACTTTTCAGTCACCGGAGGACTACCGGAATTTTTCAGTTTGAATCGGACGGAATGAAAAAGTACCTCCGTGAGCTGAAACCGAATAAGATCGAAGACCTGATTGCGATGAACGCCCTATACAGACCGGGTCCGATGGAGTATATTCCAAGCTTCATCAACCGCAAACATGGGCGTGAGAAGATCTCCTACGACATCCCGGAGATGGAGAAGTACTTGAAAGACACCTATGGGATCACCGTCTACCAGGAGCAGGTTATGCTTCTCAGCCAGTTACTTGCAGGATTTACAAAAGGTGAGGCCGACTCGCTGCGGAAGGCAATGGGCAAGAAGATCGAATCGATGATGAACGAGCTGAGACCCAAGTTCATCGAAGGCTGCAAGAATAACGGGCACGACGAAAAGACCGTCGTTAAAATATGGAAAGACTGGGAAGCTTTTGCGAACTATGCTTTCAATAAATCACACAGTACCTGCTATGCCTACGTCGCCTATCGCATGGCCTATCTGAAAGCGCACTATCCGGCCGAGTTTATGGCAGCAGTACTGAGCCGGAACCTTACCGATCTGAAAGAAATCACAAACTTTATTGAAGAGTGCAAACGGATGCATTTATCGGTACTTGGGCCTGATGTAAATGAAAGCGAGTTAAAGTTTACCGTCAACAAAAAAGGAGAGATTCGTTTTGGGATGGCGGGCATTAAAAATGTCGGGGAATCTGCAGTGCAAAGTATCATCGAAGAACGAACCCAAAACGGTCCCTTTACAAGCATTTTCGATCTTACTACACGGGTGAATTCCCATACGGTAAATAAGCGGTGTCTTGAAGCACTAGCTAAAGCCGGTGCATTTGACGGTTTTCAACATACCCACAGGGCTCAGTATTTCTTTCAGGAACCAGGGGAGGAGAGTACTTTTCTGGAGAAGGTCATACGGCACGCTTCCGATTACATTGCCCGGAAGAACTCTTCCCAGCAATCGCTGTTTGGGGAGGAAGAGGAGATAGAAATGACCGAATTGCAACTGCCCGAATGCCAGTCCTGGTCGAGAATTGAACAGTTGAAGAACGAAAAAGAGATTACAGGATTTTACATGACCGGACACCCCCTGGATGATTATAAAGTGGAGATGCGCAGCTTTTGCACAGTTACACTGGAGAAGTTGAAGGCCGATATGATGGAGTTCCGAAACAAGGATGTATCCTTTGCCGGGATTGTAATTGCCACCGCGCACAAGATTGGGAAAAACGGAAAGCCATATGGTTCTTTCACACTGGAAGATTTCATGGATTCATTGAATCTTTTTCTTTATTCAGAGGATTACCTGAAATGGAAACACTTGCTGGACGAAGGCACCTATGTTCATATCAAAGCCCGGGTGGAGGCACGCTATGATGCTCCGGATCAGGTACGCGTTAAAGTGACAAGTATCGCATTGCTGAACGAGATCATGGAAAAGAATGCTAAAAATCTCTTTGTTACGTTAAAGCTCAGCGACGTGAACGACGAGTTGATAGACAAGACCTTTAATCTGGCCAAACGGAACAAGGGGAAGTGTAACTTAAGGATCCGGATTTTTGATCAGGAGAGTGATTTGACAGTTGATCTTCCCTCACGGAAATTCAAGGTAAATCCAAGAGAATTGATGGATCAACTGGACGATTCTGATGAATTTGAGGTGAGAGTATCTCAGGAATAGCATTAACTTTGCACTTAATAACTACCATTAAGAAATAATGTGCAATTCATAATTCGTAATTCTTAATTAAATTATATATGTTTGAAACTTTCTCTGATGCCAATTTTGACGAAAAAGTCATCAAGGCAGACAAATTAGTTGTTGTTGACCTGAGTGCCGAATGGTGCGGCCCATGCCGGATGGTTGGCCCGATTATTCATGAACTGGCTGAAGAATACGGTGCCCGTATCGTTGCCGGAGAACTCAATGTAGACAATAATCCAGCAGTAACAGCTGAATACAGGGTCAGGAATATTCCCACGGTTCTCTTTTTTAAAAACGGGGCGGTGGTAGACAAACAGGTAGGGGCAGTGCCGAAAGCAACCTATAAGGGGATTATTGAGAAACATTTATAAATAGCGAAAAGGCGAGATGGTGAGATGGTGAGATGGTGAAAATCAAGATCCGAATATTTCACTATTTCACCATTTCACGATTTCACGATTTCCCCATTTCACTATGTCCCCAATCGATAATTCCCGCCTGGAGCAGTTCAGCTCCCTGGAATTCCTTGCCCGTCAAGTGGTAGAGGGATTTATTACAGGGTTGCATAAAAGTCCTTTTCATGGCTTCTCCGTGGAGTTTGCCGAGCATCGGTTGTACAACTCAGGGGAGTCGATCCGAAATATCGATTGGAAACTTTTTGGACGCACCGACAGGCTTTATGTCAAACGGTACGAAGAGGAGACCAATTTGCGTTGCCAGATCCTGATCGATACCTCCTCATCGATGTACTATCCGGTACTTGACAAGCCCGATATAAACCATCCCAACAAGATTACTTTCTCCGTTTATGTAACTGCTGCCCTGATCCAGCTTTTCCGAAAACAACGAGATGCAGCCGGATTGAGTCTCTTTTCGGATCAGATTGAATTGCATACCCAGGTCAAATCGAGCAATATCCATCACAAGTATCTCTTTTCGGAACTCGAGAAATTGCTACATCCTATTCCGACAGAAGCGCGCCGGAAGACGGCTGTTGCCGATACCCTTCATGAGCTGGCCGAACGGATTCACAAGCGGTCGCTTGTGATCATCTTCAGTGATATGTTTGAGAATACCACTAATCCTGATGAACTTTTTGCCGCACTGCAGCACTTGAAACACAACCGGCATGAAGTGGTGCTGTTCCATGTTACAGATACGTCGAAAGAACTCGATTTCTCCTTTGAAAACAGGCCTTACCGTTTTGTGGATTTGGAGACGGGACAACAGGTGAAACTCTTCCCGGCTGAAGTTAAGCAGCAGTACCTGGAAGCCGTGAAGCGGTTTAAGGACGACCTGAAATTAAAATGTGGACAGTATCAGATCGACCTGGTGGAAGCCGATATCAACAAAGGATTTGAGCAGGTGCTGCTGCCCTATCTGGTGAAACGGAGTAAACTGTACTGATGCTGGTAACCCCTCCCCAGCCCTCCCCTAAAGGGGAGGGAGTAAGTCCCCTTTAGGGGATTTAGGGGTAATCCCGAAGGGAAGAAAAAGTCCCCATTAGGGGATTTAGGGGTTTTTCGTAATTTTGCCGCTTCAAATAATCAATACTTTTCATGGAAATTCCTTCAAGATATAATCCCGCATCGGTTGAGAACAAGTGGTATGACTACTGGATGAAGCAGGGGTTCTTTCACTCTGAACCGGACGACCGGGAACCGTACTGCATTGTAATTCCTCCCCCAAATGTGACCGGAGTTCTGCACATGGGGCATATGCTTAACAATACGATCCAGGATATCATGGTACGCAGGGCCCGGATGGCCGGAAAAAATGCCTGCTGGGTCCCTGGTACCGATCATGCATCGATTGCGACAGAAGCAAAAGTGGTAGCAAAGCTAAAGGACGAAGGGATTGAAAAGTCGTCTCTTACCCGCGAACAATTTCTGGAGTATGCCTGGGTATGGAAGGAGAAGCACGGCGGGATCATCCTCGAACAACTCAAGAAACTGGGGGCTTCCTGCGATTGGGAACGAACCTGTTTTACGATGGATGAGGCACGTTACGAGTCGGTCATCGATGTATTTATTGACCTGCATAAAAAGGGTTTGATTTATCGTGGTGCCCGGATGGTGAACTGGGATTCGAAAGCACTTACAGCCGTTTCCGACGAGGAGGTGATCTACAAAGAGGTGCAGTCGAAACTCTACCACGTGAGGTACCTGATTGAAGGAAAAAACGATGAGTGGCTTACTATTGCAACAACCCGCCCGGAGACGATTTTGGGAGATACTGCGATTTGTGTCCATCCTGATGATCCCCGATATGCTCACCTGAAAGGGCAACGGGTACTCATCCCTTTGATTAACCGGTCGGTACCGGTCATCTTTGATGAGTATGTTGAGATGGAGTTCGGGACCGGGGCCCTGAAGGTTACACCGGCACACGATGTCAATGACTATAACCTTGGGTTGAAACACAATCTCGAAGTTGTCGACACCTTCAATCCCGATGGAACCCTGAGCAAATCAGCCCGGCTATATATTGGGGAGGACCGTTTTGTTGTTCGGAAAAAAATTGTAGCCGACCTGGAGGCAGCTGGCCATATTGTTAAAATTGAGGAGTACACAAACAAAGTAGGTTATTCTGAGCGAACTGATGAAGTGATCGAACCCCGTATTTCAGTACAGTGGTTTTTACGGATGAAGGAGCTGGCAAAACCGGCGTTGGAAGTGGTTGATAACGATACAGTAAAGTTTTACCCTGCCAAATACAAGAACATGTATCGCCACTGGATGGATAATCTCCAGGATTGGTGTATCTCCAGGCAGCTCTGGTGGGGACACCGGATCCCTGCATGGTACACTCCCGACGGAACCATAGTGGTGGCAAAAACCCGGGAAGCGGCATTAGAGAAGTTGGCAGTTGGCAGTTGGCAGTGGGCAGACCAAAGCCATGAGCCATCAGCCATAAGCCATGAGCATCCGGCATCTGGGATCCGGCATCCGGCATCCGGCATCCAGCATCCAGTTTCTGCAAATGACCTTGTTCAGGACCCTGACGTATTGGACACTTGGTTTTCCAGCTGGCTCTGGCCGATCTCGGTTTTCGACGGCATCCGGCATCCTGATAATGCCGACATCAGGTATTATTATCCTACCAATGATCTGGTAACTGCTCCCGAGATCATCTTTTTCTGGGTGGCCCGGATGATCATGGCTGGGGAGGAGTACCGGAAGGATATCCCCTTTCACAATGTCTATTTCACCGGTATTGTGCGGGACAAGATGGGCAGAAAGATGTCTAAATCACTTGGAAACTCCCCCGAACCGATAAAACTGATTGAACAACACGGGGCTGATGCGGTAAGGATGGGCATGCTTCTATGTTCACCAGCCGGCAACGACCTGCTTTTTGACGAAGGGTTGATTGAACAGGGAAGGAATTTCTGTAATAAGGTATGGAATGCTTTCAGGCTGTTAAAAGGGTGGAAGGTAGATAAGAATCTGGTTCAACCACAAGCCTCCGTCATCTCTGTTTCCTGGTTTAACGCCCAGTTCGAATTTTCGTTGAGAGAGATTGAAAATTTATTCAACGATTACCGCTTATCTGAAGCCCTGATGGTAATCTACAAGCTTTTCTGGGATGACTTCTGTGCCTGGTACCTGGAGATGATAAAACCTTCCTACCAGAGGTCGATCGACCCGATTACCCTGGAAGCTACGGTCACGTTCTTCGATAAGTTGATGCGGGTAATCCACCCATTTCTGCCCTTCATCACTGAGGAGATCTGGCAGTTTCTTCGCGAAAGAAAGGAGGGAGAGTCGATTATGGTTTCACGGATGCCTGACAGTACCCCTAAATCCCCTAAAGGGGACTTATCTCCCTCCCTTGTTGGGGAGGGATTGCGGGAGGGGCATTTGCCGGATGCCGGAATATTGAACTCCTTTGAATTTGCCAGGGAGGTAACTACGGCGATCCGCACGGTGAGGAAAGAGAAGAATATTCCGCAGAAGGAGGCAATTCAGCTGATGATCAGGAAGACCGGTGAAGAAGGGGCTGACACCTCATTTGATGACGTGGTAATGAAACTTTGCGGCATCGATGAATTGACCTATGTAGATGAGAAGCAACCGGATGCTGTCTCATTTGTCATTAAGTCGACCGAGTTTTACATCCCCCTGAATATCCAGGCTGATCCGGAAGAGGAGAGCCGGAAGTTACAGGAAGAGCTTGCCTACATGCGTGGATTCATGGTCACTGTGGATAAAAAACTGAGCAATGAAAGATTCGTCACTACTGCACCCCGGCATGTTGTCGAACTGGAAAGGAAGAAGAAATCTGATGCCGAGGCAAGAATCAGGGTGTTGGAGGAGAAACTGAGATCATATTAACATCTCTCTGAGGGAAGGGAATGACAATGCCCTCTTTTCTGAATTTTTCACGGATGCTGAAGCGAAGATCACTTTTAAGATTTTCGATCCAGAACATATTTTGGCTCCAGAAAAGGATCTCAAATACCACCGCACTGTCGGCAAAGTCAATGATCCTGACGATCGGTTTGATCTCAGGCTGGTCATTGATCACATCAGGATGCTCTGCCGCTACCTTATACAGGATATCTTTAACTTTAATCTCATCCGAAGCATAGGATACTCCAACCTGCACATTAAACCGGGTTGGCTGAAGGTTATGGCTCCAGTTGATCACATTTTCATCAACGAATGTATGGTTTGGAATGATCAATACGATGCCGTCGCGGGTATAAAGTGTTGATGTGCGGAGCCTGATCTCTTTGATTTTTCCCACGATACCGCCTACATCCAGGATATCATCCACCTTAATGGTTCCTTCGAACAGGATGAAAATACCGGAAACAATATCCCGGAAGATCTGCTGAAGACCCAGCCCAAGTCCAACCAGTAAAGCGGCAGAGCTGGCGATCAGGAAAGTGACTCTTACACCTACCGTTTCAATGAGCAGAACGATGGCAATGATCCAAACCAGGTACTTTACCAGCAGAAAAACTGAGTATTGTCTGTTGGCTGTGTATTTATCCTTCGACATGGTTTTGATAACCACCCGCTTTAACAAGTATAACAGGAACCAGGTTGCAAGGAGAATGATAACAATTGCCAACAGCTCGGATACTGTAAGGGAAAAGTTGCCCATATTGATCAGGTGGTATGCCAGAAATTCCTTGAAGGTCATAGTGTTCTGTATTTGAAGGACGTACTTACAAAAGTAACAAAAAATCAACCGGGTATGGCTTCGGAAACTATTTCAGCAATATCCAACACCTCAACTCCTGCATGTTTGGAAAATGTTTTTTTACAAAGAGGACAGGCTGTGGCCAGGATTTCCGGTTCTGAGACGGTTAACTTCTCCAGGGCATCTTTTGTAATGAGGTCACGCTTTTGCGGAGAGGAAGTATAGATGCCGAGGCTTCCCCCACAGCATAGAGAATTTTTTCCATCTTCAGGTACTTCGACCAGGTTGGCTACTTTCGCCAGCAATTCTCTGGGGGCACGATATTCCCGACTTCCTCGTCCCAAATCACACGGATCATGGTAGGCTATCTTCCGATGAACCGACTGCAACGGGATTTTTCCTGCTTTGATGAGCTCCAGCAAGTATTGGGAGTGATGAAGTACCCTGATCGGAAGATTGTATTCTTCTTTAAAGGCCCGGAAACAGATAGGGCAGGATGTGACCAGCGTATGGGCTCCCGACCTGAGGATAAGGTTCCTATTGAATTCTATCAGTTTCTTAGCCTGTTCATGTTTTCCGGAAAGCATAATAGGCCTGCCACAGCAAACAGTTCCAGCTTCATCCAAAAAGAGATAGTCGACTTCGGCCCGTTTCAGGATCCCTTGCATCGCGTTGATGATAGTCGGAGTAAGGTGTGTCATGCATCCGGCAAAATAGATTACCGGAGCTTTTTGAGTAGTAGCTTCGGGGAGGTATGAGAAGTCGGAATCCTGATTTCCGGAAAAGCTGTTCCGTTCAATCAGCCGGATGTTATCAGCATGGATGCCAACCGGACATGTTTCCTGGCAACGGCCGCAAACCAGGCAACGTAAAGCGATATCGCGATTTACCTGTTCATCCCTAACCGACCGGATAAAATAGACAGCCTGTATATCATGCACATGGGCTGCGTTGCCAAGCTGACAAACATCGATACAAACCCCGCACCGTGAACAAGCACCAATTTCGACTTCCGTGAAGGAGGATGAAACTTTCTTGTTGGTAATTCCAAAATGGCGGAAAAATATCAACAACAATTCGGTGGGGATATGCCAGTAACGAGAGAATGGCAGGGTTACAAAGAAGATTCCCAATGCAAGGGAGTAGGTCCACCATAAGGCATAAGCAATGTGCTCCGATGATTCATGGAAGATACGTACCAATCCGTTGCCAAGATGTTGCGTGAGGAACCCACCGCCACCACCATAATAGCCGTCGGTAAAGCTTTCGGCCAAAAGCCTCACAGGGAAGATCAACCAGAGGCACACCAGCGCTACTTTGTCGGTGAGCTGGTACTGGGTAGTTCTCTTCATGCCGAACCATTTCGACCTGCCTCGCTTGATCATGGCAAGAACCAGTCCGGAAAGGACGAATAGAAGCAGAAAGTCCATCAGGAACCTGAAAAATCCCGGAACGGTATTAATCTCAAACCACAGCACGGTTTTGTCATGGATAAAGAACTTCAGAAATATCGGGTAATAGGGCGGGTTTACATGGGAGGTGCTGTAAATCCTGCTCTCCATGTTCCCAAACAGGATCAGCAGGAACCACCCGAAAGCGAAGCTCATGTGCATATACCCCAACAACGCATTGCGTGTGAACATCTTTCGGTGGATCAAACTTTCGAAAAAAATCTCTTTCAGGGCTGAAAAGAATTTCCTGCTGAAAATACCTCTCCTGAACCGCTGCTTATCTTCCGGAGGAAGAGCTTTTACCCATTTGTGCCACCACCGGATGATCATGTAGAGAAGGTAGATCAAACCAAGGGAGAAGGGGAGTACGAATAGGTTGAACGAGATCATTTAAGTTTTTCGATTGCAGTTTGGATAGCCAGGATCATGTTTCGCATATTCACACCCCGGGGGCATACCAGGATGCATTTTCCGCAGAGCATGCATTTCTGCAACTCTTTTTTTAGTGGTTCGATCTCTCCACGTCGCAGCAGGGTTTGAACCAGGCGGATGTTGAAGTCAACGAACTGACCTGCACTGCATGTGGCAGTACAACTCCCACATGCAATGCAGGTCAGAACAGAGGGTTCATGTTTCTTCAGGTGCTCAAGAACCCGCTTATCGTTTTTATCGTAGTCGATCAGCCTTTCCATATTAACCGAAAACCCGAAGTTTATCACAGCTGGAACTCTTTAATGGTTTTTAAGATAGTTGTGAACCTGTATTGCTGCTTCGCCGGCATCAGCGATTGTATTTGAGATGGTGAAGGTGCCTTTCGTGGTTCCTGTAATGAAAACACCAGGCTTCGCAGAGTGGTTGAACCGCGTATGTTCATCCAGGGATGCCAGAAAGCAGTCTTCTCCCACACCGATCCCAAGCATGGTTGCAAGACGGGTAGTCTCGGGTTTTGGGACAAATCCTACCAGGAGCACCAGAAGATCAACAGTCATTCTCAGAGGCCGTGAGGTTAGGGTGTCTTCGATCTTGAGGATAACGGCATGGTCCTGATTTTCGGCACACTCTGAGACCCTGCCACGCAGGAAATTGATATCCCATTTCTGCTGTGCTTCATAATACATCTCTTCAAAATGCCGGTCGTACATCCGAAGGTCCATATAAAATCCAAATACTTCGGCATCCGGAATTTGTTCTTTTATCTCGATTGCTTGTTTTACACCGGTTACACAGCAAACTTTGGAACAATAGAGATTTCCCACTTTCTCATCACGGGAACCCACGCAATGGACGAATCCTATACGCTTGGGGACACTCCCCTGAGCGGTAGTGATGGGCTTGCCACTTCGGAACATCAGTTCAAGATCAGCGGAGGTGATCACATTATCGTAGATGCCATAACCATACTCCTCTTTTTTGCCGGCATCGAAGAGATCGAATCCTGTAGCCAGTAAAACAGCATCACAGGTAATTTTTTCGCCCGATTGCAACTCAATGAGAAAACTGGATTGTAGCGGTACGATCATCACGGGAGACTCCCTATAGCGGATGTCAACCCTGTTGCCCAGGGTTTCTATGAGATCATCCAGCACCTCATATCCGGGTCGGCGATTTGGAAACAGCCGGTCCCAGTTTCGCAGGTGTCCGCCGATCTCTTCCTCCTTTTCAAGAAGTATAACCTTCTCACCAAGATCCGCCAGGCGGGAAGCAGCCGTCATCCCGGCTACCCCTCCTCCGATTATAACAATTGACTTAGCCATGTCAGAAAAATTTTAATACCGATGGGGTTTCAGGTTTTCCCAAATCCTGCCCATCGCTCCCAAGGAACTTTTTGGAATCGTCGTAAGGGATGCCGATTTTGTCCAGCAAGGGCTCAACAGGCACCTGGTGGACCTGCAATCCCAGATCCCAGGGATCATAACCCAGGATCAATCCGGCGAGTTCCTCGTAGGTGAGAACCGGGATTCCCTCATTGTTCTCCCCATAGGTAACCCCCTCCATTTCGCTGAGTGCATATTGCCATCTGTCGAAGAACATGGGGCAGCCCGGACAGTTTGTAAGGATGAAATCGGGCTTATAAGGTTTCATCGACTCAAATTTCTTTTTCGAGTTTGCAATAGAGTATCCCCTGTTTGCCCTCACCAGGTACTGCCTGAAGCCAAAACCGCAACAATGCCTGCGTTCGGGATAATCGATTACCTCACCGCCCCACTCTTCGATCATCCCCACCAAAACATATGGATATTCGGCACCACCCACACCTTTGGATGGGAACATCTTCGAGTAGTGGCAACCAATGTGCTCAACGACCCTCAATGGCTTACCTGTTTGGTGATGTACCAATCTGTGAATGCCCCGTTTCGTGATCTCTTTCCTGAACCTGAAGATTACATCACTGGCGTGAGCAACATTTTTTGGAATTTCAAACTCGCGTCCCGTTGCTTCTTTCAGGTAGCCTCTCACTTTTTTCAACACATCGGGGAAGTGCTTCCAGGTTTCCAAAACCTCTGTGTATAAACCGAATGAGGTGATGCAGGAGGTGACAAAATTTTCGTAGCCCGATTCTGTCATCAGCGAAAATTGCCTGGCGATAACAGTCATTGCCGTATCGAACGGGACAACGTCACTGTGGTATCCGATTCCTGAACAGGTTGTATGAGATGCATTTTCGTAGATATCTTTTTTTAGTTCATCCTGCATGATCCGGAGGAATGCTTTCTCTGATCCAGGAAAAAAATTCTGCCTGATGCAGCTTCTGACATAGAAATACCTGTCATCAGCAATCTCTTTCTGGTAATCCTGCCAGATCCGTTTTTTCCCTTCAGCTTTCATTCAAACGTAGTGTGTTTGGGATCGTTTTGCGTGTAAATATGGTGCACGTATTCGCTGTCGAGTCCAGGTTCCAACTTCATGCCCATCTCTTCGGCTTTTTGCCGGCTGCATGATTCGATTTTATCAAAACGTTTGGTGCCTCCAGTTACATCAAAGATCCTTTTGAGTTCCAGTAAATCCTCATCAGGCACTTTACGGAGGATCCCGGGGCCGTTTTTGGCATAATTCGCTCCAAGCCTTTCCATCACCTCTTCAATGTGTTCAACTTCCCACTTCCAGATGGGCCCTTGTTCCGGGTGTGCTTCGGGGCGAACTTCAGACGGGAACATACAGTACCCATATTCAAGTATCCACTCTCCAACCGTTCGTTTTACAGCCAGTTGCTGCCTCCCTTTTTCCGATTCGGTAAAATATCCCAGGTCCTGCGACAACCCACGGAGAACTGTGATCAGAAGACCGGGAGCATTCCCCCTGGGACAACGTGTGACACATGACATACACTCTCCGCAGTACCAGATCATATCATCCTTCAGCAGGGCTTCAATCTTCTCTTCATCTTTGGATTGGAGGATGTCAACGATTTGCCTGGGTTGGTAGTTGTAGAACTCGGCGGCCGGACATATCGCAGTGCAGGTCCCGCAGTTAAGGCAGGCTTTGAGTCCCTCCTTGAACCTGACATCTGAAGCCATTAAATCATAGAGCCTACCCATAGATCGTTATTTTTTTAACAAATGTAGGAAAAAAGTTGGCAGGTTACAGTTGGCTGTTTGCAGAAACGAAAGTAAGGAAATTAGGAAATTCATTCTTAACCAGTATCCAGTAACCTTGTCATTGCAAGGAGTGAAGCGACGCGGCAATTGCAACTAGTCCTTATTGAAAACATATTCGAGAATATTGGCGCCCATTTTGAGTGCTTTCTGGCGTGTGGCATCGGAATCGTTGTGAACCTGTTGGTCTTCCCAGCCGTCGCCCAGGTCACATTCGAATGTGTAGAAACAGATCAGCCTTCCCTGCCAGATAAGGCCAAAACCCTGTGGGGCCTTGTTATCATGTTCGTGAATTTTGGGAAGGCCATTGGGGAAGTCGTATTTCTGATGATAAATTGGGTGTGAATAGGGGAGTTCTACAAAGTCGAGCTCGGGGAAGACAAGCTTCATCTGGGGCCGGATGTATTTGTCGAGACCATAGTTATCGTCGATGTGCAGAAACCCGCCAGCCAGAAGGTAGCCCCGCAGGTTTTGAGCCTCCTGAGCCGAAAAGAGCACATTGCCGTGTCCGGTCATATGAACAAAAGGGAAGTTGAATATCTCTTTGCTCCCAACATCCACAGTGGCAATCTCCTCGCTGATGTTAGTGCCGAGGTTCTTATTGGCATATTTCACAAGGCTAGGCAACGATGTAGGATTGGCATACCAATCTCCCCCACCACTGTATTTCAGCAACGCAATCTGAAAAGAGGGAGGTGCTGCGGAGATGCCGGTAATCAGGATGATAATAAGAAAAAATGCTCGCTTCATGGGGAATGGAGATCTGTTGCAAAGATAGTCTGAATCATCGTACACACTACAACCCCTGCCGTTTCGGTTCTCAGTCGGCTATTCCCAAGGCTGACTGGTACAAAACCTTCTTTCTTCGCGTGCTTAACCTCTTCAGGTGAAAAATCACCCTCCGGGCCGATCAGGATAAGTGTTGGGTCCCCTGGCTTATATATTTTCTGAAGCAATTCTTCAGATCCTGTCTCACAGTATGCAATGAATTTCTGACCTGTAAAATTGTTCCTGATTAACTCACTGAACCGTTTGGATTCGTGAAGTGTTGGTAACCACATTTTTAACGACTGTTTCATCGCTGTCACCAGGATCTTCCGGAACCTCTCTGTTTTTACAACCGTGCGCTCAGAATGAGCACAGATTAACGGTGTGATGTCGTTGATCCCTATTTCTGTTGCTTTTTCAAGGAACCACTCGAACCGGTTTATATTTTTGGTTGGTGCGATAGCGATGTGGAGGGTATTTAGGTTTGAGGGGGTGAGGGTGTGAGAGTGAATAGTGACTTCACACGCTTTTGGATCAGCTTGTGAAATTTCAGCTACATAGAGAGATCCTATCCCATCGGTAAGATGCAGTTGATCACCCTCTTTCAGTCGAAGCACTCGGACAATATGCGTCGATTCTTCCCGGTCGAACCGATGGGAGGGGGGGGCAATGGTGGGGGAATAGAAGAGGTTCATATTTACTGTCGGTTGTCGGTTGTCGGTTGATTCAATTCGTAATTTTCCATTCTCTTCGTCCCTTATCCCTCGTCTCTCACATTTCTCTCATAAAATCCCCTTACGTGCAGGAAATAATAGATCATAGCTATGATTGTCAATGCCATGCAAACCAGGTACATGCCATCGAACCCAATCTCCTCTGAGAGGAAACCCAATCCGAGAGAACCCATACCAATACCCAGGTCAAATGCGGTGATCAGGGTAGCATTTGCGGCTCCTCTGCGGCGAACGGAAACAACATTGTTCGCCATGGTCTGCAACGTCGGCATCATGATCCCAACGCCTACTCCAATCATACCGGCAGCTATGAGGAATCCGGTTAGGTTTTGCATAAGAGCTAAAAAAATCAGGCCTGCGATATTCGCCAGGAAGCCTCCTGTCATCAGGTAATTTGGTCCGTATTTGTCAAAAATCTGTCCGGAAAATAGCCGGGAGAATGTAACACCACCTGCCAGTACGAGGAAAAAAGATCCTGCCTCAGCCAGTCCAAGCTCTTTGTCGTATAGGGTTATGAATGACACCACACCTCCATAACTGATCCCAAAGAGTGCCATGGGGACTGAGATTGGAATTCCCTTTGGTTCTATAAACTTGCTCCAGCTTAGTTTACTCTTCTCTGGCGGTGCCTGGATTACCGGGTATCGAACAAACAGCACAAGCAGAAATCCACAAAAAGAGAATAGCGCTGCGATGTAAAACATCTCAAAATAGCCCCATCTCTCCATAATAAACAAAGCCAGAACTGGGGCAATTGCCATAGCCAGCGTAAAAGAGATCCCGAAATAGCCGATTCCGCGACCACGTTTTTGAGGAGGAATTACATCCACAACAACAGTCATTCCTGCGGTTGTAGTGGAACCCCAGGAGAATCCATGAAAAAACCTGACGGCAAGCAAAAGACCAAACGTGAGGATCAGGGGATAAAGAAGTATCGTTAATGTGAAAATCAGCAAAGAGATAATATAGATCCATTTTCTGCCCCAGGTATCCAGTCCAATTCCCGTAAATGGACGGATAATCAGGGCGGAAACGGTATAAGCAGCCAAAATATACCCCACATCACTGGTTTTGGCATGGAGTACATCTACAACATAAACGGGAAGCGTGGGGATCAGGAAATAAAAACCGGTAGCCATCAGCAGATTCCCAAGAGCTAACAGAATGAAACTGGAGCTCCATAGTAAGCGTGGCTGGGAAGATGACATCAGGGGCCCGGGTTAATGAGGTCTTGGAGTCGTATTGCCACCATCAAGTACCCATCGCCAGGTTCCGTCTTTCTCTTTTCTCCAGACGGTAAAATAGTTCCCATACCGGATCTCATTGCGTGCAAAGTCATAAAGCTCATAATCCCCATATGTGTATCCAAGGTCGCATGACTCGCTAACTTCAGCCTTTTGAGGTTGCCATGTAAGGCGGTACATGGTGTCGGAAACTTCGTTGAATGTAATGCTTAGGGCCTCTTTCCCGATTACCGGAAACTGTCCGTCCTGGAGTTTTACCAGGTCGGATGCTCCATAGAAAAGAAAGGCTTCCTGCATCCCTTTATCCGCACTCCGGGCTGAGAATGCCCTGTCGGTACTCAGGATCTCTTTTTTTGCCTCTTTCTGACGATCTTCCGTCGAGTTGCAGGCTGCCAGTCCGACAAGGAGAAAAAGCAACAGTTTCTTCATATTAACCTCCTTATTGTATGATCATTTTCTTTGTAACAGTTTGGTGTTCAGACCGAATACGCAAAAGATAGATTCCCTTGTTTTGTTGGGGCAGTGAAATTTCTCGGGCTTCACCGGGTTTGTCAAACGATGACGTGTAAACCACTTTCCCATGGATTGTCAGAATCTCTATCATGCCGTGTTCGAATTGATATGCTGTCACATAGAATGTTCCGTTATTGGGATTTGGATAGATCTTCACCGACGGGGAGGAGGAGAGATCATTCACTGCTGTGCAGGCATCAATGGTAACATGGATCGTATCAGAGCCTTCACAATTTCCGCTACTGATTACGGCAACCCAGATGGTATGCTCACCCAGACCAAAGGAGGTGGTATCCACCAGAATGGTTCGGGTTGTCTCCCCATTCGACCAAAGGTAGGTACTCCCTTCATTTCCTGCATCCAGTATGACAGATTCCCAAGGGCAGATGGTGCTGTCGGATCCCAGGTCTACTACCAGAGATTCGCCGACATGGATCAAATTCTCTTTGGTGATTGTTTGTTGTGTAAATGCGTTGATCACCGAAAGCGTTACCGTATAATCACCCACGGCGGTATAGACTATGTTGGTGGGGTTTGCGGCATTAGAGGATGATGGCGTCCCTCCCGGAAACTGCCAGGACCATTGTGTCGGATTGCCGGTGGATGCGTCAAAGAAGTCAACTCCACTTCCCATGCAGGGAGTAGGATTTCCGGCGAAGAAATCTGCAATCAGCGGGGGTGTGAGGATCTCTATTCCGTCAAGATCGAACCCGGCATCGTTTACATTGGTTATCCCGTCGCCATCATCTGTGATCTTGACATACCGGATGCCTGATATCGCTCCGTTTGACAGGTCAAAGGCAGTGGTGCCTGTAGCGGAGCCCAGGTTTGTCCATGGGCCGTCCATTGTCTCACTCACATGGCAGAAGTATCCTTCGGGACTTGTGTCGCCTTCAAACACCTTAAAATCATTTCCGGTCCCGTCAAAGATCGTATCTCCCATATCGATAATGATATAACCGCTGCGTCCGAGACTGTAATTTATTGAATCGGGCGGTCCTATAATTCCGGGAACGTACGATTCGTCAGAATAATTTCCCGAACTGGGGAAATAGGGAATCTCGGTTACGATTGTTCGATAGGCGAATCTTCCGGGAGCCGGTGTTAACTGAATGTTGGTGGTGGCAGATCCCTGATTTGGTACCGTAACACCGGTAATGGTTTTTGTTTGATATCCGCTTGCTTTAACAGTAAGGGTGTAGGTTCCCGGCATCACATATTTATGGTAATCCCCTAATTCGGCATCGGTATAAACAGGATAGTATGACCCTACAAAAATGGAGGCTTTTACCGGGCTTCCGGTTAAGGAATCTGTCACAACGCCGTTTACTCCCCGTCCAACCCTATCGATCATCTCGGTCATTGCGGGAACATTGTAGTTGTAATACATTGGGATCTGGCTGGCCGGAGGCTCTTTCAGCATAGAGATCTCCATCGACCACCCAACCTGGCCCAATGAGCCGTAATTAAAGTCTTTTGTAGCGCCAAAAATCTGGTACATAATGATACATCCCTGTCCGTAACCCAGGTTCGGATAGCCCGATGTGCTGGAATAAACTGATGCCAGTTGCTGGATGTGGACCCAGTCGGGAGGTTGCGCAACCCTGTAACTCCAGGGAAGTGAGATAACCTCAGTTCCTCCATGAAAATTGTTGTACAGAACAAAATTATGCTCCAGCCAAAGACTTCTCAGGACCCTGGTTTCGGGCTGTGAGAATGGAAACGGACTGTATCCTTCACCACCCCACATAAATCCAACATCGCGGTTGCAATCAACACCATTTGAATTATACCTGATGCCATTGGCATACCCATCCGGATTAACCATATAGTACAACCAGATCTCCCGGCTGTTGATCAGGTTGGTATAGGTAGAGTCATTCCCATATCCCAGGCACAACTCCCGGGCATAACGGATCACCAGTTCAGGGCCCATGATCTCATCGCCATGAATCCCGCCGTCGAACATGATCGCCGGCTCATTCTCATTGATCTCTACGTTGTCAGAGATCTTCAGGATACCCAATTCCCTTCCTTCGGGAGTGGTTGCGAGGATGATCTTCATGCAGATATCCGGAAAGTTTGTCGCCAGGCTGTCGGAGAGTTCAACCATCTGGTTGTAGTTGTGGTAACTCTCCAGGATAGCGCGGTCCCAAAAATTCTTACTGTGCTTGTTCAGATCGGGATTTGTGATGATGAATATCAGACCTGAGGCAACCAGTTTCTCCATCTCAGCCGGAGTTATATATACCCACGCCATCGCCACCCCATTTTCCATTGCCGGTTCGTCCATTAGTTTCAGGCTTTTCAGCAAAGCTACATCTTCAGTTGATTGAAGGTATACTTTCGCTTCCATTTCGCCTGGACGCCAGCTGGTTTGTCCCCAGGTATGGATGGAGATGAGGAGAAGTACAAGTAATCCGGGTATCCATTTCATATGGGTAGGATCTTCGTCTGTTATTCTTTTACGATCTTTTTCACCACTGTTGCATCAGGTGTCGTTACTTTCAGGAAGTAGACTCCTTTGGACAGGGGTGATAAATCAAGTTGCCGTGTAACCACTCCTGCTGCATTCAACACCTTCTTCGAAACTACTGTTTGGCCCTGAGTTGAAAAGAGCTGTACCATGGCATCTCCGTTGAGGTTGTCGATGGATACGTTAACAATCCCGGTTGTTGGATTGGGATAGACATGTATTGCATTCGAGTGGTTTACACCCTGCGGTATGCCCACAGTTCCTGTGAGTGTGACGTCGTCGAGGAAGAGATTGTTCCCGCGCCGGTTGTATGCCTCAAAGGCAATTTTCACATTTGGTTTGCCTGAGTATCCGTTGAGGTCCACTTCATAGCAATTGACGCCGTAGCTGCCTCCGCACCAGTCATTGGCATCTGCCGGATAGAACTCGTCCATCGTTGGCTCATGCGTAACAAAGGTGTTTGGTGTGCCGTCAGGTCCGAGGGCCAGAATACGGGTGTAGGTGGCTCCGCAATCCTCAGAAACCAGGATAATCAGCGAGTCTTTCAGTACATCACGCTGGGCATATGCATGGCGGAATGTAAGCATAACATTGGTAAAGTTGGTAAAATCGAACACAGGGCTGATGAGCTGATCACGTTTATACATATAGATATAATCGAAGAAATTCATCCAGGCTGCTTTATTATCGGGTGATGTGCCAGGGACAGAAATCGTATCCCATGTTACCTGATTATCCGGATTTTCGATGGTCCAGTATTGGGTAGCGAAACCGGTCTCAAAATCATCAGTAAATGGAAGCTGGTAGCCTCCGTTCATGATGAAATCCACTTTGGTTTCGCTCGATGTACCTACTGAGTTCGTTGCTGTCAGGGTGACAGTGAAAGCACCGTTTTGGGTGAACATTACAACGGGATTCTGGCTGTTCATGGTTGTTCCCAGCAGGTAGATCACATTGCCGGGTGAAAACGACCAGCTCCATGCCGACGGACAATATGCGGTGAGGTCTGTCAGATACACCGGCTCATTTGAACAAACCACATTGGTTGTTGCCGTAAAATCCACATCCGGAAGAAGGTTGTCGCTAACAGTGATATATCCGGCTTTGGTAAGGGAGTCAGATCCTTGTTCGTTTGAAGCAACCAGCTTAACCTGAAAGGCTCCTGCTGTATTGTAAGTAATGTTTGCCGGATGTTTCTCCGTTGACGAAGCAGGGGTCCCACCTTCAAAGGTCCAGTTCCATGATGTTGGAATGCCATTGGAAAGGTCGGTGAAATTAATCGCGCAACCAATCGGTATGGTTGTATTAGATGCTTCAAATTCGGCATCCGGAGCTGAATGGTACATGTCAGAGCCCCACAGTCCGCGACCGTATGAGCTGGCACGGATAGCGTCATTGGCGATCGTATCTATGTTGTAATAGATATCCAGTTCTGTGATCCTCACACTTACCGGAAGCCCATCATTAAAAGGAATCCAGTCGGTCATGGAAGCATCTTTGTAGAATACCCCGGCATCAGTACCGATATAAAGCCCTTCCATCGCATTTTTGTAATAGGCGATGGTGCTGATTGGAATATTGGGCAGTGTGCCGGTGATTTCGGTCCAGGTGAGTCCTTTGTCGAGCGATTTATAAACACCATTCGCCATGGTGATATAAACAACATCCGGGTTGGATGGATGGGCTTCTACGTCGGTAGGGTAGCCCGAAGCAGGCAGGAAGGAGCTGATCTCAATCCAGTTTGGGTTTGCTGCATTGCAATTATCGGAGCGGAAAAGCTTGTTATCGTACCTGGCAACATAAAGAATGTCGTTGTTGGCCGGTGATTGCTCAACCACCACACAGTTGTTCCCTGTGCCAAAATCGGAAATTTTTGCCCACGAAGGGGACGAACCTTGAATATTTTCACTTCTCCAGACATTCTTATAGCCTACGAACATTGTCTCAGGATTGGTCTCGTGAAGAATAAAAGGGGTTACCCAGGCACCTCCCTCGGTGATGCCGTAGGTCCCTTCCCCGGCAATTTTCTTTTCACCTCCGTTGTTATATTTCCGGAAGATGTCGCCATAATAAATTGTATGGTATGTCCACGCAGCATCTGTAAAATCGATGGCACATTCCATGCCATCGCCACCTCCGGTTGTCCACCATTCGGGTCCTGTATACGTATAGGTCCCATTGTCCTGAAAACCGTTGATCACTTTCTCTTTTACCGTTTGAGACTGGCCCAGTTTATAGATCTGTCCGATGGTCATCGTTTCGGTGTAATCGGTCCAGGTTGTTCCGCCATTACTGGTGTTATAGATACCTCCATCGTTGCAGGCATAAAATTTCCCATCAACCGGTGAGAACTTAAGCATATGGCAGTCAGCATGCACAGCTGGAACACTGCATCCGCCATACCAATGGGAATTGATCGCCCAGGTGGTTCCGCCGTTGGTTGATTTCCATACATCCACTCCGCCAACATAAATCGTCTCGGCATTCAAAGGATCCGCCTCGATTGAGAGATCATACCATCCCTGACCACCACTTCCGGAACCGTCGCAAGACCAGTCGAGGATATTGGGAGATGTTGAACGTGTTGTGAAGGTCAAGCCTGCATCTGTCGAACGGTAGAGTCCTTTGAAGCCGCTGCTGTTGTCAGACTGGACAAAATAGACATAATTTGGATTAGCCGCCGTAACTGCAATAGTTCCTCGTTGTCCGCTTGTTAATCCAGCACTGATCTGTGTCCAGGTTACGCCATTATCTGTTGAGCGGTGGAAGTTGGCCCCTGAAGCGCCATACACGATGGTGGGATCGTTGGGTTTGAAATTAATATCTTTGAAGTTGCCAGTGGTTGACAGGGACCAGTTGGCTCCTCCGTCGGTGGTTCTGTAAATGCCCCCGTTTGCAGCCGCGATGAGGATCAGGTGGTTGGTTGGGTGCATCAGAATCTCGCCAACAGTTTTTTCTCCCATTCCAAGTGTAGACTGGGCCCAGGTGTACCCGCCATCAACGCTTTTAAAGATCCCTAATCCGGGAGCATCTCCGGCATCGCGGTCACCAGTTCCAATAAAAATAATATTCGGGTTGGTATAATCTACTACTACAGCAGATACGCCGAGTGTTGGCAGTGTATCAGTGTGTGTTTCCCAGGTTGTTCCCCCGTCACTTGTCATCCACATCCCGCCCGAAGGGGCTGCAATATACCATTTGTTGGGATTGGTGGGGTGGAAGGCAATGTTGTTTATTCTTCCCAAACCTTCGTATCCGGCTGGCCCGGGAAGAGGGATCAGGGAAGGTCCCAGGGAGGTCCAGGCTCCGCCGGTGGAGCGAATATTTTTAATATAGGTTGTATAGGCCTGATAGGTAGCATCAGGCGAAGGGATAATACCATCGGCCGAAACACGGCTTTGCATCATGTATTCCCAACGTTTAAACACTTTCCAACCGCACCCCTTCGTGATGGGCCGATCTTTCCAGTATTCATTAAAGTCTTCCTGGGTCGCAAAGAAATTGGCATCCGGGTCTTGCATCATGGATACCCATACCGGAGTATCTGATGTGTTTCCTGATGAGGTAGAGGTGGGACTAACGGACTGTGAACTTACTGTTAAAGTAATGAAAATCAGCCCTAATGAGATAAGGAATAATTTTTTCATGGGTAAGGAAATGATGGTTTGGTTAAGACGGCAAAAGTACGACTTTTAATTGAAAATCAGGCACCGGCGACGTTACACATTTTTTGCACAAAACATTGCTTTTATTTAGAATTAATTTAAATTTGTATCAGATTCGTTTCAAAACCAGTTAACTCATTCACAACTGAAACAATAAAGTATGCCACATTATCATTCCCTTGGCCAGATTCCACGGAAGCGTCACATTGTTTTCAGGAAACCCGACGGGGGGCTTTATGCCGAAGAACTAGTCTCTACAGAGGGTTTTTCAGACACTTATTCCCTGGTCTACCACATGCAGCCTCCTACCCTGGTAGATTCGATTGATGCCTCCTATTCTGTGGCTCCGGAAGTTGCTGTTGAGTGCAACATGCAACATCGAAGTTTCAACGGGATGACGATTCCCCTGCATGATGATTTTCTGGAGAGTAGGATTCCTGTTCTAGTGAATTCGGATCTCCATATTTCACTTGCGGCTCCCCGGAAATCGATGTCCAGCTATTTTTTTAAGAATTCTGGCGCCGACGAGATGGTCTTTGTCCATAAAGGAGAGGGTGTTCTTAGAACTATGTATGGCAACATCCCCTTTGGTTACGGGGATCACCTCGTTATACCACGGGGAGTCGTTTACAAGATGGAATTCAAGGGTGAGGATAACAGGTTGTTCATCGTCGAATCTTTTACTCCGTTGCATTTCCCCAAACGGTATGTGAACAAATCGGGGCAGTTACTTGAGCATGCTCCTTTTTACGAGCGGGATATCCGGATCCCGATAGAGTTGGAAACGCATGATGAAAAGGGAGACTTCCTTGTAAAGATCAAGCGCGACAACAGGATCTGGCCCTATCATGTTGCTTCACACCCATTCGATCTCATTGGATGGGATGGCTGTCATTATCCCTATGCATTGTCGATTCACGATTTTGAACCCATCACCGGCCGGCTACACCAGCCTCCTCCGGTACATCAGACATTTGAAACCCCTACGTTCGTGATGTGCGCCTTTGTTCCCAGGCTCTATGATTACCATCCTGAATCCATTCCCGCGCCTTACAACCACAGCAACGTTGATTCCGACGAGGTCCTCTATTATGTGGATGGAGACTTTATGAGCCGGAATCACATTGAACAGGGTATGATTACCCTGCACCCTACCGGCATCCCGCATGGTCCGCATCCGGGTGCAGTGGAACGCAGCATCGGTGCAAAAGGGACCGACGAGTTGGCCGTCATGGTTGATACATTCAAACCCTTGAAAATTACAAAACAAGCAATGGCACTGGAGAATCCCGATTATTACAGATCGTGGATAAGGGAATGAGGAATTAAGAATTAAGAATTATGAATTAAGAATGAGGGATTATGGAAGATTTTCTGCCGATCAACGGCACCGATTACGTTGAATTTTATGTAGGTAATGCCAAACAGGCTGCACACTATTATCAAACAGCCTTTGGGTTTCAGCCCCTGGCATATGCCGGACTCGAAACAGGCGTGAAAGACCGTACTTCCTATGTGATCAGGCAAGGGAAGATCACTTTTGTATTGACCACGGCATTAACACCCGATTCACCTGTGGCGGAACACTGCAAGCTTCATGGCGACGGCGTTAAAGTTGTGGCGCTTTGGGTGGATGATGCCCGGAAATCTTATGACGAGACCATTAACCGTGGGGCGAAAAGTTACCTGGAACCCTCTGTAAAAAAAGACGAAACGGGTGAAGTGGTTACTTCCGGGATTCATACGTATGGCGAAACCGTTCACCTTTTTGTAGAGAGACGCAATTACAATGGTGTTTTTCTGCCTGGTTTTATTGCCTGGGAACCTCTTTACAGGCCTGCGGATGCAGGGTTGCTTTATGTCGACCATATGGTTGGTAATGTAGGCTGGGGAGAGATGAATGTGTGGGCAAAGTTTTACGCCGACGTTATGGGGTTTAAGCAGCTTATCTCTTTCGACGACAAAGATATCTCTACCGAATATACGGCCTTGATGAGCAAGGTGATGGCCAACAGCAATTTCAGGATCAAATTTCCCCTCAATGAACCTGCCCATGGGAAGAAGAG
>Ga0351865_10151_pt1 | contig 24020 bp, 24 predicted proteins | sample TotcelFGM3001L10_FD_206780 | JGI IMG/M metagenome (GOLD analysis project Ga0351865, IMG submission 206780) | Enriched cells from coal bed in the Powder River Basin, Montana, United States - Total cells FGM rep2 HSBNCT.FGM.300.1.L10 ... | reverse complement strand
GTTCAGAATGCGCCTCTCGATGACCAGATGCCAGCCTGTTCGGGCCTGATTAGCTTTGGGTTTGTAAAGATAAGTGTGGTGTCCCCACATTGACAAACTCCTCGACGTGGTGCGGCGCCTGCAATCGTCCTATCCCAACAGGAGATTCACATTAGGAATTCCGGGGACACCACACTTAATTCACCATCACGTTCAAAATGCGCCTCTCGATGACCAGATGCCAGCCTGTTCGGGCCTGATTAGCTTTGGGTTTGTAAAGATAAGTGTGGTGTCCCCACATTGACATAAACTGCCCCGTCTTGACATCGCATCGTCATCACGTTCATCATGCCCGTTGTGCCGAGAATATCGAGAGCCGTTGCGCCGGGTTACCCACATCACGTTACCCAGCGAGGCAATCGCCGACAGCAGACCTTCTTCTCCGACGATGACTATCAGTCCTACCTCGACTTGATCCACGAGTTTTGCACGGCTTACGCTGTTGAACTGTGGGGCTACTGCGATTCCGGGGACACCACACTTAATTCACCCTCACGTTCAGAATGCGCCTCTGGATGACCATCTACTAGCTTGACCAGGCGTAATTAGCTTTGGGTTTGTAAAGATAAGTGGGGTGTCCCCATGGTGACATAAGCGTTGGACATCTTGACATGGCACGGGTAATTCCGGGGACACCACACTTAATTCATCCTCACGTACGAAATGGGCCTCTCGACGACCATGTATTGGCCTGACTAGGCGTAATTAGCTTTGTGTTTGTAAAGATAAGTGTGGTGTCCCCCTATTGACATAGCGGGTGCCTTGTGCGCTGAGGGCCAGTTGACTTGAAGTATCAGTTGGTCGCCATCGACCTGGACGGAACCGTTCTCGGCAAGGACGGCGCCATCAGAATTCGGGGGACACCACACTTAATTCACCATCACGTTCAAAATGCGCCTCTCGATGACCAGATGCCAGCCTGTTCGGGCCTGATTAGCTTTGGGTTTGTAAAGATAAGTGTGGTGTCCCCACATTGACATAAACTGCCCCGTCTTGACATCGCATCGTCATCACGTTCATCATGCCCGTTGTGCCGAGAATATCGAGAGCCGTTGCGCCGGGTTACCCACATCACGTTACCCAGCGAGGCAATCGCCGACAGCAGACCTTCTTCTCCGACGATGACTATCAGTCCTACCTCGACTTGATCCACGAGCTTTGCACGGCTTACGCTGTTGAACTGTGGGGCTACTGCCTCATGCCGAACCACGTCCACTTGATTGTGGTTCCCGGTAGTGACGAATCCCTAGCGCTCGCTGTGGGGAAAGCGCATCTCCGATACTCGCGTCTCGTCAACTTCCGTGAGGGTTGGCGAGGGCATCTGTGGCAGGGCCGCTTCGCTTCATACGTCATGGACGAGCGCTACCTGCTGGCCTGCGCACGCTACGTCGAGATGAATCCGGTCCGCGCCAAATTGGTCAAACATCCTGCCGAGTGGCGTTGGAGCAGCGCGAGGGCACATCTTGACGGGACCACTGATGGGATCGTGAAGACTGGGGCGCTTCTGGACGTCGTGGGCAACGGATGGGGCGAGTTTCTCGCCGAGGACATCTCCTCCGCGGATGTTGCGGCACTCCGCAGACACGAACGCACCGGACGCCCTCTCGGCGACCCCGACTTCGTCGACAAGATAGAGAACCAGCTTGGTCGGAGTCTGAGGCGGAACCGACCGGGTCCGAAAGCGTCACTGGCAGGATGAATTGAGAATGGTGGAATGTCGCACAACTTCGGGGACACCACATTCAATCCATCTTCACATTCAGAATCCGTTCTGACTTCTCCCTCGACGTGTCTACGAATCCCTGTGTAGCTTTGAGTATGTCAACACGAGTATGCTGTCCCAATGTGGCAAGATAGCGTCCAGAGCGAGGGCAGACGAGTCGGTGTCTTCTGTTCTGAGGGCCAGTTGAGTTGAAGTATCAGTTGATTGCCATCGACCTGGACGGGACCGTCCTCGGTAAGGACGGCGCCATCATTGCCGGGGCGAGGGAGGTGGTGCAGAACCTTCTCGCCCGGGGAGTCGCCGTCACTCTGGCCACCGGCCGCATGTATCAACCCAGCAACCGCTTCGCAGCCGAACTGAACATCTCAGCGCCGCTCATCTGCTACCAGGGGGCGCTGATTCGCGAGCCGGACGACGGAGACGTGTTGTGGCACAAGCCCCTGCCGTTGCCTCTGGCACGGACAGTCATCTCCGAGTTACGGAAGGAAGGCGTCCACCAGTACGCGTATGTCGACGGCAGCATCTATGTGGAGGAGAAACGGGAAGACGACCTCCGGTATGCGGGGAACAACGGAGCCACGCTGCATCTGGTCGCCGACCTCACGCTGCTCCCGGATGGACCGCCCACGGAAATTGCTGCCAGAGGGACGCCGGAGGAGATCGACCGCGTGCTGGCCCGGATCCGCACGTGCTGTGGCACGGAGGTCATCGTCAACAAGGTGCACTCCTCCTTCTGCGAGATTGCCCATGCCGGGTCGGGCAAAGGCAACGCCCTGGAGTTCCTGGCGAGGCGACTGGGTGTTCCGCAGAGCCGGACCGTGGCCATCGGCGACAGTCCCAACGACGTTAGCATGCTCAAGTGGGCTGGGCTGGGGATCGTGGTGGGAGACGCCCCCGACGAAGTCCGCGCAGCTGCGGACTGGGTAATCGATAACGGCGCTCAGGACAACTTCTGCGAGGCCATCGCACGGCTGCTGCAGTCTGGTGAGGACTGACGATTCGGCGGAGTTCCGGGGCCACCTTACTTAGTTCGTTGCCGCGTTCGGAATGGGCCTCCGGACGACCATCCACCAGCCTGTTCAGATCTGCTTAGCTTTGAACCAGTGAAGACAAGTGTGGTGTCCCCATCCAGCATGCATGATGTAGAATGAAGCGCCGGACAATGAACGAGACAAGCGCGTCATGAATATAGAAGAAACGGTCTCCTTACTGCGGTCATCCGCCGACCTGCGGCGCGAGTTCTCTGTTCGCTCGTTCCACGTCTTCGGCTCGATTGTGCGTGGACAACTTGGTCCCACCAGCGACATCGATGTCTTGGTAGAGTTCGAGAGCGATGCGCACATCGGCCTGTTTGAGTTCGCCCGCCTGCAGCGACGGCTTTCAGAGCTACTGGGACGTCCGGTCGACCTCGTGACCCCAGATGCCCTCCACAAGTCGCTGAGACAGCGCATCCTATCCGAGGCCATACATGCCGCCTAGAGAATGGCGATTCCGCATCCAAGACCTCCTCGACGCAATCGAGTCCATTCGTACCTACACCGAGGGCATGGACTTCACGGCTTTCCAGAACGACCGAAAGACGGTGGATGCCGTGGTGAGGAATCTCACCGTCATCGGAGAAGCAGCCGCCCGGGTGCCGGAGAAGGCCGTTCACGCCCATCCCGATGTTCCGTGGGCGGAGATGCGAGCCATGAGGAACCTCGTGGTCCACGAGTACTTCGGCGTCAGCGACCGCATCCTCTGGGACACCGTACGGACCAATCTGCCCTCACTGGTGGCGCCCCTCAAGGCGATTCAGGCGCGGACCGACAACGAATAGTCAAATCCGCAATTCCGGGGACACCGGCCGGAGGCCGGGGTTCTTCGGCGAAGCGCCGGGTTCAGGGTCCTGGGTTGCGCGTTCTGAGTTCTCCGGAATTTCGAGGACGCCTTACTCAATTCATCCTCACGTTCCGAATGGGCCTGCAGACGGTTCATTTCCGGTCTTCTCTCGGCTGCTTAGCTTTGACACTGCGAAGACAAGTGTGATCTCCCCACAGTGAGTGGTACGACCAGGGGCAGGGGCAGGCAGAGTGAGCAGACGAGGTGATAGAATCTCGCCTCAGTGTTTGGGACCCGGAATCAACGAGCGCCTGCCGAGGAGAAGATGAACCAGAACACAAAGGGCATAGCAGCCTTCATTCTCATAACCTTCGTTATGGCGTGGGTGCTGTGGGAAATTCCCCTGCGGTTAGGTCTGGACATTCTAAATCCGATTTTCCAATACGTCGCGCTGCCGGGAGCCTTCTCCCCGGCAATCGCCGCGATTGTCGTACGGAAATGGATTACCCGTGAGGGGTTTGCCGATGCCGGTTTGAAACCGAGTCTATCCAAATCATGGCGCTACTATCTGGTTGCGTGGCTCATGCCGTTGTTCGTATCAGCCATCGTCATAGGGCTGGTCGTGGCATTGGGAATCGGCAGCCCGGACTTCACCCTGCAGCGGGCGATGAGCGTCCTGGCGCCGGGAACAGAGGCGCCCGTTGTTCCGTCGTTCACCTGGGCTCTCATGCCACTGGGCCTGTTGGTGGCCGCTCTCTTCTCCACGTTCCTTCTGTGGGGAGAGGAATTCGGCTGGCGGGGCTACCTGCAGATACGGCTTTTTGCGGAGCGACCGCTGCTTGCAGCCGTCACTACTGGAATCATCTGGGGGATATGGCACTATCCGCTAAACCTGCGGGGCTACAACTTTCCTGAACACCCGTTTCTGGGCCTGCTGGTCTTCCCCATCAGCACGGTGTTGCTGTCCATCATCTTCGGCTGGCTGCGTTTGCGCACCGGCAGTGTGTGGGCACCCTCCCTGGCACACGCGGCGACAAACTCCGTCGGTGGGTCGCTCACGGTGTTGCTGTTCCTGGGGGGGCCGGACTTCCTGTTCACCAGCTATCTGGGACTGCTGGGCTGGATTCCTCTGGGAGCTGTGTGTCTCTGGATCATACTTACAGGCCGATTGAAACCTGCAAGAGTGTCCGAGTCCCACTCTTAGCACCCGGGCCAGAACCAACTGTCCACTGGTGGTGGTGGCGGGTTTCCTCCGCCCCACCGGAATAACACCGACTCACACGGACGGACACGGACCGACACGGACGCGCAAACCGACGACCAATTCCACCCCCGCGCACGGAATCTCCGCATGGGGAATTCGGGGGACACCGGCCGGCCGGAGGCCAGCGCGTTCTGCGTTCTGAGTTGGCCGCCCGCTGCGCGGCGAGGTTCTGAGTTCTGCGTTGCGGGTTCTGCGTTGCCTGACCGAGCCGGGGTTCTGAGTTCAGCGTTCTGGATTGGCCGGACGGAGGCTGGAACTACCAGTTGTGAGTTCGGGGTCCAGGATGCTACGGATACTGCACCTGCTTCATCCGTACGATTGAGAATGGCCTGTCACAACGCGCTCGCCGCCCCATTTCCCAGGCTCTGCGGTGACAGAGTTAGTCATGCTGGTCACCCGCGGGCAGAGAGAGTTGCTCGCCAGATGGCAGCCGGCCGACCGAACGGGCGTCTGCCTGCTGAGTGTCCGCTCATTTCGTGCCGCAAAGCAGCCCGGTGTCTCCCACCGTGAACGGGAGTCTCATGGAACGGGGTACGAACGACTGCCGACTGGTGTCTATGAGATTGACCTCATCGATGCCCCAACTCCTGACGGCAGCGACAAGGTCCTGAGGTTCGCCGTACAAGGACTTCCAGACGAACAGGTCCTGAAACGAGAATACCCCGCCCTTCTTGAGTACCCTCAGGGCCTCGCGGATGACGGTTCTCTTGTCTCTGGCCTCTTGGACCTCGTGGAATACCATGTTGCTCACCACGACGTCGAAGGTCTCGTCGGGAAATGGAAGCCTGGCCGCGCTCGCCTTCTGGAATCGTGTCCGCTCCGCCACAGAGGCGTTCAGAGCGTTGCTCTGACAGCGTTCGATGGAGTACTCCCACTTCCCGCCCCAGCAGTCGATGCCCGTGACCTGAGCGTGCGGGTACCGTCGTGCCGCCTCCACGGCAAGGGCGCCATTGCCGCAGCCGATGTCGAGGAGCGTGCCATCTCCGTTCCACGCCAGGTGAGCAAAGACGATGTCCCTGAGCCTCGCTTGCAGATTGCCACCCTCAGGAGAGAACTGACGACGGGCGTAGATCAAGTATCCGGATGCCAGAATGCAGAGGAATGCGCCGAGCAGCAATGGCCGCCACCACAACGAGAATCCCATGAAGACGATGGCCAGTATCGCGGGGATGTATACAAGCTTCCACGGCACCCAGTTCCCGTAGTCAACCGTGCCGCGTGTATCGCTCATCGAACTACCTTCCATCGCCTGTGAGAATTGTGAGGCAGCCGGACTCCCTTCAGCCTCATCTGTGAAGCCAGCGTCAGAATAGCCCTGACTATGCCTCCTGTCCATCATCCTGCGTTGAGTCTCTGTGAATTCCGGAGACACCGGTTGGCCGGAGGCGGGAGCATTCTGCGTTCGGGGTTCACGGTCGAAGCGGCAGACTTCCAAGTTCTGAGTTCTGCGTTCTGCGGGCGATACCCGCTGTCCGGCGTGACGATGCCTGTCAGCTTTGACGCAGCAAATACGAGTCTGGTGTCCCTATTTCAACCGCGCTACTTCTCGCTGCCGCCGACGACCGTCCACTCGCGGATCTCCCACCGCGGGACCAGTCCAGTGTTGACGTAGGGGTCGTTTCGGGCGAAGTCCTCGACGACAGCTCTTGAGGGGACCCGGAACACGAGAAGCGCCCTGTCCATCGGGTCGGCGAATGCGCCTGCCATGATAAGCTCTCCCCTTGCCTGGGCTTCCTGAATTCGCCGGAGGTGTTCCTCCCTGTAGGGCTTTCTGCGTGTTTCGTGATCCGCCACAAGGTCATAGAACAGCGCGTAGTAGTTCATCCTCTGCTCTCTCCGTTACTGACAACTCATGCCGTCGTGCGGCAATGATAGCACCGAGTCACACGGATGGACACGGGCCAAGACGGACATGTAGGCCGAGGACGACCGCCACCTGGGACGCGTAGCGCGTTCTGCGTTCTGGGTTGGCGGGTTCTACTCAGGCACCGTGTCCCCTTGTGCCGACCTCATGCTCGGGGGGCCACATCACGACCTCAGAGCGTCGGCACGAGGATATTGTGGTTGCAGTGCCGAAAAGGAGAATGGGCAGCCGGTGTGTGGCGGTGGCATCGCGCGATCGCTTGTGGAAATGCCAGAAACACCCCGCCTGACTTGACTGGAGTGACGCGAATCCACGTATGCGACTAATAGTGTGAGTGGTACTCGCCTGTGTTGCCACTTGTCCTGTGTTTCCACAGCAGAGCAAAGGCTCCATCCTCCGGCGCTTTCACTCGGAACGTATCTCCTACATCAATCGAACCATTCTGATTGACATCGACGTAGTACACGCCCGGAGCATCCGGCATGCCGTTGAATTGTTCAGCGATTCCTGACCATACTACCCTTGAAGGAGCATCCTGCGAGCGCAGTTCCCAGTCAAACGAGCCCAACTTGGGACCACCGAGAGCGCCGTCCACTGTCCAGTTCACAATGTTGAGCTCATCATTTGTGTCGAGCTTCACCAGCCCTATCAAAGCAGGTTGTTCTGTCTCTACCGGACCTGCCGTACAACCGCTGATGAGAACCGCAACCAGCATCATCGCACACATTGATCCTGCCGCGTGCAGGTTCGTCCTCTTCCTCATCATCTTCGTGCTTCTCCCCTGTTCTTCGTTGAACTGACATGTAGCCAAACCGAGGCAGCCCCGAGCGTCAAGGCCAGGCCCCGGGGCAGGACCACCGTAGGACTTTACGGCCCCTGTGGCTGTCTTGGATGCTATCACTTTGTGCAGATACCGACCTAATCGTGGAGAGTACCGGGAACACCCGCCGGCCAGGGACTGGAGTTCTGGGTTCTGCGTTCTGAGTTCGCCGCCGCGAAGCGGCGGGGTTCTGAGTTCTGAGTTCTGAGTTGAGCACTCCCCCTAGTTCCCGAAAGAACACCGGCTCACACGGACGGACACGAACCAACGCGGACGGGCATACCGACGACGAACAAAACTGCGCCAGCCAGGCTGTCCGTTGCCGGGCGCGATGCGTGCAGGCCGGGTTACCCGAGTGCGTGCTGTTCTGGTGCTATAGTAGTAACAGCGGACGAGAGTGCCCGGCGGTGTAGTTGCGCCCATTGCAGCGTACCTGGGGAGAGATGCCCACGGAGATTCTGTTTCTGGTGGCGGAATCCGTCGACGGAGGATACGAGGCTCAGGCGCCAGGTTACTCGATCTACACACAGGCCGATACGGTGGATGAAGTCCGGCAGATGGCCGTGGACGCAGTCCGGTGCTATTGCGACGAAGGCGACCTGCCAAGGATCATCCGTCTCCACATGGTTCGCGAAGAGGTAATCGCCGTTTGAAGCTGCCTCGAGACCTCAGTGGCCGGGAACTCGCCTGGCCAACGGAGCGGCTTGGACATGAAATTACTCGGCAGACCGGCAGCCATATTCGACTTGCCATGCCCAGGGATACTGCGCATCACATCACGATCCCCGATTATGCAACTCTCAAGGTGGGCACGCGAGACGCCATACCGAAGAACGTGTTTGGACATCTGAGGGTTGGCAGGGATGAGCTGCGGACGATGCTGTGGGGTGGTGAGGGGTGACGGATTCCGATGACGCCACGCCGGCTCGAGGCCAGCGCTCACCGGCAATGCCGGAGTTTGCGAGTCAACCAGTTGCGAGTTGACCGGATTGGGGGCCTCTGTTCGCTCAGCCCAGGTCTTGGGCTGTGGTAGACAGACCTGGAGTCTCCGGAACTTATAGGGAAAGGGGGACATGCCGTGGAGCGCATCAGCGTGCTTGCGAACGACGAGATAACCGAGGATGTACTGCCGCGTGTAGAGGCGGTGGATGCGCGAATCAGCGCGACATACGTCGGCAGGATTCTGACGGCGGAGATAGACGGCGATGTGGGGGCGAAGGCGGAGATGGACCGTCTCCTTGCCACCGCCGAGATATACGCCGGCAGACGGATACCCGCCGACCTCGTCCGGCGTTCCCCACGATTGAAGTGGGTGCAGAACACGAGGACGGGAGTGGACAAGATGCTCCTGGACTCCGCATTCCGGAAGAGCCCGGTAGTACTGACTAACGTCACCGGTGTCCATAGCTATGGCCCCGCCGAGCTCGCAATGCTTGCCTGCCTTGCGCACGTGAAAGACGTGCGTGCATGTGAGAGGCAGAAGGAGGAAAGGCGCTGGCAGCCCTTCTGGACCGAGGTGCTCTGGGGCAAAACCATGGGCATCATAGGCTACGGCAGCATAGGGGAACGCGTGGCGCGCATCGCTAGAGCCTTCGACATGCGAGTGCTGGCCACGCGCAGGACAGTCCGCACGGCATCAAGGACTCGGCACGTGGACCTGCTGTTGCCGGCGGCGGAACTCGACCGACTCCTGTCCGAGAGTGACTTTGTTGTCCTCTGTACGCCGCTCACTCCTGAGACGCACCACTTGATTGGAGCGCCCCAGTTCGCCGCGATGAAGCGCAATGCGTTGTTCATCAATATCTCACGCGGTCCCACGGTAGATGAGGCCGCTCTTGCCGTTGCGCTCCGAGATGGTTGGATAGCAGCGGCGGCCCTCGACGTATTCGAAGAAGAGCCGCTTCCGCAGGAGAGTCCGCTCTGGGCACTACCCAATATCATGTGCAGCCCGCACATAGGGGGGAACGTGCCCTCTTACGCTGCCATGGTACAGGAGTTGTTTCTGCGCAATCTGGCTCACTACGTGAGAGGGGAACGACTTGAATGCCTCGTGAACAAGCGGCGTGGGTACTAGAGGTGCCTGTGAAGTCCCGAAGACGTCGTGCAGGCCCGAGGCCGGAGTTCAGAGTTCGCCGCCGCGCGGCGGCGGTGTTACGGGTTACGGGTTGGCCGCCGCACTGCGGCGGGGTTCAGGGTTCTGAGTTCGCCGGCGAAGCGGCGGAGTTGGCCAGCCGGGGGCTGGAGTTCGGGGTTCTGGGTTCTGCGTTCTGAGTTGACCACTCCCCCTAGTTCCCGAAAGAACACCGACTCACACGGACGGACACGGTCCAACACGGACGGGCATACCGACGACGAACGCCTATCCACCGGGTGGGCATGGGAGTTCGGGTCCCGCGCAAAAACGGCGTCCGGCCTTGCTGATGATGACAGGCGAGGCGTCAACGTGCTACATATTACGGCCATGGCTGCAGGAACATGGATTCTTGAGCGGACAGAGAACGACCGCTTTCCGTATCGCCTTCAAATAGCGCGAGATGGCAAGCCATGGCTGGTACTTCGCGTTCAGGACCGCCGGCAGGCATCTCTTCTGTCTGCGCGAAACGCAATCGCCGGAGCCGGATGAAGAACTGGTAGAAGTCGAGCGTGTGGAAATCACTGCCTTCAATGAGCGGGGCCGTCGCATCTCCGTGATACTTGACCGCGCTCGATTCAAACGTTGTGACTTCCTCTTCCTCAAGAAGTCATACAAAGGCCGGCCGGACGATAGCTATGAGCAGGTCTTCTGGCTCACCCAGCGGGCCATGCAGCAGCACCGTCCCTCGTTCAAGCTCGTGTCACGTCCTGCCGACTCCGCAATGGTCGTTCGCATTGACAGCAACGAGAAGTACCCGTGGCGCTTCCCCGCAGCAGTCACCGAGCGTGGGACAGTCACCTGTGGCGACTATGCACTCATGGACGGCAACGCACTACTGGCGGTGGTGGAACGCAAGACATTCGACAATGTACTTGCCGACTTCGGGGTGATGCCGGTGCTTCACCAGAGACTTGCAGAGTTGGCCACGCGGCAGAATCATGCCCTGGTGATTGAGGCGTCATACACGGACTTCCTGAACCCAAAGAAGCTTCACCACTATACGCCTGGCTTCTGCGCCAAAGCCATTGCCGAGCTGCATGCTTTGCACCCTACGCTGCGTATCGTCTATTGCGCCAACCGGAAGGCAGCCAATGAGTGGACGCGAAGCTACTTCGTGGCATTGTGGGGACTGAAGCAAGAAGCGCACGCCGAACTCCCCGCGCACTAGATTCTGGGAACATCGCACGGTGGACCGGTTGAGTTGGGGCAGGCTGCGGGTTCCCTCCACCCCACCGGAAGAACACCGACTCGCACGGATGGACTCGGACCAGCACGAACGGTCAGACCGACGACGGATGCCATCCCCACAGGGGCGACGATTCGGGGCCGGCCCATGTGCTCACAATGTAGGACGGGTGTGATATCTCCATATGAACGGTAGCCAGACTCAGTAGCAGTCTTCGCCAGTGTATCCGGTGAACGATGAGATTCGCACCCGGTGGGACTTGAGTGCTATTCTGCCAGAGAGCCGGCGCAGCAGTGTGCCTGTGCGCACTGTCCGGCCGCATGTGTATCCGCGGAACACATGTGCTTGAACAGTGCAACGGAGGTTAACGAGTGAAGCTTGGCATTATACTGAATACGAACGACCCGGAGACGGCGTGGAACGCACTGCGACTCGGCAATCAGGCGCTTGGCAGAGGCCACGATGTCAGGATGTTTCTCCTCGGCAGCGGTGTCGAGATCGTGACCATCAAAGACGACGCCTTCGATGTGCCCAAAGTCCTGGATGAGTTCGTGAACGGCAAGGGAAATCTCCTGGCCTGTGGCACGTGTCTCACCTTTCGACATCAGCCAGGCGGCGTGTGCCCGGTGTCGACGATGTCGCAGCTGGTGGACCTGATCGAGTACTCGGACAAACTGGTGACACTGGGTTAGCAAGGCAGGGTATCGAACGGCGCATGCCGGGTAGAAGGGGCGAGTGTCGCGATGGACATCGGACGTGGCGGGATTCAGTCGGGGATACCGGACGAGGGCCGGGCGATGTCACGGCAAGGAGAAGGATGCCGAGCGTCGAGGCGACACATCCAGGCCATCGAGGGGAGGACTAGACCATGAAGCTGTTGATGTTCCACGCAGGGGAATTCTGGTACAGACCACACCTGCCTGATGAACCTGAAGCCGAGAAGACAACGGTGCCTGCCGGACTGGTCGTGTTTATGCATGTGGAAGAGGCGGACAAGGACAAGACGGATGTCGTAGACAAAGCCGTGGGCAATATCAGGTGGCTGGCCAACAAGAACAAGGCCGGGAGCATCGTGCTGCACTCGTTTGCACACCTGTCCAGCAGCAAGTCCGACCCTGAAACTGCCGACCAGATAGCTCAGAAGATAGCGGAGAAGCTCAGTAAGGGGATGGACGTCCACGTTGTGCCGTCAGGCCAGTTCTACGAATTCTCCATTCACGTGCTGGGCCCATCCCTGGCCAAGGTGTTCAAGGAGATCTGATTCCAGCGGAGTTTTGCGTTCGGCGTTCGCCGCCGCAAAACGGCGGAGTTCAGCGTGCTGGGTTCTGGGTTCTGAGTTGACCGGCGAGGCGCCGGAGTTCCGAGTGCGCCGCCGCAGAGCGGCGGAGTTCAGCGTTCAGGGTTGGCCGCCGCAAAGCGGCGGCGTTACGGGTTACGGATTGCATTGGCCGAAATACAGGGACACCATCTGGACGTGGTTCTGTTCGAGGGGGGCCGACCAACTGAGCCAAGCCACGTCAGGTACGGTCTTTCCCATGGTGTCCCCGCATTTCGCGGTGATTCTGAGTTCTCCGGCCAGAGGCCGGGGTTCTGCGTTCTGAGTTCTGGGTTCGCCGCCGCACATCGAGGAAATGGGGGGACACCATCTGCATGCCGTACCACGTTGGACCTTGTCGACTCATCCAGTCTCACAATTATGCTCGCGGGTTGTCTCATGGTGTCCCCCTATTTCCTGGAAGAACACTGACGGACACCGACGTATCGACCGACGGCGAACGCCATTTTCGGGGAGTGCCGGGGGGCGCCACAGTCCATTCTTCAATCCTGTGCGCGGGGCTCCGCCACGGGGTGGGCTGACTCGGGCGTAGAATTCCTCGCTGACCGGCGCTCCATGGCGGCATTCAACTCTCCCCCGAGCAACACTGCATAGGCGCTCCAGTAGAACCACAGCATCAGGATGATTGCCGCTCCCAGGGAGCCGTATGTCACGTTGTAGTTGCCGAAATAGGCGATGTACAGCGAGAAGATGCCGGACACCAGGAGCCACAGAAGCGCGGCCGCAACGGAACCCCACGACACCCAGCGGAACTTCGCCTCCTTGCGGTTCGGTGCATACCTGTAGAGCAGCGCCAGGCCTATCATCACGAAGACGCCCAGGGGAACCCAGCGAAACAACTCTCTTTCGATTGCCGACAGCTCGGGCAGGCCAAGCGCATGTAGCGCAATGGGGAACGCGATGATGATTCCAAGTGCCACGATGACAAAGACGATGGCGCCGAAAGAGACGACAAACGCCGCGGCGTTGAGCCGGACGTAACTGCGCCTCTCCGTCACACCGTAGGTGATGTTCAGGGCGGAGGAGAGCGCCTTCATGCCGCGGGAGGCGCCCCAGACCGCCAGCGCGATACCAAGCGCGAATCCCACCCCCAGGGTGTGTTCCGCCCCAGCCATGCGCACGAGCTGGTCTTCCAGAAGGCTCACGGCCGCCGGAGGGAGCAGTCCGGCCAGATTCGACATCTGCCGCTGGATATCGACGGGGTCATAGAGCAGCCCGTAGAGGGACACCAGTGCCGCGATGGCCGGGAACACAGCGAGGAACAGATAGAAGGCGACTCCGGCGGCGACCAGCGAGACATTATCTCTGCCGATGTGGTCTTTGGCCCCGCGGATGCTGGCCCTCCAGCGCGCCGACGGGGTATCAGCGGGCCTCGTCGCCTCACTGCGTGCGTTCTTCTCCGCCACCCTGCTCCTCCACGAATCGAACCCGATTGTGTCCAACATACTACACCATCCTCGCGAAATGCAGGAGGAAGACCGAGGATGATTGCCGTCCGGAGGACGGTGTTCCGCGTTCGCCGACGCACAGCGGCGGAGTTCAGCGTTACGCGTTCTGCGTTCTGAGTTGGCCGCCGCGAAGCGGCGGGGTTACGGGTTACGGGTTGCATTGACCGAAATACGGGGACACCATCTGTTGGCCGAAATACGGGGACACCATCTGAACGTGGTTCTGTTCGAGGAGGACCGACCAATTGAGCCAAGCCATGTCAGGTACGGTCCTTCCTATGGTGTCCCCGCATTTCGCGGTGATTCTGGGTTCGCCGCCGCAATGCGGCGGAGTTCTGCGTTCTGCGTTCTGCGTTCTGCGTTCGGGGTTCTGAGTTGGCCGAAATACGGGGACACCATGCCGGAACCGTCAGCACCCAAGCGCTGGATGATGTCCCCGTATTCCTGCGGCTACCTCTATTCACGCATTCAGTCCAGTGAAGAACTGCTGGACATTCATGGGCAGCGCATCAAGGTCGTAACCGCCTTCCTGCACCACGAGCATGGGCACCCCGGCACGGCTGATGCGTTTGCCCAGACGTTGGAAGCCCTCTGTGGTCACCGAGACCTTGTGCTGGATGTCGTTCTGATAGATATCGAACCCCAGGGGCAGCACCAGGGCGTCGGGCTGGAATAACCCGATGGCCGCCATCGCCTCCTCCAGTTTGCCGAAAAAGTAGTCCTCGGAGGAACCGTGAGGCATGGGCAGGTTGATGTTGTAGCCGTAGCCTTCCCCTTCGCCCTTCTCATCCTCGAAACCGGTGACTCCCGGGTAGAAGTTGGTGGTATCGCCGTGGATGGAGATGTACAGGACGTCGCTGCGTCTGTAGAAGATGTCCTGGATGCCCTGGCCGTGGTGCATGTCTGTATCCAGGATGGCGATGCGCGGGTACCGTGCTGTCATGTACTGGGTGGCGACTGCGGCGTTGTTGAGGTAACAGAAGCCACCGGCTGCATCGCGGCGGGCGTGGTGGCCGGGTGGGCGGCACACTGCGTAGGCGGTGCGCTCACCGTCTATGACGGCATCGGCGGCGCTGAGGGCGGTCTGGGCCGACCAATAGGCCGCCCGCCAGGTGTTGGCGCCAATGGGGCTGCTTCCGTCTGCCATGTAGCGGCCGGCCTCGGCGAGGATGCCGTGCATGTGGTTGGGGGAGCGGACGTAGATGTTGGACATCACCTCATCCCCCCAGTCATCCAGCTCCATCCATCGCCGATGGGCGGATTCCAGGAAGCGCAGATAGCCCAGGTCATGGACCCGGGAAATCGGACCTGCGCCGTGGTCGGTGGGTTGCAGCACCGGCACATCCATCGCCTTCAGTCCTTCCAACATCTTTCCGGTACGGTCCGGTATTTCCTGGGGCTGGCGCATCTTGCCCCGGGAGAAGAAGGTCTTCGGGATGTGCAGGTCCTGAGCAGGGTGGAAGTACGCTTTCATTGTTCAGCCTCCTTCAAGACAGGTTGTGGGTTGCGAGCCGGCTCACCGATCACGTGAGGGACCACAGACCCTCGCGAATGAACACGGATTGACGCGGGCAGGAAGACCAACGACGCACCCCAGCCCACACAGAGTGCGTGGGCGGCAAGACGATGGCGGGCCGGTCTGAGACCGGCCCCTACAGGAGAGAGGCAACCAGCGAACACCGGAGCCGCAGGAGAAGAGCGATGACGACGGAGTGGTGGCCCGTAGTGAAGGCTTCATCGCCCCAGGAACCTCTCCAGTCTTTCCTGGACCTGATTGAGGGTCTCCCACTTCTTGGCAAAGCAGAAACGGACCTTGTCGCGGCCGTCCTCGGGTCGATGGTAGAAGCTCGACCCCGGCACGACAACCAGACCGACCTGTTCCGCCATGGCCATCGCGAAAGCCTCATCATCCCCGCGGCCAAGTCCATCGATACGTATCATCATGTAGTAGGCTCCCGCGGGCCGGAAGACCGGAATGGACAGGGTCTCAAACACCTTGAGCAGAAAGTCCCTGCGCTCCCGGTAGAATTCCTGCAGTTCCATGTAGTAGGAATCGGGAAGACCCATAGCTACGACCGCGCCCATCTGGAAAGGTGTGGGGGCGCAGACGACCATGTAGTCGTGGCACTTGCGGATAGCTGACGTGAGGCGTGGGTGGGCGATGACATAACCCACCCGCCAACCGGTGGCACTGTAACTCTTGGAGATGCCGCTGATGGTCACGGTCTGTTCCCACATCCCCGGCAGGCCGGCCATGTGGATGTGCTGAAGGTCATCGTAGAGGATGTGTTCGTAGATTTCGTCGGTAATAACGAACGTCCCGTACTCCCGGCAGTACCCGGCTATCAACTCCATCTCCTCACGCGAAAAGACCTTGCCCGAGGGGTTGCATGGGGTATTGAGTATGAGCGCCTTGGGCTTCTTAGAGAAGGCCTTCTTGAGTTCGTCCGGGTCCAGGGACCAGTTCGGGTCCCGCAATCGCACGAACTCAGGGATTCCGCCGCAGAGCGTGATACCGGGCAGGTAATTCTCGTAGAACGGCTCGAAGACGATTACCTTCTCGCCGGGATTCACCAGGCCCATCAGTGTGGCAACGATGGCTTCGCTGCAGCCGCACGTGATGGTGATTTCCGTCTCGGGGTCGGCAGTCAGACCCGCGAAACGGGAGAATTTTCCGGACACCGCTTCGCGCAGCGCGGGAAGACCCCAGGTGATGGAGTACTGGTTACCCCCCTGCTGGATGGCCCGCACGGCCTCTCTGACCACTTCTTCCGGCGGGTCCTTCTCCGGAAACCCCTGAGCAAGGTTGATTCCCTGGTAGCGCTGAGCCACCCGGGTCATCTTGCGGATGACAGATTCCTGAAACGTCCCGGTTCTATCGGCTACATTCACGCTGAGCTCCCAATCGACACAAGAATAGCTTCAAGGTGCCGCGCAGACGACTCACGTGCGCGTGTTCATCTCTCTGACGCAACCCTCACCCCCTTCCTCTACCTCGTAACCCTCTGCATTCAATACCTGAATAGCCTTTCCCAACTGCTCCTCCTTCACGAGGAGATAGTCGGTGTCATAGGTGGACAGGGCAAAGACACTGATACCTTCCCGGGCCAGGGGGCCGGTCAGGGGCGCAAGGACCCCGGTCAGGGAGAAGTCCAGCGGCCCCACAACCATCAGGACTCTCCATCCGCTCTCCTTCTTCACTCCCACAGGAACACAGGCATCCGGGCACACCACTGAGAGTTCTGCCACGGTGCGGGTGACCGAGGAGAAGAGCCCGCTGGTGGCCCAATCGGGTGCCGGAGCGTCCCTGACCAGCCGGCACACGGCGTAGACATCGGGCAGCAGTTCCAGCTTCTCCTTGCCTTCTCGCATCCCTTGCTCGTTGGGCCGCGCAGCCGCCTCATTCCGGCGGACGAGTCAGCTTATCACAAGCACCGTGCCTGAAGAATACACAGCGCGGCCGTTCATCGTGACCACGCGAGGGAAGAAGAAGAGATGCAGTCCCGGGGAGCCACGACCGCTGGGGTCGATGTGCGCGTTAGTGCGTTCCCGGTTGCGCGTTGCGACTGAACGGCTGGCGACACTCACGGAACAGACGGCAGCGGTTGGGGCATGTCATCGCCAATTCGGGACCAGGCCGCCCCCCAGGTCGGGCAGGCGTGGGAGCCCCCATCGAGAGGCAGGGTAGTTGTGCGGTGCGCGAAACTTTCACCGTCTTCCGGTCAGCAAGCCTTTCTCGACGCGGTAATCGTCTATCAACTCGACGAGTACGCCATGTGCCGAGCGCGGCAGTATCCAGAAGTGCCTGACATCGGTCGTGAGGTCTCCTTCGGGATGCTCAGGGACCAGATGGTCGTTGACGGCGATGCCGTCAGCTTTGAGCTGCCGGTAGCTGTCGTCGAGATGGGAAGAGGAAAAGGCGATGTGATGCACACCTTCTCCAGCCTTCTCCAGCCTCTTGAAGAGCGGCGACTCCGTGTCCGGCGGCTGCAGCAACTGGATATCAACCCCGTCGCCCGGCGCCTCGAAGAAGGCGGTGATGTATCTCTCGTCGCCCGCCCAGCGCTCCTGTTTGACCACTTCCCGCTCCACCAACCCCGGAGAGACCGTGCGGAATATCTGTTTGTAGTCTTCGATTGCCTTGTCGATATCGGCAACCAGTATGCAGATGTGAGCTACTGCCTTTGCCATACGCCACCTCCGGAGAAGGCCCTCCAACTCTGGATGACCTGCCTCTACCATACCATTTCGGGGTTTCGAGGGCACATCATGCGGCTCATCCGGGGGGCGGTGGCGAACACACTGCGAGAGATACGCCAACGGCGTGGCAGACGGGCGCCAGCGGAGGTGGGAGATGGAAGTGCGGGCGATGAATTCATCGCCCGTACCGCGCTAACCGCAACAGAAACGCGGGATAGACGAGTGCTACGGCTGGAAGGGTGGCGGATCCTGGACCTGGTTCTGAACAACAGACCCCTCTCCCTTCTCACCCCTCACCTGGTCTCCGCCGGCAAACACGGAAGATGCGGTCAGGATGAACAGGAGCGTGATAAGCCCGGTCACTACTACAAGTCTCTTCATTAGTTCAATCCTCCTTCACTGGAAAACGCGTGCGAATTGATTGTGTCAGGGGATTCCCCCGGTTCGTGATTCTCAACGCGTCACATCTTGCTCGTATACGTTCCCGTACGATTATCCAGGGAGGCAGTGCCGGCCCGTCGGCGGTGTCATCCGGTTTGAGTGTCTTTGAGGACACAGACCCTCACGGAGGCACACGGACCAGGATGGTAACGGTGGGCAGTGTGCCGTGACAATGCCCGGGCAGGCGTTTGAGCCTGCACCGTACAGGGGCGTGATGGGGGAGGGGGAAAGCGACAACGGTGGGCGTCAGACGACCGGATGGCGGGCGAAGGCGGAAATCCACACCGCACGAGAGACAGGAATACCCCTGCGGCTTTCGCCGGCCGGGTTCAAATGACTCCGCTGCGCGAACTGTCAGTGTAAGATACGTGCGATATCAGGGTCGTCGAGGACAGCAATCCCAAAGGAGACAGCCGATGAGCGTTCTTGTCGTTGGAGCAACCGGGGCAACAGGAAGACTGCTGGTGCGGGAGTTGCTTGGTCGCGGACTGAACGTCAGGGTGATTGTGCGGGCGCCGGACAGTCTTCCTGAAGACGTTCGGAATCACCCTCATCTGTCTGTGGTCAACGCGAGCGTCCTCGGTCTAAGTGACGCCGAGATGGCGCGGCATGTGAACGGTTGTGTCGCCGTGGCGTCTTGTCTGGGGCACAACCTGACCCTCAAGGGCATCTTCGGGCCTCCGCGCAGGCTCGTGACCGATGCCACTCGCCAGTTGTGCGAGGCCGTTCTAGCCAACAAGGCGGAACGACCGGTCAGGTTTGTGCTCATGAACACGGTCGCCAATCGCAACCGCGACCTTGATGAATCGGTGTCCTTCGCCCCGAAGTGCGTCATCGGGCTTTTCCGTCTGCTACTGCCTCCTCAGGCAGACAACGAGAAGGCCGCCGAGTATCTGCGGACCGGCATCGGTAGGGAAAACGGGGCGATAGAGTGGGTTGCGGTTCGCCCGGACAGCCTCACCCGCGAGGACAAGGTCACCGCGTACGACCTGTATCCATCGCCCGTCCGCGACCCGGTCTTCAACCCCGGGAAGACCAGTCGCATCAACGTGGCCCATTTCATGACAGAGCTGATTACAGACGACGAGATGTGGAATCGGTGGAAGGGGCAAATGCCCGTCATCTACAACAAGTCCTAGTTGCGATGAGCGGGACGGGCAGACCGACGACGAACACCACGTTTGACGGGCAGGCATTGGGAGCCTGCACCTTCGACAGAACGCTGAATCCAGGTGCAAGGCGGACCTACGGGCGTGGCATGCAGTTGCGCCCGGCACATCGAGAACACCGACTGTCACGGAGGCACACGGGCTACGTTGAGTACGATGGGCGACGCGCGGCCACAATGCCCCGGAAGGCGTGGAAGCCTGACTCTGCACGCAGACACGCACACAGTGCGCCACAAGCTGACTCCGCAGCCTCCGCCCCGACGTAAACAGGGGCCGCGCCTTGGTCGTTCTACACATAGACAGGCCTACATGCCTTCGTATGCGTCGTCGTTGGGAGGAGATGTCTCTGCCGTTCCTCGTAGATCGCGAATCTGAGTGAGTGCTGGAGGTGCGGGGATGAATAGAGCGTTGCTGTTCGCCTGTGCGCTGGTGTTGATGCCGGCGTGTTCGTCCGCCTCCTCTGAGGCGAATCAGCCGCCAACGGCTCACGTCCCGACAATATCCCGTGAGGTCACGTACGGCGAGTGGGTTCAACTGAGTGGCTATGGCACGGATGAAGACGGTGAGGTGGTAGGGTATCTCTGGCGCTCCGAGGCGGGTGGCGAACTGAGCCGATCGGCCGCCTTCGAAACGGATTCTCTCCCGGTGGGGGAGCACGTCCTGTACTTCGCCGTTCAGGACAATGATGGTGACTGGTCTGAGGAAGTGCGACAGTTCGTGAGCGTGCGCCCTGCGGTTGTTGCCCCTCCCAAGATAAATTCCTTCGCCGCCTCCAAGTCGACGATTCGGATGGGAGAGAGCGTGACACTATCATGGGTTGTTTCCGGAGCAACGATGGCGGGTATCGACCATGGCATTGGTACGGTGCCGGAGAGCGGGAGCGTGGTAGTATCTCCCGCTGCAACGACCACGTACGGGCTCACGGCAACGGGCGGCGGTGGAACAGCTTCTGCCAGCGTGACTGTCACCGTGGACCCCGTACAGAGCATCGTACTCACGCCGAGCGTCGACCTCTCCGGGTACGTCCGTTTCAGCGGCTATGCGCCCTATCGAGAGGTGTATGTGGGCGACGACCAGGCCGACAGGGGCATCAGGGGATTCCTCACATACTACATCACGGACATCCCTGATGATGCGACCATCGCGCGGGTCATCGTCGACATGTCCGGCTATCAAGCTTTATACGACAATCCGTTCACGGGTCTCGGTTGTCTGAGCGCGTTCGAGCATCCCTATAACACCCTTCAGGGCCAGTATCGCGTGCCGGGTCTGCCGGGGGCGATTCACGAATGGTGCAGCTTGCCTGGACTGGACGCGCCGGTGGAGTCGATCGGCATCCGGAACGCGCTTCAGGCGAGGCTTGGCGAGGACAGGTTCCAGTTCCGCCTGCAGTTTGCAGACATGGAGACGGACAAGGACATGCAGAGAGACCTGCTGAGCTGGGGAGGCATCCATCTGCCTACGCTCACAGTCGAGTATTACCTGGACGAGTTGTAGCAGTGCAAGGCTGCGGCCATCTTATGGAGTCGGAACTCATGAGACGCCGCAAAGAAGGTCAGCCGCTGTCACGCCATGGCGGGCGTCCGGCTGGGACTCATGACGAAGATGCACCCGCGCGAGGGTTGCACCGGCCATTTGTTGAACGGGTTCTCTTCGGCGGTGGACGGTGGCCTCGACTCAGCTCGTGCGAACAACGTTGAGCCACCACGACAACTTGAATGAGGTTCCTCTGTGCCCGGCCAGGTAACGCCCCCCTCCAGGGACCCGACGCGAGAGACCCACGAGCAACTCCGAATTCGATTCCGGCATCAAGAGTAGTGTGATACTCCGTCGTCTGCTTCGTATACGATTGTGAAAGGGTCGGCACACGAGGAGAAGAATCGGAGGCGAAGATAGCGATGGGTACGAGAGTTGTGGTCATGGCTGGGCTGGTCACGATATTGCTTGCAGCGGTTGGTTGCTCACCTGCAGTAGGGGCATCACCCGCGGACGAGTCAAACGTTGAGGTCAGCATCGATGAGTTCATGGACGCGAATCACATTGTGAAAACAGTGGAGGTTTCGGAGGGAGGAGTGCTGACGGTCTCACTCGGCTCGAATCCCAGCACCGGCTTCAGCTGGACGGAGGATGCACTGATCGGGAATCCCGCCGTGGTGCAGCAGACCGCGAGCGAATACGTGGCTCCTGAAACCCAGGGCCTCGCCGGGGCGTCGGGAAACCAGGTCTGGACGTTTGAAGCTCTTCAGAAGGGAACCACCTCACTCACCATGGAGTACGGGCGGCCCTGGGAGGGTGGCGAGAAGGGCGTCTGGATATTTGAACTGACCGTTACGGTGAAATAGACTCCGGCAGAGCGCAGGGACGCCGAACCTGTGTCCCCGCGTACTGACGGGAGTGTCGTTCGGAATCACACCCTCGTTCAGACGGGAGGGGCTGATACCAGCCCCTCCCGTTAATGGGTTCTGTGAGGTTCAGCGTTCTGACTGACACTCCGCCATGACAACGGGCGAGGCATGTCGTCCCTGCATCGGCCATGCGCAATCGGGTCGCCGGTGAGGACGCGGTGGTGTGCCTCCAGTGGCTGGAAGCGACTTCGCCGGCGGCCGGGAAGTGAATGCGTGGCCTCGTTTCCGGGCAGCGTGGTGTTGGACGAGCCGCCATCACGACCACACAGACGTAACTCCCAGCCATAGCTGGTAGCAGCCGAAGAGGGCCAGCGCAACAACCGAGATACCCAGCAGTATCCTGTTCACCTTGGGGAAAAGCCTGCCCACGCCCGCAAAGAGGAGTACGATTCCGGCGCAGGTGAGGAACATCGTGGCGTAGAAGCTTGTGACCATTGCCAGCCCGTTGGCCGGCTCCTCCCGCCACCCTCTCAATAGCAATGGTCCGGACACCAGGCTCCAGTAGAGGTACGGGTTGGGATTCAACAGGTTCAAGGTGAGCGCCTTGAAGAAGCTCTGGCGCTTCGATCCGAGCAGGGCCGCCTGGTTGAAGGTGTAGTTCCTGAATGACTTGAACGCCCCGTATGCCAGGAAGAGCACGAAGAAGCCGCCCACGAAGTACAGGGCATTCTCCATCCAGTCCGGCAGGCTTGTCAGCAAGAGCAGGGCCAGCGCGACGGCAGGAATATCGCTCAGGGGAGGCGCGAAGACGGCAGGCAGCGTATTTCGCCAGCCGTGCTGCAAGGTTCGCGAGATGAGGAACGTCTGGTAGGGTCCCGGCTGCACCGCAGCAGCAAACCCGAGGGTGATGCCTAAGATGACATAAGATATCACTACTGTTGCTGCCCTTCGAAAAGGACCGATTGTAGCTAGCGTGCGGTGGGAAGGCAAGTAGGAGGGCTGCCGGAATGCCATGCGTACTCCCGGGGCGATTGGACACACCTGGTGACGAGGTACAGGTGATGGTTGGCGCGTGTGCGCGGTGGCGCCACCCATCCGGTGTAGGTGAGGGTTTCGAACCGTCCCGCAGGGCGGGGTTGAGGGGAGACTCATTGACAGTCCGATCGTTCACGCGTGGCTACGGGCCAGGCATGCTGACACCTCAACGAAGACAGGCGAAGTATCCCCGACATGTCGGGGGTACTTCGCCTGTACCGGAAACGCCACAGTGTCCGCAGAAGCGAACTACCGAATCATCTTCGCATTCGCCCAGGCGGCCCAGTCCTGGGATGAAGAAGGACCGGCAAGGACTTGGAGGCCGATCCGGCCCGTCCGGCCGACTATCGAGGCCAGGTTTATCTCAACTCTGTCCATGTCGCCGTCATACTCGGCATCGACGTCGTCCAGCACGTTCGGGATATCGGAACCATCCTGCCAGAACCACACCCGGAACGTGACACCGTCTGTGCCCGTCGCACCATTGATGAAGCCTACATCGGCGACGAACCACGCGCCCGACGGTACCGTCAACACGGGATAGAAGCCGTCTATCCATCCGTTGGCGACCCACTTGGGATGGGTTTCCAGGACCTTTGCGTAGGTGTCCCCATCCTCGAGCTTCACGCTGGTGCGGTAGCACGCGAAGCCGTTGGCGTCGTTGGTTGCCCCTCCGAAGCTGATGTCTGTTGATGGAGTGCCGGTTCGCCATTCAGCGAGGTTGGCTTTTTCCACAAAGTCCGCCAGGACCTCTGCGGTGACGCTCACGGCCTTCTCGTTATTGTCCTCGTCTTCTTCGTGCACGTCATCGTTGGCATCGACGATCACCTCGATGGCTATCGTCGTCGGATTGTACGTCCACGATGTGAATACCCTGTTCATCGAGGCTCCGCCGTTCAGTGATGGCACCGAGTCGGAAGCCTTGTAGACGCCTTCCACGTAGAGCTTGGAGGTGGTCGGGGGAGAAGCATCTCCGCCCTCGTTCGTGACCACGTAACCGATGCGGTATCCTCCCGAGCCAGTGACTTTTGCGATGGCCGTGACGACGAGGTCGGGACCACCTTCTCCCGGTTCCGGCCACGGGTTGACCACAATGTGAAGGACCCTGCTGACGTGGCCAAAGGAATTGGACGCCGTCAGAGTATAGTTGGTGGTTCCCGTAATGGAGATGGGCGCCGAGCCTATCGAGTCAACG
>Ga0351865_10160_pt1 | contig 24690 bp, 21 predicted proteins | sample TotcelFGM3001L10_FD_206780 | JGI IMG/M metagenome (GOLD analysis project Ga0351865, IMG submission 206780) | Enriched cells from coal bed in the Powder River Basin, Montana, United States - Total cells FGM rep2 HSBNCT.FGM.300.1.L10 ... | reverse complement strand
GCCGGATTGGTCAAAGTAATATGGAATGTTATGCTTTTCATGGAAATAGATGACCCCTTATTGTATAAACGTTCGCATGATGACATCGAAAGCTGACCCAAAACGGCCCGCCTGGAGGGTCTATATCCTTTGCTGTGCGGACGGCAGTTTTTACACCGGCGCGACCAATCGTCTCGAAAAAAGGATCTCGGATCATAATCGGGGGACGGCCTCCAAATACACGCGGTCCAGACGACCAGTGATCCTGCTGGCGACAAGTATTGAAATGAGCAGGGGTGAGGCCCTGCGCCTCGAGGTAAAAATAAAAAAAATGCCGAAAACAAAAAAAATTGCCGGTCTTCAGGCAGACGGTGCAGACACAAAAGCGCATGATGAAATCCCTGCGACTTGATAAAACCCCTTGTTCGAGACGACTTTCCTGCGGCGCCTCGCTGAAATCCAATCCATATATTGGACAATAATTTGAATTTCCCGCAGCAATGTTGGAGGCGTCCCCTGCGGGTACTCGCTAATTTGCCGTGCTGCACATACAGGGTCCGCACGGGGGCAATCGTTTTCGGGAAAATATACTTGACTTTATCTGCTGAATATTTAACCTTATGGTTAAACCGAACGGTTAAATCCCGCTCACGCGGGACGAGCGCTCATTCTCCGTGGCTTGCTGCGAGGGGGTTGATTATTGGGCCGGATGAAAGCGATCCCGACGGATTGCTTTTCTCAGGGATAGGAATTAAGTTATTAAAGATACGGATTCGACAACCCGGGTAATCGATATGGAAAAGCCAGGCAAAACGGCTGAAAAAATCATCAATGCGGCGCGGGCGGTATTCGCGGAGAAAGGTTACAGCGGGACGCACGTGGATGAAATTGCCGTGCGTGCCGGGGTCAACAAGGCGACGCTCTATTATCAGATCGGCGATAAAGACACCCTTTACGCCAATGTCATTCACCAGGTCTTAGGTAATATTGCCGAAGTCATTGCTGAAGGCGTGGGAAAGGCCACAAATCCTGCGGAAAAATTAAAAAGGTATATCAACTGCATCGCCGCGGCGGTTGATAAGAACCCCGAGCTGCCGGCGATTATGATGCGCGAGATGGCCGGAGGCGGCGCACATTTGCCCCGCGTAGTTGTGGAAGACATCGCCTCCGTCCTGACCATTCTTCTGGGAATCCTGGAGGAAGGAAGAAGAAAAGGAATTTTTGCGGAGGTATCGCCGTTTCTCATCCATATGATGATTATGGGCACGATCCTGTTTTATAAAAAAAGCGTGCCGATTAAGGATCAGCAGACGTGGCTTCCGGAAGCGCTCAAAGCCCGTGATCGGAAGCTCAAAGGCAGCTTGGGAGACGAAGTGGGGAGGCTTGTTCTCCGGGCGATCAAGAAGTAAAGATCCTGTCTTCATCTTCATCCGGAGGACGGCGTTAACGACGGCTTGATTCCGTAGCGACGCGCTCGGGCGGCTTGCACCCGCTGACCCGGCCTCACGCTCGCCTCGTGCTTTCCTCGCGTTCAGGATCGTTCATGATGGCATCGCAACATATCGGATAAGGGATAAGGGTCGCGGCACTCGTTCAGGGAGAAGGATTGTGAAAAAGAAAATCATCATTATCGTATTCGCGCTCACGTTTGTCGGTGTCGGGGTATTTGTTTACATCGGGCAGAATAACAGAAAGTCCGACGGTCTATTTTATTCCGGCACGATTGAAACGACGCAGGCCAAACTGTCTTTTCAGGTTCCCGGACGTGTTGCCGAGGTCAAAGTTCAGGAAGGCCAGCCGGTCGCAAAAAACCAGATCATTGCCTCGCTGGACCGGGCGGAATTCGAATCGCGCTATGAACAAGCCAGGGCCAATCTCGATCGCGCCGAGAAAACGAAACAGCAGTTGATCACGGCTCTGCAAATCAGCCAAAGAACTTTACCGGCGGAAGTCGCGAGGGCGCAGGCGGGCGTGAATAGCGCGCGGGATTCATTGGCCGACGCGGAAAAAAATTATCAGCGTTATGAGGAATTGTTCCGCCAAAGTGTGGTGACAGAGAAGGAACGCGATACGCTCAAGCTCGGCTACGATGTGGCCAAATCGCGGCTCGCGGAAAGCGAATCCTTGCTCAAGCTGGCTGAGGGCAATCTCGGGCGCATTGAGGCGGCCAAAGACGACATTACCACGGCCGGGGCGCAGATCGATGTGGCCCGAGCGGCGCTCAATCAGGCAGCGATCCAGCTTGGCTACACACAACTGATATCTCCGCAGGACGGCGTGGTCGTGAGCCGCAATATTGAAGCGGGTGAGACGGTGAATGTCGGAAGGGAAGTGATCACGGTTGCCGATCTTCGTCGCGTGGATTTGAAAATATTTGTTGACGAGACCGTCATCGGCCGGATCAAACCCGGCCAGAAAGCGGCAGTCAGCGTCGATACTTTTCCCGGCAAAACTTACGAGGGAACGGTTTCCTTTGTTTCGCCGGAAGGGGAGTTCACGCCCAAAATCATCCAGACGCAAAAAGAAAGAGTCAAGCTGGTTTATCTGGTGAAAATATCCATTGCCAATCCTCTCTATGAGCTGAAAGCGGGCATGCCGGCAGACGCCCGCCTGCATCCGTAAAGGGGGATGTCATGGCGGACCCATCCAATAAGCCTCATCCGGTTGTTGAAGTTAAAAACCTTTTTCTCTCGTTTAAGCAGGTGCAGGCGGTCAGAGATATTTCCTTCAGTGTGCCGGGCCAAAGTATTTTCGGTCTGGTCGGTTCCGACGGAGCCGGCAAATCCAGCGTTCTGAGGCTCATTGCCGGCATGATCAAACCCTCGCAGGGTGAAATCACGATTGCCGGGCTCAATTCCGCCAAAGCCCGGCAAAAAATCAAACATCTTATTGGTTACATGCCTCAGCGCTTCGGTCTTTATCCGGACCTGACCGTCGAGGAAAATATGGATTTCTTCATGGATGTGTTCGGCATTGGGCGTGCCGAGAGGAAAAAGCGCAAGGAAAAATATCTGGGGTTTTCCAACTTGCTGCCCTTTGTGGACAGGCTGGCCGGTGATCTTTCCGGCGGTATGAAACAAAAGCTCGGGCTGGCCTGCGTTTTAGTTCATGAACCCAAACTGCTGATTCTGGATGAGCCGACCAACGGCGTCGATCCGGTCTCCCGGCGGGAATTCTGGGATATCCTCGGGACGATGCGCCAGGAGGGCATGACACTCCTCATTTCGACGGCCTATCTGGACGAAGGTGAAAAATGCGATCAACTGGCTCTGATGCATTCCGGCGTCATTCTGGAGCAAAATGCGCCCGCCGTCATGCAGGGGGATTTCCCGTCGCTGGAGGCGGCCATTATTGCCCGGATCAAGGAAGTGGATAAGGAACTTGCCCATGACGCTTTCTCCATCTGACGCCATCGTGGTCTCCGAACTGGAAAAAAAATTCGGCGACTTCGTTGCCGTCAATAAAATCTCGTTTTCCGTTAAAAAGGGTGAAATCTTCGGGTTTCTGGGCGCGAACGGTTCCGGTAAGTCCACAACGATTCGCATGCTGTGCGGGATCATCACGCCGACATCCGGCAGCGGCCGGGTTGCCGGTTTCGACATGATCCGCGAGCCCGAAGATATCAAACAGGCCATCGGCTATATGTCGCAAAAGTTTTCATTGTATGAAGATCTGACGCCCTATGAAAACATCCGGTTTTATCTGGGCATTTACAGCGTTCCCCAAAATCAATGGCCGGAGCGCCTGGACTGGATATTGAACATGACGCGACTGAAGAACGTCCGCAACCGCCTGACCAGGGAATTGCCGCCGGGATGGCGTCAGCGGCTGGCGCTGGGTTGCGCGCTTTTGCATCAGCCGCAAATTCTGTTTCTGGATGAGCCGACGTCGGGTGTGGACCCGATTACGCGTGAGCATTTCTGGACATTTATCCGACAACTTGCCGGGCAGGGTATTACCGTTTTCGTCACGACGCATTATATGGATGAGGCGCGCTTTTGCGAGCGGATCGTCATGATCAATGCGGGCAACATTGTGGCGTCAGGCTCTCCTTCAGAAATTATTCGGGCAGTCTGTCCCGGTTCGTCCGACGCCGACTTGAATGATGCCTTCATCATGTTGATGAAAAGGACACAGGATTGAATCCCTTAAGATTAAAAGCCATTGTCCGCAAGGAATTATATCACCTGATCCGGGATTACCGCAGCCTGTATCTCGCCTTTGCCATTCCTCTGCTGTTGATCATCCTTTTCGGCTATGCGCTCAGTCTGGACGTCGATCATATCAAGACCGTCGTCGCGGATTACGACAAAACTGCGCTGAGCCGCGATTTTGTAGGCAAGCTTTCTGCGTCGCCTTACTTTGACATCGTAGCCGGCCTCGACTCATCGGGGCAGATAGCCGATTATCTCGATCATGGCGACGTTTCTGTGGCCATCGTCATTCCTCCCGATTTCACGAAAAATATCGGAGCGGATCGGGAAGCGCAGATGCAGGTGATCATCGACGGCAGTGATCCGATTTTTGCCGGCGCCGTACGCGGGTATTTAACCGCCTTCATCGAATCCTATAATTCGAAGCTGCTGGCGTCATTTCTCAACCGGCAGGGGCTGACGACCATCAAGCCTCCCGTGGACGGCCGGATCCGCATCTGGTTTAATGAGGATCTGGAGAGCCGCAACTTTATCCTTCCGGGAATGATCGCCATCATCATCATGATTGTCGGCGCCATGCTGACATCCCTGGTGATCGCGCGGGAATATGAAAGCGGCACGATGGAGACGATCAAGTCTCTGCCGATTCATGCGGGCGAATTGCTGCTGGGCAAGGCGATCCCTTACTTCTTTATCGGATTCGCCAATGTGCTCATTGCCATGCTCCTGGGGCAGGTTCTTTTCGGCGTCGTGATGAAGGGGAGTTTCTGGCTGATGATCCTGGCCACATCTCTATATCTGGTGTGCGCGGTTTCCCTGGGCCTCTTGATTTCATCCGTAACCAAGTCACAGCTGATGGCCAATCAGGCCGCGGTCATGCTGACCTATCTGCCGTCATTGCTTTTGTCGAATTTTGTTTTTCCGATTATCAATATGCCGATCGTGCTGCAATGGGTGACGTATCTTGTTCCCGCCAGATACTACATCGATATTCTGGTGGGCGTTTATCTGCGCGATATCGGGCTTAGCTATCTTGGCCCGGATATGGTGGTGTTGGGGTGCATGTGTCTGGTCATGATCGCACTTAATTACCTCATGCTGAAAAAGGAAGGTTTATGAACTGGCCGCGGATTCGGGAATTGGTGCGCAAGGAATTCATTCAGCTCTTGCGGGATAAACGCAATCGGGTGGTTCTCTTCGTCGCGCCGCTTATCCAAATGCTGGTTTTCGGCTATGTCGTCAACTACGATATCAGCAATATCCGTGTCGCGTTTGTGGATTATTCCCATACCCGGGAAAGTCGCGCTCTGGCGGATGCATTCGAGGGCAGCCGTATTTTTTCCATTACGCATACTTTAAGCGATGAACGAATGCTGGAGGATCTGCTCCTGCGAGGTCAGGTGGATATGGGGATAAAAATTGCCCCTGACTTTGCAGCCGTCATCCGTCAGGGAGAAACGGCCGCCGTCCAGATTATCGCGGACGGCTCCATGAGCAATATGGCATCGCTCAGGATGGCTTACACGGGCAGCGTCCTGGAGAAGTTCAACCGGGAAACGCTCCGTGAACTCCATCCGCAGCCGATGAGCTACGGCCGGATCGACGCGCGCCTGCGCACCTGGTATAACCCCAATATCGAGAGCCAGTATTTCTTTGTGCCCGGCATTGTGGCGTTTGTCATTATGCTGATTTCCCTGCTTTTGACATCGATTGCCATAATTCGGGAAAAAGAAGCGGGCACCATGGAGCAGCTCATCGTGACGCCCCTGAAAGCCTATGAATTGATCCTCGGGAAAACGATTCCCTACATTATCATTTCACTGATCCAGTTGACGGCGGTTATTGTCATCGCCATCACCTGGTTTGAAATACCGCTGGCGGGAAGCATCCCGCTATTGCTCTTTGCCGCCTGCCTGTTTCTGCTTTCCACCCTGGGCATCGGTCTGTTTATATCGACCATATCCGCAACGCAGCAGCAGGCAATGATGACAACGTTCTTCTTTATCCTTCCTTTCTTCATGCTCAGCGGCTTTGTTTTCCCTATTGCCAATATGCCGGTTGTTGTCCAGTGGCTGACCTATCTTAATCCGCTGCGGTATTTCCTCGTGATCCTGCGGGGCATCTTTCTGAAAGGTGTCGGGATGGATGTCCTCTGGTCTGAGTATCTCTACCTGGCCGTTCTGGGAATCATCGTCTTTTCAGGTGCAATTGCCCGCTTTAAAAAACGGCTGGATTAGGGTATGAGAAGGTACAAGGTGCAAGGTACAAGGCACAAGATGCAAGGATAAGGCATGCTGAAGGTTATTGATGATGAAAAACTGATCCGGAAATATGCAAAACTTTTTGCCCGGAGGTTCAAACCGTTTACGGATGAGTCCATCAAAGTAAAACTGGGGCATCAGGGGGCCAGTTTCACGGCGAAGGTTTCGTGGTCCAAAAAACTGGGCCTCTGGATATTTTCCCAGGCGACGAAAGAAGTCCGCTACTGGAATGCATTCGGCCGGGGCAAGCCGCAGGTAGGCGGTCATCTGCCGATCACGGCCGAAATCAATTTCCCGTGGGCGGGTATTGACCGCAAAACCGGCGCGGCGTTTGCACGGGATGCCTGGGACCGTATTTACGTCATTCACCGCGGCAAAATCGGCGGCGGTAAAAAGGGAATCGGCAAGTCCCTGTTTGAAGAATACTATCGGGGCGTCTGGGCCTGGATGGATGACGGCGACGCCCTGTCACAGGTTGCGGTTGTCGGTGCCCTCACGAGCAGCCGCTTTGCCCTGCAGACGGCTCAGTTCGTAGCGAAGATCGAACGGCTGAAATCAACAGCCGCCTTATCCCCGCAGACATGGCTCAATTTTTCAGAAGTCTCTTTTCATGAAGAACTGGTCGGAAACCCGCCTCCGCTGCCGTCCGATTACGTGACCGGTGCCTGCGATCGAAACCTGGTCATCAGTCATCTGGCTCAACTTCTTGAACGCTGGAAATTCAAAGTCGGCAATGATGTGAACCATGAGTTGTTTCTTATCCACCCCGTCACGGGCAGACTATCTCACGTACTGGCGGTTTTGGCCTGCGGCGAAGAGAGTCACGTCATGTCGGCGGCCGCGAAATTGCTTCTGCAGCAAGCCGCCGAAGCCGATCATCCGACCGCTGTTCTCCTCATGCCGGAAGAGGCAATGAATCTCTATATTCAGCAACTGCAGCGGCTTCACATCGACGTACTGGGCTACCGGCTGGAGGGTGAGCGAATCATATTTCCGGATCTGGGGAAAATCAGGCTTGACCAGAATTCTTGATTGTAAAGACGTCGCTAAAAAAAGTAAAATGTCAATTTTCCAGAGGATCCACAGTCCATCAGACTTCAACGGAAAGGGGAAACCATGACCACGGAACGAAGAAAGCGCACCAGAGTTCCCGTCTGCTTTGACCTGAATATTGTTGTCGGGGGCAGAAAAATAAAGGTACAGACTCAAAACATCAGCATGACCGGTGTCAGTTTCAGAAGCCCTGAACCGTTTACGGTGAATGACAGATGTAAAATCCATCTGCGTCTCGATAAAGAGATTCAACTGGAGATTAAAGCAAAGATTCTTAGGTCCTGTGAAGAGGAAACGATCGCCTCCTTCATGGAGATGGATGAAGATAGTTTTTATCACTTAAAGAGGCTTCTCCAGTATAACGCAGCCGATTCCGATCAAATTGAAAAAGAATTGGGAAAGCCTGCCTTTCCTTAGACGGCCGGCACCGAACAAATGATCTTTGTCAGGATGTGGAATGCAGGTAAGCCGTCTCAGGGAGTCGATTCCGGGCAGTTCGCGTGGAGCAGATGACGGCGGATGGATCTTCGGATGATAAAAAAACCGGCGGCCTGTGTCTCCAGACCGCCGGAAAAATCAAAATGCTTCGCCAGGAATTATTCGATGGGGCCGAATTTGGATTGGAAGCGAACCATATTGGCTCTGCTCTTGGAGATCTTCTTGATATTCTCCCATTCCTTATCACTCTTAATCCACCAGAAATATTGATTCGGCTCCGTCAACTGACCGTTTTTGATCATTTGGACGGAACCGTTGATCAGGAGCCTTCCGTTATCGCTGATGCCGAATATTTCCGTCGGGATCCGATCGCCCAAAATGGGCAGCGCTTTGGCGAATGAAGCGCGGATGGCGCGCACGTCGGTCGTCGTGCCGGCGGCTTCAATCGCTTTGGACAGGGCAATCGTTGCGCCGTAATTTCGATAGCATTCCGACGTCACGATCCGTTTATAGGTGCTCTGAAATTTCTTTATAAACGAAGCGGTCACGGGAACGGGGACGCTCGGGGGAGCGGCGACGCCGATCGTATTATGCATCAGTTTGTAGCCTTTCAGCAGGTTGCCCATGTAATCAAGTTTCGCCTGGTCGATGCAGATGAATCCGCCTTTGAAGCCCATGCTGCGTGCCTGTTCGATGACCAGGGCGGTTGTTGCGGAAGGACCGCCGATCAGCATCGCATCCGGCCTGGTGCCCAGGGCTGCGGTGAGCGGTGCGGAAAAATCCGTTTCCGTATAGTAGTTGGCTGGTTTGTCCGTCGTGATGACTCCGCCGGATTTCTCCCATCGGTCTCGGAAAGCCACGCGCCATTCTTCACCATAACCGCCGGTGGTACAGACCATTGCTATTTTTTTCCAGCCTTCTTTCTGGGCCAGCTCGATAAACTGCTGAACGTAGACCAGGAAGTTGGGGGCTGTTGTGCCGATGAGCAGTTTGTTGCCGAGCTGTGTAACCTTGGGCGTGCTCGTGTAAGCCATGAGAAGAAATTCATTGCCCTTTTCTTCGTTGATTTTGGCCATGGCCGCGAGCGTCGTGAACACACCGTTATAAACGGCGATGGCGCCGCTGTTCTTGAGCCGTCTTGCATTGTTGACGGCCGCCGTCGGGTCGGTGCGGTCATCCAGTTTTTCCAGTCTGAGATTATGCTTTTTGCCCTTCACCGTGATGCCGCCGGCGGCGTTGATTTCGTTCACCGCCATGTCAACTCCGTAAAGCATATCCTGGCCATACTCGGCAGCCGGTCCGCTTAAGGGCCCTGAAAAGCCGATGACGATATCCTGGGCTCGGGCAATGAACGTCCATGACATGACAAGACAAACAGCCGATAAAACGATAATACCTTTCCAATGCTTCATCTTTTTCCTCCTCCTCTTTTGTTTAGTATCCCTTGCTTCAATATTTTGAAAATTGAATAATAAAGCCCGGAGCGTAGGTGTCACGCTGCCAAGACAAAGCGGGTGGAACAAAATCAGCTTCGTTGATCTGTAAATCGTCTTTAAAATATAATTAGTTTAACTACTTACAGCACAATATTCTATTTACGTTTGTGATGGCAGTATAGGAAAAACAAGAATGCCTGTCAATTGAATAAATACAAAAGGGGAAATTAATTTCACAAAGCGGTCTTCATCGCCTCATGCAAGCGGGCGGCGCGCAGGCAAAAAGCTTCCAATTTCGCATTGATAATCTGCGGGAAGGGCGATCCATCGCTTTCAATGGAAAGAAAGGGCAATTCGTCAAAGTCCGACAAGGTTTTGCTGAGGTTTGCATTGTCAGGATCACTGGCGACTTTGGTTTCGCGGTGCATGGCTTCGTTTAATATGGACTCCGCAAGACGGCTGGGCATGCAGCCGAAGGGACCAATGGAAATGACGCCGCAGACCGAGGTCGCGATTTCGCGGATGGCGCTCCCGATGGTGAGGATTGCTTCGCCCGTCAGTTGCGGCGATATAAAAGGCAGGGCATGCCGGATGACATCGCTAACATCGACCGGATGGGAGAGAACAAGGCCCGAAGCGCTCATGACGGCATGCAGTTTTCTTGTGTAGTGTTCCACATATTTTTCAATCAGCAGGAATCTCAGCCGCCCCAGGATAGAGAAATCATGCCGGACGAGGTTCTTTTTGACCAGATAGTCCGTATAGAGGATCCATTCGCCAACCGGCGAACAGATCACGGCGAATCCCTTTTCGGCGAGCTTTTCCGTCAGATGTTGCCTCGACAGGTTGTCCCGCCTGACGAATATTTCTCCTACCAGAGCAACCACGGGCATGTCCTTCCGGGGACGACCGACGCCGGGGATGGCTTTCAGACGGGCGAGGCTTTTCGAGAGCTCAGTCGTCAGGATTTTGAAATCGGTCTGCGTGAGTGCGCCAATGAGCGTTGCCGCCTCATCCTCGAATATGCGCATCGCCAGCCGGCGATCGTCCGCCTTCACCAGGATTAGCGAGCGGATATCTTCCAGGGTGTCGGAAATGACGGCCGCCCACCAGGTGCGCAGACGGAAAAAACCGTCCAGTCCGGCGTAGGAATTTTCGGAGGTGATGGACAGGATGGCGACATCGGGAATCTTCATCCGCTTAATCAGATCTTCCAGAAAGATGGCGTATTGACCGAAACGGCACGGGCCTGTTCCGGTCGGCATAAAATAGGCGACGATCTCTCGGGGCTTCCGCAGGTGTTGAACATAATGGATGAGCGATCCGGTGGTCAGAATCAACGGCAGGCATTCTTTGCAGGACGTATGCGCCCGTCCGATTTTCAAGATGTGTTCATCCGCCGCAGGATGGACAAAAGTCCGGAACCCTTCGCTCGCAAAGACTGCGGCCAGCATCTGCGCGCCGATTTGTCCCATGGACGGGAAAAGGACCGTGACGCGCGGATGGGCAAGCGGCAGAGACTCACCGTCGGACGTCGTTATCGAAGCGGCGGCGCCGTCGAACGTCGTTTTTGCCGGCAGGAAACTTTTCGCCCCGTTGGGCAGGGCCCTGTCCACCGGCAATTGCCGATACGCGGCGATAACGTCGAGAAAGGCTTCAATACGGGTCTCCAGACCGGCGCCGGCTGTGTGGCTGTCCAACTCGAGCGTCAGCGACGGCTTGTCGCCCATGATGTCCCGGAAGTAGGTTATCAGGAAAGAATCGGGGCCGCAGGAAAAATTGGTGATGTAGACGCCGAAAAGCCGGGGATGCTTTTTAACGAACGCAGCCGCTTTCATGATTTGTTGACCGGTTCCCCAATACATGTGGGCCTTGTTCTGTTCATGCGCAAGCGGCAGAAAATCGAGCGGAATGACGCGGCAGCCCCGGGACGCAAACATGCGGGGGATCCCTTTGTTGGCTTCGGAGGCCATCCCGGAATAGGGGCGTCCAAAAATCACCAGGGCCATGTCATCGGGATTTTTTTCAAGGTCGGCAAGTACGCTCTGCCCTGATTCCTGCATTTGGGCAAAACAGGTTTGCTGCTTGTGTAGAGCCTTTCGAAAGGCTTCCTTCATTTGTGCTTTGCCTGCGCCCATCTTTTTCGCGACCGCCGCGAGCGGTTTCTCCATCGCCTCCAATCCCTCCGTGAGATCGATGAGCGGCGTCAGTATCTTTGTCCCCGACTGTTTCATGTCGGTGAGCCTGCGTCGAAAGCTGCTTTGCAGGTAAAAGGTTTCTCCCTGGACGAACGGGCAGACCTGAGACTCCGTGGATCCGCCGGCAATGGGCAGCGCCTTCACGTGCGGCAGAAAAATGTAATCGAATCGCCTGCGGTGATTCAGAAGCTCTCCGAAAAAGCCGTGGGCCAGTTCCGCGGGATAACAGAAACTCGCCTCTTTTTCGTCGATAGCCGACTGCGTGCACGTATCCGCCAGGACGGGTTCATACCCGAGTTCGGTGAAAAACGTTGAATACAGGGGATAGTAGGTATGGGTGAGAAAACTGCGGTTAAGTCCGACGCATCCGCGGCACGAACGGACCGCCGGGCCCCGGCCCGCGGCATATTTCTCGAAGACCAGCTCCTGCCGGGCCGCGACGGCATCGAGCGTCCGTGAATCATGCTTAATGCCGTGCTGCAGATTATAGTATTTGTTGCACGCGCCGCCGAATGGATATTTCTTCCCGTCCATTTCCATGATGGAGATTGCGCAGCGGCGGTCGCAGTTTTCCGGCGAGCCTTTGCAGATGAAGGACTTGCCGCGGTGAACGTCGCGGCGGATCAGCTCTTCAAGATCAAAGGAGGAAGCGTCCATCCTTCCGCCTTCGATCTTCTTCTTAACGGCCAGCGCTGCGCCGTATGCCCCCATGAGTCCCGGTTCCGGCGGAACGGTGATGGAGCTGCCGGTGAGTGCGGCCATGGCCAGCGGGACGGCCCTGTTATAACAGACGCCGCCCTGCATGAAGATCTTTTTGCCCACGGGCCGGTTGCCTTTTACGCGATTGGCGTAATTCATACAAACGGAGTAGACGAGGCCGGCCAGGATGTCTTCGCGCGCCCGGCCTTCGGCGATAGCGTTCTTCATGTCCGAAGAAATAAATGCGGCACACTGGTCATTGAAGTTGGGCGGGCGCGCGCCCGTTAGAGCAAGTGCCGCGATGTCTTCCATCGGTACGCCCAGTGTTTCGAGGGCGGATTCCTCGAGAAACGAGCCGGTGCCCGCCGAGCAGGCCTCGTTCATTGCGTAGTCGGAAGCAACTGAACTCACGAGAAATGTGTACTTGGCGTCCTGGCCGCCGATTTCGAAAATCGTATCCACCTCCGGATCGAAGTGGGCGGCGGCCGTTGCATGCGCGATGATTTCATTCATGACGCCGAGCGTCTGGGCATGCAGGCCGGCAATCTGGCGGCCCGACCCGCACATTCCGACGGCTTCGATGGCGACGGAGGCGGGATCGGTGCAGCGACGGATCTGTGCTAAAATTGATCGGTAACAGTTTCTGGCTGCGCCGGTCGGATCGCCGTTGGTGCGCAGATAACAGTCGGCAAGCAGTGCATCATCGCGCTTGCGGATCAGCACGGCTTTGGTGGTGGTCGAACCGACATCCAGCCCCAGGATGCAGACATCGCCGCCCTTTACGCTCGCGCGGCTCAGGGTTTTAAATTCCACGCGATTGAGGAAATCGGCAAGCGGCGGATGCGTTTCAAACGCTTCAGAATCGCACTTGACAAGTTGATGCATGTGAACCGGTTGTGTTTCGTTTTCACAGGCCCAGAGTGCTGCGCCCAGCGCTTCGAAATACGGCGCTTCGGCGGGTACGATCAACCCTTCGATATCCCGCCGCAAATATTCAACCATCATCGCATTGCGGGCTGCCCCGCCGGTTATCATAATGTGTTTGCGGGGTATTTTTTTAAGGAGTTCCAGAATTTTGCCGGCCATCATTTTGCACAGACCGGCCGTGACATTTGCTTTGGGAATGCCTTTGTTGGTGGCATGCGTGCAATCCGATTTACAAAAGACCGAACAGCGGCCCGATACTGCGTGAGGTTCCTCCGTTGTCGCAAAACCGGCCGCCTCGTCCAGGCTCACGTTCATACGCCTGAGTTGCTGCAGAAAGAACTCGCCGGTGCCCGAGGCGCATTTGTTGCCGGTCAGAACGTTGGAAATCTGTCCCCGCCGGTTCATCACGTAAGCCATGAACGTCTCACCGCCGGCGGATACGACGGCGGGACAGAACAAATCCGGCGGCCGAAGATAACGATAAGCGTATTCGACGGCCTGCGGTTCGGAAATGGAGGTGACATTTAAAAGCTCGCGGAATTTGCGGCCCGTGGCCGCAATCCGGTTAAAAGAGGGAAGATCATAAGAAGCCAGAGCGTCGTGCAGCGTTTTGTGGGGATTCCCCTCATGCGGCCGGACCGAGTGGGAGTCAATGCAAATCCGGCCGTTTTGCCGATGCAATTCGGCGATCGAGACGGTCGATGCACCCAGACAAATTCCTAAAGCTTTCATGAGAGAGGGATCCCTTGGGGTTTTCTTTTCACCATTTTTTTGACATCGGTTGACGTCTGATCCGGTGCGTCGGGTAAATTAATATTGTGCCGAACTATCAAGTTAAAGTAAATTTAGTCAAGCGTTAAATAAATCTGTTACATTTTTCAAAGTCGCTTTCACGCCGATGCTGCATTCCCGTCCGTAACTTTTTATAAATATTTGCTTGTAAAGGTCATGGATATTTGATTAATAATTCAAGTGGAATTTGAGGCTGTCAATGACGAGTCATAGAGCCTGAGACCCCGTCCAGACCGCAGGCTCTTTGATCGGCGATGACAGGTTCTACCGGATGTAACCGGCAACATGCCCAAGTATATCAGGTATGGTGTCGTAACGGCTAAAAGTCATGGGGATGCCATGGAATATTACCGACAGGCCAAAGAAGCCAATAAACCCTTCTCATTCATTATGACGGATTTGACGATGCGTGGCGACGAGGGGAGAAAAATCACGACCCATTCGGTGGAAAGAAACATATCCGGAAGTGAAGCTATGATTTCCGGCGGCTGCATGAGCGATGGGGTCATTGAAGAATACTGGCAATATGGCTTTGTCGGGGCAATGGTCGGAGCCTTACCCGCTTCAAGAATTGAAGAGTTCTCCGGGGAAAATCCCGGCGGGTGACAGGCGTTCGAAAAACGTAAGGGGAAATCTATGGGCGAAGGTATAAGTGATTACACAAAAAACGTCGTTGATTTGAGACGCCATATGTGGATGGAAGGGATCGAAGTGGAATTGCGCCGGCTGATCTGGCAAATTGCTGTGGTCGGCAAGTACATTTCCGCCAAAATTCACGAGTCCAACCGCAAGCTGGCCGGTTTCAAGAATATTTACGGTGAAGAACAATTGGCGCTGGATCGTGTTTCCGACGACATCCTGAAGAATAAACTGCAGAGCTCCGGATTTGTGAGTCACTATGCGTCCGAAGAGCTCGAAGATATCGTTGCCATCGGCAATGGCCGGGAGCAATACATTGTGACGGCCGATCCGCTGGACGGCTCGTCGCTTGTGGATACCAATCTGGCCATCGGCACCATCATCGGCATCCACCGGAAATCCATCTTTGATTGCGGACGAAACTCGATGGTGGCGGCCCTTTATATTACTTACGGCCCGTTGATCACAATGATCTATTCGGCCGGGAAAGGCGCTCATGAGTTTGTTCTCGATCGGGAGGGAGAATACGTTCTGTCCGAAGAGAAGATCAGGCTCAAGGAGAAAGGCTCCATCTTTTCACCCGGCGGTCTGCGCAAGGACTGGACGGATGCCCACTTGAAGTTTATTGAAAAACTGGAACAGGACGGTTACAAGCTGCGTTACAGCGGCGGCTTTGTTCCCGACATCAATCAGGTGATCATCAAGCGGGGTGGTTTGTTTACGTATCCCGCGCTGAAGAAATCGCCTCAAGGGAAACTGCGCTTGCTGTTTGAGCTGCAGCCGATGGCTTTTATTGTGGAACAGGCCGGCGGTAAGGCCACGGACGGGAAGGAAGATATTCTTGCTGTGCAGGTGACATCGGTTAATCAGCGTTCGCCGATTTATATCGGCTCAGCGGCGGAAGTGACGATGGCGGGACAATTCCTGTCGCAATAATTACAGATGATAAGGAGCAGCCATGATTTACGAAAACAAGGATCAATTGAAAAAAGGATGCGAAAACGTACTGGCCATCGATGGCGATGATGTCCGCGTTTTGGATGAAGGCCGGTTTCAGAGTAAAGTGATTGACGATTTGATTTATACCGTCGTATTCAGCCCTGATCCGGGTACGAAAGATGCGGCGGCTTTTCTGATTCGCCGGGGAGCGGCGGCGCTGGGGATTATGTCCGCGTCGATTCAAGCACTCTATGAGGCGATGGGCCGCAAGGAAGTGGGCGGTTTCACCGTTCCGGCGATCAATCTCCGCGGCATCGCCTATGATGCCGCCCAGGCCGTCTTCCGCGCCGCACTGAAAGGGAATGTGGGACCGGTCCTCTTTGAAATCGCCCGTTCGGAAATCGACTATACGAAGCAGCGGCCGCAGGAATATACCTGTGCCATTACGGCGGCGGCGGTCAAAACCGGCTGGCGCGGTCCGGTTTTTCTGCAGGGCGATCACTTTCAGATGAACGCCAAGAAGTTTGCCGCGGATGCGGACAAAGAAACACAGACGGTCAAGAATCTGATCTGGGAAGCCATCGAAGGAGGATTTTACAACATCGACATCGACACCTCCACGCTGGTCGACTTATCCAAGCCCACGGTCAAAGATCAGCAACGGACGAATTTTTCACTGGCGGCGGAACTTACCACCATGATCCGCGATCTGGAGCCGGAAGGCATTACGATCTCCGTTGGCGGCGAGATCGGTGAGGTCGGCGGTAAAAACAGCACTGTGGAGGAGCTGCAGGTTTTCATGGACGGCTATCTGGAAGAGCTGAAAAAGCGCGGCGACGCTTTCAAAGGCATCAGCAAGATCAGCGTGCAGACCGGAACGACGCACGGCGGCATTCCGCTGGCCGACGGCACGGTGGCAAAAGTCAAAATTGATTTTGATGTTTTGGAGAAATTATCGGAGACCTCGCGAACACAGTACGGCCTGTCCGGCGCCGTTCAGCATGGCGCGTCCACGCTGCCGGATGAAGCGTTTGACCGTTTTCCCGCCACCGGCACCGCCGAGATTCACCTGGCAACCGGCTTTCAGAATATCATTTTCGACAGCAAAAATTTCCCGGCCCAGCTCAGGGCAAAAATTTATGATCATCTGAAGTCCGATCTGAAAGGCGAATGGAAGGAAAAGGACACGGAGGAACAGTTCATTTATAAAACCCGTAAGAAAGGGTTCGGCCCGTTCAAACTGGAATTATGGCATCTGCCGGCGGATATCCGTGCGGGCATCTGCGCGGAGCTGGAGCGTCAGTTTGCCTTCCTGTTCGATAAACTCAAAGTTAACGGAACAAGGGCCGTCATGGATAAATATATTCAGCTGATTGACGTCCCGCTGAAAATGCCTGCGGCCCTGAAAGGCTGATAGAAAATCCATCGCCCAGGATGGTTCAAAGCGAGCAAATGAATATGAAAGCGGCTGTACTGGATGACATAACGAGCATTCGTGAAAATCCGCAGCCGCTTTCTTTTGTGGATCTGCCCATACCGGTTCCCGGGGAGAAACAAATTCTGGTGCGAATCACCGCCTGCGGCGTCTGCCACACGGAGCTCGATGAAATCGAGGGCCGGACCCCGCCTGCTTCCTTCCCTTTTATTTTAGGACATCAGATTGTCGGCGTGGTTGAAAAGCGCGGCTGTGAGGCCGGGAAGTTTTCCATAGGCCAGAGAGTAGGCATCGGCTGGATCGGGCAGGCCTGCGGAAAATGCCGGTACTGTCTTGGCGGGCAGGAAAACATGTGCCCGGATTTCAAAGCGACCGGCCGGGACATCCCCGGCGGTTACGCAGAGTATGTTGCCGTTTTCGAGGATTTTGCTTTCTCTATTCCGGCCGCATTTTCCGATAGTCAGGCTGCCCCGCTTTTATGTGCGGGCGCCGTCGGTTACCGCTCGCTTCGCCTGACGGGGCTTCGTAACGGCGAGCCGCTGGGGCTCACGGGCTTCGGCGCTTCGGCCCATCTCGTTTTGCAGCTTTCTCGCCACCTTTACCCGGATTCCGCGATCTTTGTTTTTGCCCGTTCCGAGCTGGAGCGCAATTTTGCGCTGTCTCTCGGCGCAAGCTGGGCGGGGGATACCGCTTTGCGCAGCCCGCAAAAACTTGCGGCAATTATCGATACGACGCCTGCCTGGAAGCCTGTTGTGAAAGCTCTGGAAAATCTTGCACCGGGAGGACGGCTGGTGGTGAACGCCATCCGCAAAGAAGAAATGGATAAAAATCAACTGCTGCACATCGACTACCCGCTGCATCTGTGGCAGGAAAAAGAGGTCAAAAGCGTGGCGAACGTAGCCAGACGGGATATTTACGAATTTCTGGAACTCGCCTCGCGTATTCCCATTCTACCGGATGTGGAAGAATATCCATTTGCCGACGCCAACCGGGCGCTCGCCGAACTGAAAGCAGGGATGATCCGCGGTGCGAAAGTTCTGATCATGGATTACAGCCCGCATCAAGAGACACGAAATACGAGATAAGAATGATGAGATCGCTCTCACCCTTGGGCCTGCCAGCCTGCCACATACTCCTATGATTTTATGGACGGGGCGGCCTCATCGTGCCGCCAGCTTCCGGCGATCCCCAGCTTTGACCGTCAAATCGAAGTGGCACAGGGCAATGCCCATATCAATCTCCTGCAGAGAAACATTCCGCAGATGCCGATAACGATGGCGCGCGACAGATAGAATAAAAAAGCCTTCCGGTCTTTATCGTAGACGATTCGCCAGGGCTGCTTGTTGGATGCCGACGGCGCCAGGCGGATATTTTCCAGCGCTTCACGGTAAATGCCGGCCTCCCCGGGAGAGAGCGGCGATTCGGCGTTGTCCGTGAAAAAAAGCTCGCTCCACGGCAGACGATGGTCGGAGCCGGCAAAGCCGCGCATGAGCCTTTCCGTCAAGCTTCTGCGGGACGCGGCGTAGCCGATGGGGCTGACCGTGGGCAGGAGCTCGTTGCGCCGCATTCCTGAAGCGCGGCCAAAGGCGCTGATCGCAAATGTGCCGCCCATCCAGCAGGTGTTTAAACCCAATTCGGTGGCCGTGAGGATCAGCTTTTCGGTGCAGTATCCATAATCCTCCGGTGCCATCGGCGCCGGGATGATCATGCCGGCTAGGTACAGGCGTGCGTTTTTGATCACGCCGTAAGTTCCCAGCGTTTTCCATTCTTTGGCCGCGAGCGCGTCCATCGCAATCAGAGCAAAACGCGGCCTGTTCCCGAAGGGACCGCTTCTAGGCGCACTTACCGCCTCCCGAAACGCTTTCAAAACGTCATCATTGACAGGATCGTCGGAGTATGACCGGCAGGAATAGCGTTTGCGAATGGTTTCTGATATCGATGTCATGAAACCTCCTTAAAAATATGATTGGCAAAACGCCGCGGCTATTTTATACTAATCGTATAGAATTTCATACCAAATCATGGGAACGGGTGAGGGGTAAAGATGAAGTTGACGACTGTGAAACAAATGCGCGGGATGGATCGATATGCCGCTCTATCGCTGGGGATTACCGAAGAGCTCCTGATGGAAAACGCGGCGCTCGCATCGGTTGGGCTGTTGCAGAGGGAGTTGGGGATTCCGGGCAGGAAATTTGTGATTTTTTGCGGAGCCGGAAACAATGGAGGCGACGGGTTGGCCGTTGCGCGCCTCCTCACCTCGGCGGGCGGCCGGGTCAAAGTTTTTCTCACGGCCTCGCCTAAGAAATACAGCGGAGCGGCCAAGGCCAACTACGACATTTTGTGCAACCTGGAGGGGGATATTCACCTGCTGACCCTCGTCGATGAGGCCAGAGTCGATACCCTGCATTGCGATGCCGTCGTCGATGCCATCTTCGGCACGGGATTGGATCGGGAAGTCAGGGGGCTGGCCTGCGACGTGATTCATCTGATCAACGAATGCCAGCGGCCGGTGTTGAGTCTGGATATTCCATCGGGCATTTCCGGCGACACGGGACAGGTGATGGGCGCTGCGGTGAGAGCGACCTTTACCGTCACGTTCGGCTTGCCGAAAATCGGCAACCTCCTTTATCCCGGCTATGAGCATTGCGGGGTGCTGGCCGTGACGCACATTTCATTTCCGCCGGCGCTGTGTAACCGCGATGAACTGACGATCGAAACCAATGAGCGGGTTTTTTTGCCTCCGAGGCTGGCGGAAGCATACAAAGGTGCCATGGGGGATGTTCTGTTCATTGCCGGCGGCGCCAACTACTTCGGTGCGCCTTATTTTTCCGCGATGGCTTTTCTGAAGGCGGGCGGGGGCTATGCGAGGCTTGCAGCACCTGCGTCGATTATCCCGTTTGTCGCTCAGTCCGGCCGGGAAATTGTTTTTCTGCCTCAGCGGGAGACCGCCTCATTCAGCCTGTCGCTTAAGGCCAAACCCGAATTGCTGGCCCTTGCGGAAAAGGCCGATATGGTGGTTATCGGTCCCGGCCTGTCCCTGCAGGATGAAACGACAAAGCTGGTCCGGGAACTGGCCTCCGTCATTTCCCGGCCGCTGCTCATCGACGGCGACGGCTTAACGGCCATTGCCGAGCGTCCGGAAATACTGCTCAAAAGGAAGGCGGCGACTATCCTGACGCCTCACGCGGGAGAAATGGCGCGCCTGACGCGCAAGACTGTGGCCGAGGTGAATGCCGATAAAATCGGCGTTTTGAGGGACACAGCCGAAAAGGTGCATGCGTCGGTTGTTCTGAAGGGCGCACATTCCCTGGTGGGCCTTGCAGACGGCCGGGTGTATGTGAATTTGAGCGGCAACCCGGGCATGGCGACGGCCGGCAGCGGCGACGTTCTCACCGGTTGCATTGCGGCGATGCACGGTCTCGGTTTGAGCCCGGAGATGGCGACGCGCAAAGGCGTCTTCCTGCATGGCTATGCGGGCGATCTGGCGGCAGCCCAAAAAGGCCAGGACGGCATCATTGCATCGGATATTCTGGAGCATCTGCCGCAAGCCTTGAAGGAAGATCGGGCGGGAACGATCGAAAGAAAATATTTTGCTCCGCCGCTGCTATAGCTCTGGGGCGAACCGATCTCCCGTGATTGGGGAGGCGAGCAACCGATCCATTCGCGCGTCTTCATGATGCGGCCCGGTCTCACGGGATCTTTCCCGGAGAGTCAATATTTTGAAAGAAGGATAAGACATGAAAGTTCTGGCGTTTAATGGAAGTCCGAGAAAAAACGGCAATACGGAAATCCTCATCAGCCACGTGTTTTCCGAGCTTGAAAAAGAAGGGGTGAAAACCGAAGCGGTTCAACTGTCCCGAATGAGTATCCACGGATGTATCGCCTGTTATAAATGTTTTGAAAACCGGGATGGCCGCTGCGGGGTTAAAGACGATTCCGCCAATGAATATATCGAAAAGATGACGGGCGCGAGCGGGATTATCCTGGCTTCGCCCGTTTATTTTGCCGATATGACGGCCGAGATGAAGGCGCTGATCGACCGCGCCGGGTTCGTATCGATGGCCAACGGCGGACTTTACAAAAATAAAATCGGTGCTTCCATTGCCGTTCTGCGGCGGACGGGCGGCATCCACACGATTGATTCGCTGAATCATTTTTTTCTCGCTGGCCAGATGATCATCGCGGGACGGGCAATCGGCATCGGCCGGAATGTCGGAGATGTTCAGAGCGACGAAGAAGGCGTTCAGATGGCGAAGACTCTCGGCCAGCGGATGGCCTGGCTTCTTAAAAAAGTTTTGGGATAAGATCAGTATATTGAGGGGGTGCCGAACCTATGAAAGATGATCGTCAACCGGAAGCCATCTTGAAGCTCGCCAGACAATTCATGGAAAGCCGGATTCTTCTCACCGCGGCCGAGTTGAATCTTTTTACCTTGCTTGACGACGGGCCATCAACCGCCGAAGGTCTGGCCGGCCGACTGCATGCCGATTTGCGGGGTCTGACAATTCTTCTCGATGCTCTGGCTGCGATGGATTTGATTATCAAACAGGAAGACAATACCTATCTCACGACGGTCGACGCTGCCGCTTTCCTGAGCGATAAGAGCCCGCGGTCGGTCCTGCCGATGGTTCTCCACGCGGTGCACCTTTGGGAAAGCTGGTCGGGTCTGACCGACAAAATCAGGCCGGCACAATCAATGGAAACGGAGTCGTCCGTAGCCCGGAATGCCGATGAACTCCAGGCCTTTATCGGGGCGATGCATGTCATCGGAGTGCCGCTGGCGCAAAAGATTGTTACGGCCGTCGGGCCGGGCAAGGCAAAAAACCTTATCGACATAGGCGGCGCCTCCGGGACATATGCAATCGCCTTTCTTCGGGCTGCTCCGGAAATGACGGCGACGCTTTTTGACAGGCCTGCGGTCATTCCCATTGCCCGCGAGCGATTGGCTGAGTCCGGAATGCTCAGCCGCGTCCGTCTCGTGGCCGGTGATTTTTACCGAGATGAGCTGCCCGGCGGACACGATTTGGCGATGCTATCCGCCATCATTCACCAGAACAGCCCGGCCCAAAACGTTGAACTGTTCCAAAAGGTGCACCGCGCACTGGTATCCGGGGGACGGGTGATCATCCGCGACCATGTCATGGACCCTCTCCGCACCCGGCCGAAAGCGGGGGCAATTTTTGCCGTCAATATGCTCGTGAATACGAAGGGAGGTTCCACCTACACCTTCGCTGAAATGAGAAAAGGCCTCGAAGAGGCCGGTTTTATCAAGGTGAGAATGCTGGGCGTAGGCGAGCAAATGGATGCGCTGGTCGAAGCCTTCAAACCGTGATCCGCTGCCCGTGAAACGATAAATATCTGGGCAGATGGCTGCAAAACAATGTTGAAAGAGACAGCTCCGTTTTCGTCTACTATTCCGGACACGGTGCGCCGAATCCGAATACGGGAGACGCCTATCTTGTGCCCTATGACGGTGACCCGTCCTTCATCGCTGATCCGGCGGCAAACGGGAAATAATTAAATTCAGCCGGGGTAGGCTGATCACGCGAGGTGTTTGTCGATTGGCCGCGGGGAAAGCCGGCTGATATTTTTCCACAAACGCAACATGGAATGACTCCATCGCGCCCCCGCCATGGTCTCCGTGCGGATCGCCAGGCCCTGTCGCTCCTGAAGCCCGGCAGATTGCGGCCGGGAATGATGATAGCAGTGATCAACCACCTCGCAGCAGACTGTTGGGTATGAAATGAACGTCGTAGTTTCGTAGCAAGCTGCGGAGAATTAACGCTTGTCCCGCAAAGCGGGATTAAATCTTTCGGGAAAGAATATATTCGGCCACGGCAAGCAGGTGCTCTTTTTCAGTTCCGTCGGCGAAAACCGCCAGTCCGTTCTTTGCCTCGCTCACGAATTTTTCCGCGCGGGCGAGTGCATAGTCAATGCCTCCGGAGGTCCGGACCAGGGCAAAAATATTCCGGACGGCATCAGGCGTCAGTGCCTTCTGCTCGATGGCTGTTTTGACCATCTCGCGATCGGGCCGACTGCATGTTGCAAGTGTGTAAATGAGCGGCAGCGTCAGTTTGCCTTCTTCGAGGTCCTTGCCGATGGATTTTCCGAAGTCTTCTTCCCGGGCCATATAGTCGAGTGTATCGTCCGTGATCTGAAATGCCATGCCTATTTTGTAGCCGTATTGTTCAAGGGCTTCGGTCTGCGCAGGTGCTGCGCCGCCCAGGACCGCCCCGCTCCCGCATGCGGCGGAAATGAGCACGGCGGTCTTCTTTTCGACGATGCTTAAGTACTCCGCCTCTGATAGAGACGTATCTCCGCACTTCATGAGTTGAAAGACTTCGCCCTCCGACATGATGTTGGTCATCTTCGACATGAGTTGAACAATCTTGATGTCGCCGATTTCGGACAAAAGCTTGAAGGCCTTGGAATAAAGAAAATCGCCGACCAGGACGCTCGCGGCGTTGCCCCAAACGTTGTTGGCCGAGGTCTTGCCGCGGCGGATGACCGCTTCGTCGATGACATCGTCATGGAGGAGGCTTGCCGTGTGAATGAATTCGATGGCGCCCGCGAGGGGAAAGCGCGACTCGCCCGAGTAGCCGCACAGACGCGACGAGATCAGATGCAAAAGAGGGCGGAAACGTTTGCCGCCGCTGTCGATCAGGTGATGCGCGACTTCGGGGATCAGTTTGACGTCGGAGGTGATATAGCGGTCCAAATGAACTTCGACCTGGCTCATTTCGCTGCGATAGGCTGAGAAAACATCGGCAATTTGCATCAGTTGATCATACCTTGCTTAAGATTGTGAGGCACTATAATTAGTTGTTGCCTTGTTGTCAAACAGGATTTGACCGGTGGGCGGGTTTCAGTGACGCTGTACCCGGCATTGAACTTCTCCCCGGCAATAAAGAAAAGCTGGTTCTGGGCAAATTTCGGGAAAAACCTTCGGCGTGCGCGATATCCCCGGCGAGCTTTCCCGGATGCTGCGACCGGCTTCTCGATGCTATGCAAAACGCCGTCAATCGTTTACCGGATTATCGGATTGAATCGTATCCGTGAATTTTGATTTTCCTGCCTCGCCCGCTTCCAGACGATGTAACTGGTCCCGCCGATTCCCGAGGCCGGGTTTATGACCTTCAGCGTATCTCCGCTCACGGTCATGCGGCGCTTCTGATGCTGGCCGTCCCAGTTGGGAAAAGTGCATCCCTCGACCATCAGCATCACGACCCCGTCCTCCTCATTTTGAACCATGTAGCTGCCGAAGTAGGCGATGCATCCCTGGACGACTGCCTGATTTTCCCTGGCGGTTCCTGTGAGCCGATTGTTGGAGGTGAACTTCGGGAGACCGGCCTTCATGAAGAAGATGGAGAAGCGGCCGTCCGGAGCCAGCATCATGCTTCCCCGGGGGTGGGACCCGAACTGCTCGATCTTTCTGCCGTCCGGCCATTCGTTGTAAATGGAGGCGAGTGTCCAGTTCCCCTCGATCTGTTGTCTGAGACCGGCCGCCGGTTGAGCCCATAAATCCGCCGCGCCTGACAACAGTGTACCAGAGACGACAACAACGAAGAAAAATATTACGGCGATCCATCGGATAGACTTACGCATCACTACTTTTTCTCCCCTGTGTAAAGCGTTAAATTACGACTCCAGTCCGTCATCATGACGCAACGGAAGAAACGAGCCGTCTTCCTCCGTCAGGAGATCACTTTACCGAATAGATCATAGTGATCAGCTTCGGTG